>ERZ827522.2890-NODE-2890-length-10949-cov-3.400771_pt1 | contig 10949 bp, 9 predicted proteins | sample MGYA00519580_ERZ827522 | MGnify/ENA primary metagenome ERZ827522 (study PRJEB31778, sample SAMEA3449340) | human gut metagenome | biome: human gut; feature: human-associated habitat; material: faeces | place: United Kingdom | collected 2010/2012 ...
GGAAAATGCGTCCTATGAAATAAAAACGCTCCGCGAGGATGCGCACTCGGCGCAAGGGTAGATGGTTGCCGAGGCAACCGCGCCTCGGCGCGAGAATGTGCCAAGGCACATTCTTTTTTATTACAGCAGCGGTGCAATCAGACGCAGCACGCACTGTCCAAACTTCATCGCCGCCGACTGCTTCTTCGCATACTGCTCTGTTACTTCCCTGCACACCGGGAAAATATCTTCAAAATCCTCTCGTACCTTCCGCACAGCCTCACACCGATGCAGAAAAACGCCATTTTCAAAATGGAAATACAGACTTCTGTAATCCAGGTTGATCGTGCCGACCGTCGCTGTCACATCGTCGCTGACGCACTGCTTTGCGTGGAGAAAGCCCGGTGTATACTCAAAAATCCGCACACCCGCCGACGCCAGCTGAGCATAGTAGGAGCGCGTTACCCGATAGACGAGCTTTTTGTCCGGGATGCCCGGCGTAACAATCCGCACATCCACACCGCGCTTCGCTGCCAGGCACAGCTCCCTGCTCATCTCATCGCTGATAATCAAATACGGCGTTGTGAAATAAACATATTCGGAAGCCGCCTTTACAACGCCCATGTACACATTTTCTCCCACCGGTTCGCCGTCCAGCGGGCTGTCTGCATACGGTTGAACGAAGCCGGAGGCACTGTCCGCCGCAATATTCGCATCCGACTGCGTAACACCCACGCTGCCCGCCAAACCCGCCTCATGCGGCTGCGCACCATCCTGCAGAAAATACGGTGTATAGTCTGTATCCGTACCTTTAATCGCATTCCACATTTCCAGAAACATCACAGTCAGGCTGCGCACTGCATCCCCTTCCAGCCGGACGCCGGTATCCTTCCAGTAACCATATGGATGCGTGATGTTAAAATATTCGTCCGCCAGATTATATCCGCCCGTAAAACCGATTTTCCCATCGATTACGGTAATCTTTCTATGATCGCGGTTGTTCATAAAAACGTTTAAAACCGGCATCAGACGGTTAAACACGCGACACTGAATGCCTTCCGCTTCCATTCGCTGAATGAAATCCGTATTGATAAATCCGATGCTTCCGATATCGTCATAAAAGAGACGAACCTCCACGCCTTCTTTTGCTTTCCGTGCAAGAATTTCTTTTAACTCCCCAAACGACTGCTTGTCCTCAATCGCATGGTATTCCATAAAAATAAAATGCTTTGCCTGGTTCAGCGCCTGCTTCTGAGCTTCAATCCCCTCCGACGCTTCTTTATAAAAAACGACATCCGTATTCTGATAAATCGGATATTTCGCATAGTTCCAGATATACTCCGCTTCATTCGCCGCCATCCGGTCCGTCTGCTGCAGCTTTATCCGAACCGCTTTGTCCTGTATCAGCAGCCCGTCCAGACTCTGATCAATCCGCTCAAACCGCTCCCGCACCAACTGCGTCGCTTCTTTGCGTCCAAACAACAGATACATGCCGAGGCCCAACACCGGAAACGCCAGAATCAGGATAATCCAAGGCATTTTAAACGCTGCATTTGTCCTGCGGCCATAAAGCAGGATCACGACAACCAGCGTAAGCACGCTGGTCGCAACCGAAATCCATGTCGAATATCGGTTTAATTTCATCGCCTGTACGCAAATCCATATAACCTGTAACAGTACCGACAGCGCAACGAACACAAGCCTTCCAATGCTGTTTTTTACCGCTGTCTTTTGTTCTGTACGCATCTTCATTTTGTCTACCCGTTCCTTTCCATTCCTTTTCTGTCAAACTGCCACGCTCCGAACGCTTTCCGCCATCCGCTGCAAAAGCTTCTTCCGCTATCTTAACATGAGTGTACCGCCAGTTCAAGCCGCGATTTACACAGGTCCCCCCGCGTATTCCGAAGGGTTGCGGAATGCGACATGCATGAGTGCTTCATTGATATATGCTGAAATGCCAAAGCTCAAAAGCCGGTCAAGCTCGCACGACAAAGCTTTTAACCCTGGAACCTGTTGATATCTGTTCTGCTCCAACACTTATTTGTGAAAAATACCCCAGAAAAGGGAGGATGCCAGGCAACCCGATGTCGCCTGGCATTTATTATGAAAAAGCTATTTGAAAAGTTGTGTTACTGTCATTGATTGGCTTGCTGTATCTTATGGTTTTAGTATAGAAACGGAAAGTGACGAAACCGTGATGGGCAGAAAAACATTCCGTTAAAGAAATATGAATAAAAAATGAACGCCGCTTATGTGTCCTCGCGGAGCATTTTTATCGTATGGAAACGAAGTTTCCTATACGATAAAAAAGGACGGTCGGAAGATTCCGACCGTCCTGATTGATCTGTTTGAATGATCTGTTACTCGGCTGATGCTCAAGCCTTGTCTACAGAACCGAACAGTTCCATTTTTTCTTTTACAGTAGCCTTGATCGCTTCGAAGCCAGGAGCCAGCAGCTTACGAGGGTCATAACCCTTGCCCTGCTCGTCTTTGCCTTCTTCGATGTACTTTCTGGTAGCTGCAGCAAATGCAAGCTGGCACTCGGTGTTAACATTGATCTTAGCAACGCCAAGGGAGATTGCTTTCTTGATCATGTCAGCCGGGATACCTGTGCCGCCGTGAAGAACCAGAGGAAGCTCACCAGTCAGCTGCTGGATAGCATCCAGAGTTTCAAAGGACAGACCCTTCCAGTTTGCAGGATATTTGCCGTGGATATTGCCGATACCAGCTGCCAGGAAGTCTACGCCCAGATCAGCGATTCTCTTGCACTCGTTGGGATCTGCGCATTCGCCCATACCTATAACGCCATCTTCTTCGCCGCCGATTGCACCAACCTCAGCTTCGATGGAAACGCCCTTTTCATGAGCAGCCTTAACCAGCTCAGTGGTCTTTTCAACGTTCTCGTCGATCGGATAATGAGAGCCATCGAACATGATGGAAGAGAAGCCAGCTTCCAGACACTTGTAGCAGCCGTCGTATGAGCCGTGATCCAGATGCAGAGCAACGGGAACGGTGATGTTCAATTCTTCGAGCATACCGTTAACCATGCCTACAACGGTCTTGTAGCCGGTCATATACTTGCCTGCACCCTCGGATACACCAAGGATTACAGGGGAGTTCAGCTCCTGAGCAGTCTGCAGGATAGCCTTTGTCCATTCCAGGTTGTTGATGTTGAACTGACCAACTGCATAATGGCCAGCTTTTGCTTTGTTCAGCATTTCTGTAGCAGATACTAACATCTTATTTACCTCCATAGAAATAAAATTATTATCTAACCGATGCTATTATACCCTATCTTTTTCAAAAAAGAAATACGGCATACGCATTTTTTTCCTCTTTTTCCACTTTTTCCACTAAACCGCTACATTTCACTGCGCTTCATTTTCTTCTCCCGGCACCATGATATGCAGCGCCTGTTTCTGATTTTCGATGACGATTTCTGTGTGCCTGCCGCCGAATTCGCCGTCCAGCGTCCACGCGACCTCTTCCTCTGTCTCCACCTTCAGCCAGGAGGTTTTAAAGCAATACATCTGCACCGTGTCGATATCGCGCTGCGCCAGGGCAGCAAGCGTCTGATTGAGTTCGTCCAGGCTGCGCGGAACCTTTACGAGCGTCACCTCAAACATTCCATCGCTTAAATCCACATATTTTCCGGTAATTCCCTTAAAACCTCCCACCGAAACAGAATTCGTAATCATTCCATACAAAAAATCGTCCTCGATGACGGTGTCCTGCGTCGTAATTTTCATGTGGTAGGATTTGATATCCCGGAGCTTTTTCATGCCCTCCAGCAGATACGCCATGTGCCCCAGCACATTTTTGACATCCTGACTGGTTTCATAGGACACCTCTGTAAAAAGTCCGAAGGCCGCAATATAAACAAAGGTTTTTTCGTTAAAGGAACCGATATCGCAGGCAAACATTCTGCCGCTGACTGCGATTTTAGCAGCCTCGGCCATGTTTTTCGGAATATTCAGGCTCTGCGCAAAATCGTTTGTGCTGCCTGCCGGAATATACCCGATCGGGCGGCGTCGAACACTCTTCATAATGCCGGTCACCACCTCATCCAACGTGCCGTCTCCGCCGCTGCATACCACGAGGTCATATTTTGCCGTTCTGTCTGCCGCAAGCCCTACGGCTTCCCCTGCATACTGGGTCGGTCTCGCTGTCACGATATAGCCTGCCTTAACGAACGTATCAATGATATCCAGCAGATTATTCCGGATCTGTCCTTTTCCCGCCCTGGGATTATAAATAAAAAGAAGCTTTTTGTCGTCCATCCTTTCCCTCCTTTCTGCTTTTTTATCCTTGTTTCGCCCCTGCGCTCCCGTAAAGTGTACTTGCTTCTATAACAACAAGCTTACTCTGGAAAATAGAAAAAGGGCAGCCACTTTCTGGTGGACACCCTTTCGTTTTCTTTATTCTGCCGCGCTGCTTAAATAATTTTCCATTCCGAAAATCGCGTCGTCTTCATCCGTTCCGTCTGCAATCACGGTTACCTTTTCGCCGGGTGCAAGCGCAAGGCTCATCATTCCCATGATGCTCTTCGCGTTCACTTTTCTGCCTTCAGACTCCAGATAAATATTGCTGGCATGCTTGCTTGCAACCTGCACCAGCATTGCTGCCGGGCGAGCCTCAAGCCCCTGCTTCAGCTTTACTTCCACAGTTTTCTGTTTCATAATAAAACTCCTCCTTTTAAGACCTCATGGCATCCGCCAGTTCACATAATTTCCGCAAACGATGATTTACGCCCGATTTTCCAACTGGAGGATCCAGATACATCCCCAGCTCCTTAAGCGGTGCTTCGGGATACTCCAGACGTACTTCAGCCATCTGACGCAAGCTCACCGGCAATTTTTCAAATCCATATTTTTGCTGCAAAAAAAGAATGTCGTCAACCTGCCTCGCCGCCGCTGTCACCGTCTTGGTAATATTGGCAGTTTCGCAATTGACGCGCCTGTTTACCGTATTGCGGACTTCCCGGACGATCCTGGAATTTTCAAATTCCATCAGCGCCACATGCGCCTCAACCACATTCAGAAAATCCGAAATTCCGGCTCCTTCTTTTATGTAAACCACATAATACTTTTTTCGCTGTACAATCCGCCCTTCGATCTCGAACTCGGTCAAAATCTCCAGAATCTGCTGTGCCTGCAGCGGTCTGCTGCATACAATTTCCAGATGATATCCTTTCCCGGGATTGCTCATCGAACCGGCTGCCAGAAACGTGCCTCGTAAAAACGCTCTCTGGCAACAGGAATTTCGGATTAAAAGCCTGCTCACCGGACATCGTAAACCATCCTGTAGGCTCTCCTCACCGAACGTCGGGCTGCCTGTCTGATCCAAAAATTTGATTCCCTGCAGAATCCTGCGGATCAGTTCCGGGTCATCTATCCGACAGAAATATCCGGTTTGCTGATTTTCCTGTTGTACACGGGTTTCCGTACTTATATTAAATGTTTTCTGTAATAATGTAAAGCATTTTCTCACAACGAGCGCATTTTCCGCATGAATCTGCAGAAAAGTCCCCGTCGTACCGACACCGATGCTGCCGTTAAAATGAAGAAGTGCTGCCAGCTCCGCCAGCTGGCAGTGCCTTGCCGGACTGATGTGCCGATACAGCTCTTCTTTTACTCCCGATGAAAATGACATATGAAATATCCTTAAATATCCCTGTGGCTCAAAGATACTCCATACTTGGCTTCCCTGTTGCGAAGCTTTCTATAAAGCTCATTGGCCAGCGTTACGCTCCTGTGTTTGCCGCCGGTGCAGCCGATCGCCACCACCAGCTGGTATTTGCCTTCTTTAATATAATTTGGAATCAAAAACCGCAGCAGATCTGTCAGCTTGTCCGGAAAAATCCCCGCCTCCGGGAAGCTCATGACATAATCCTGAACGCCCCTGTCGTTGCCGGTCAGATATTTCAATTCATCTATATAAAAAGGATTCGGCAGGAAACGGACATCAAATACCAGATCCGCATCTGCCGGGATTCCATGCTTGAAGCCAAAAGAAAGAATATTGATCATCAGACTGCTGTACTCTTCATTTTTTACAAAAATCCGATCCAGCTCCTCTTTCAGCTCCCGGGTCAGCAGCTTGGACGTGTCAATCACATAGTCTGCATCCTTCTTAACCTGCTGCAGGATTTTCCTTTCTTTTTCAATTCCGTCTTCGATTCTCGGATTTTCTGCTGAACACAGCGGATGCATCCGTCGGCTCTCTTTATAACGTTTCACAAGTACTGCATCAGAAGCGTCCATAAAAAGAACTTCGAACACCATACCGTTTTGTCTTAAACAGGAAAGTGTTTTTTCTACCCTGGCAAAGGACTGATCCGTGCGGACGTCCACGCCGATAGCAACTTTTGTTATTTCCGTATTCGGTGTGGACAAAAGCTCAACGAACTTGTCGATCAGCTGGATCGGCAGATTGTCCACACAATAGTATCCCATATCCTCCAGCAGTCGCATCGCGGTGCTTTTGCCGCCGCCGCTCATGCCGGTTACCATTACAAATCTCATTTTTCAAAATCTCCCAGGAAAATCACTTCCGGCTCCAGCGTTACGCCGAATTTTTCCTGCACTGTTTCTGTGACTTTCTGAATTAGTCCCGCCACGTCCGCAGACGTCGCATTTTTTCGGTTGATGACAAAACCGCAGTGCTTTTCGGAAACCTGTGCGCCGCCGACACTCGCTCCGGCAAGTCCGGCATCCATAATCAGCTTGCCTGCAAAATATCCCTCCGGACGTTTAAACGTACTGCCCGCACTCGGATATTCCAGCGGCTGTTTTTCCCGACGCTTTGCAGAAAGCTCCTGCATCGTAGCAGAAATTTCGCTTCGGTCGCCTTTTTGCAGCTTTAAAACAGTGCTGAGCACCACACAGGGCTTTGTTTTTACAATGCTCGTGCGATAGCCGAACGCCATTTCTTCCCTGTTGTATACACGACATTTGCCATCCGGCTCCATCACCTCTACCGACTCTGTCACACCCGCAATCTCACCGTTGTAAGCGCCCGCGTTCATCCGGACTGCTCCGCCAATCGTTCCGGGGATTCCCGATGCAAATTCCAATCCGGTCAGCCCTGCTTCCATCGCGCTTCTCGATACAGCGGAAAGCATCGCGCCTGCGCCGCATCGGATCGTAGCTTCGTCGATTTCAGTCTTTAAAAATTCCCCCGCCAGATGCAGGATCGCGCCGCGGTAGCCCCGGTCACCCACCAAAAGGTTACTTCCGTTTCCGAGCAAAAACCACGGCAGCGCCTCTTCCTGCAGCCAGGCAAGCACCTGCGCCAGCTCTTTCCTCGTCTCAATCACAAGAAAATAGCGCGCAGGACCGCCTGTCCGGAATGTCGTATGCCTGTCCATCTGTTCTTCTGTTAAAATCCGCTCTTTCGGCAGAATTTCATTTAATCTGTCACTCAAATGTCCTGACCAGCCCTTCTGCTCCGGCTTTGCGCCGGATACGTTGTTATTTTATGCGGATCTTTTGCAGATGATACCGGTATTACTCCAATACCAGTCTGGCAGCGCCGTAAATACCAGCGTCATTGCCCAGAGTTGCCAGGGTAAACAGTGCGCCGCGGCAGCCCTTGAACGCATATTTCTGGTAATATTTCTGAATGTAATCCAGCAGCACATTGCCGGCTTTGGAAACACCGCCGCCGATTACGAAGATCTCCGGGTTGGAAACATTGGCAACCAGCGCCATCGCCTTGCCCAGATACCAGCCAAAGTCCTCTGCAACCTCGGTTGCTACCGTATCTCCTGCTTTAACCGCATCCCATACGTCCTTTGCACTCAGGTCGTCCTTGCGCATTATGCTCGGACGGTCATCCTTTGCCAGCTTACGCTTTGCCATACGGACAATACCCGTTGCGGAAACATATTCCTCCAGGCATCCGCAGTTGCCGCAATTACAAGGCTCTGTCTCATCATCATTGACATGCATATGTCCGATCTCGCCTGCGGCTCCGGTTGCACCGGCAACCATCTTACCGTTGATGATAATACCGCCGCCAACACCAGTTCCCAGGGTTACTACAACGACATCCTCATACCCCTTTGCGCCGCCCTGCCAGGCCTCGCCCAGTGCTGCTACGTTGGCGTCATTACCAGCTTCTACCGGCATATTTAAAAGTGTCTGCAGCTCTTTTTTCAGGCTCATGGTTCCCCAGCCAAGATTGACTGCACCATAAAGTGTGCCCTCAGAGTCAACCGGTCCCGGTGCACCGATGCCGACGCCGACTACCTCTGTACGGTCCATTTTACGCTCATCCATTTTTTTGAGGATGCTCTTTGCACAGTCCGGCAGAATCGCTTTGCCGTCATCCTCTGTCACCGTAGGGATTTCCCACTTTTCCATCAGATCGCCGCTGGTGTTAAAAAGACCAAGCTTTACTGTCGTTCCTCCTACATCTACACCAAAACAATACTTACCCATTTTATTTTCCTCCCGCTTCTCGCGTATTTTCAAAAAGCTTTTCAGCTGTCTGATCTATGATGATGCCTTACTCTTTTGTACGATCCGCCAGCCGCATCGCTGTACGGAGCACTATTGCTTTCATTCCGAACATTTCGATATGCCTGACCGTTTTAGTCCTCATCCTCATCCTCGTCCTCATCCCGCTTGCGCGCAAGGGAATTCTGGACTCTTGTATACAGCTCCTGTGCTGCATTGTATCCCATCTTTTTCTGTCTGTGGTTAACAGCTGCCGTTTCGCAAATAATTGCCAGGTTTCTGCCGGGACGGATCGGAATGTTGTGGCAGACAACCTTGTTGCCCAGATATTCCGTATATTCCTCTTCCAGTCCGAGACGGTCGTATTCTCTGTCCTTGTCCCACTCTTCCAGACGGATTACGAGGTCGATATTCTGTGTCTCGCGGACACTCGAAGCACCGAACAGCGCCTTGACGTCCACAATACCAATACCGCGCAGCTCGATAAAGTGCTTTGTGATATCCGGTGCAGTTCCGACCAGTGTTTCCTCACTGACCTTGCGGATCTCTACAACATCGTCCGTTACCAGACGGTGTCCTCTCTTAATCAGCTCAAGCGCCGCCTCGGATTTACCGATTCCGCTCTCGCCTGTAATCAGGACGCCTTCGCCATATACGTCAACCAGTACGCCGTGCACAGAAATGCAGGGTGCCAGCTTGACATTCAGCCAACGGATCAGCTCTGCCGTAAACGAACTTGTCGCACGCTTGGTCATCAGAAGCGGAACGCCTTTTTCAATGGCAATTTGCCGAAACAGCTCATCCGGATGCAGTTCACGACAGAAAATAATGCCGGGAATCGGGTAATCCAGAAGCTTCTCCAGCATCTCCTTCTCTTCTTTTTCCGACATTCTCTTAACATAAGAGTATTCTACGAATCCAATCACCTGCAGACGGGTCGCCTCAAAGTGTTCAAAATAGCCCGCCATAGGAAGTGCCGGTCGGTTGATATCCGGCAACGTAACCTTAATCCCCTTCAGATTGATTTCAGGAGTCAGATTTTCCAGCTTCATTTTTTCCGCAATCTTCAATAAACTGATGCTTGCCATAATCCATCCTCTCTTTTCCAGGACATGCAGACAGTAGTTCCTGACATCAGGAACTCTGTTTTTATGCCATACTTTGTTTTATTTTATCACAGATCATTATTCCCGGCAATCTTCCTCTTGGTGGTTATGAAAAAATTCATAGATTTCTTCCGCCACGGACATTGGCAAATCTGCCTGCATCGCAATCTGCTCTGCCGTCGCGTCCCGGATCTCATAAATCGATGGAAAGCTTTTCATCAGCGCCTTTCTCCGCGCAGGGCCCACGCCCGGGATTTCATCCAGCACGCTCTTGACCTGATCCTTGCTGCGCAGTGACCTGTGGTATTCGATTGCAAACCGGTGCGCCTCGTCCTGCACTCTTGTAATCAGCTTGAAGGCTTCAGAATTGCGGTCGATCGGCAGCTCCACATTGTGAAAATAAAGTCCTCTCGTCCGATGGTTGTCATCCTTTACCATGCCGCAGACCGGAATGTTTAAATGCAGCTCGTCCAGCACCTGCTGCGCGATGTTGACCTGCCCGCGTCCGCCATCCATCAGCAAAAGGTCCGGAAACCGTGCAAAGCTTCCGAACTCCCCGGACAGATTTTTTTCTTCCAGCTCTTTCGTCTCTTTTAAGCCGTGTTCAAAGCGTCTCGTCAGAACTTCGCGCATGCAGGCATAGTCGTCCGGTCCTGCTACCGTTTTGATTCTGAATTTTCGGTAATCGCTGCGCTTGGGCTTGCCCTTTTCATAAACGACCATCGAGCCGACATTTTCAAAGCCGCTGATGTTGGAAATATCGAACGCCTCCATCCGGTCGAGCATCGGTAAATCCAGCAGCTGTGCGATCTGCCGCACCGCACCGACCGTACGCGCCTCGTCGCGCGCAATTCGCTCCCGGTCTTTTTCCAGGACGAGCTTTGCATTTTTTTCCGCAAGCTCCACCAGCTTTTCCTTCTGTCCCTTCCGCGGCACGCGGATATATACCCTCGCGCCCCTGCGTGCGGTCAGCCATTCTTCTAATACCGGTATGTCATCTATTTCTTTCTGTAAAATCAATTCCCGCGGTACGAACGGTGTTCCGGCGTAAAACTGTTTCACAAAATCCAGCAGAATCTGCGCCTTATCCGAATCCTCCACATGCGTCATATAAAAATGCTCGCGCCCGATCAGCTTGCCGCTACGCACAAAAAACACCTGTACCACTGCGTCGCTTCCGTCCTTGTCCAGCGCGATGATGTCCTTATCCTCCCCGTCGCTGTCCGTGATTTTCTGCTTCTGGGACACCTGCTTTACGCTGTTGAACAGATCGCGGTACCGGGCGGCTTCCTCAAATTCCAGGGCCTCCGCCGCTTCTTCCATTTTTTTCTGCAGATCGTTTAAAATCATATTATAATTGCCGTTTAAAAACTCCAGCGCCTTGTCCACATGTGCCCGGTAC
>ERZ827522.2892-NODE-2892-length-10939-cov-5.020948_pt1 | contig 10939 bp, 11 predicted proteins | sample MGYA00519580_ERZ827522 | MGnify/ENA primary metagenome ERZ827522 (study PRJEB31778, sample SAMEA3449340) | human gut metagenome | biome: human gut; feature: human-associated habitat; material: faeces | place: United Kingdom | collected 2010/2012 ...
GAGGCTTTGGTCGGATAAAATAGAGGTGAAAAAGACGATTCTGTTTGCGGAGCCCTGGCATCTGATGAGTGTACTTAGATGAGGAGGGGGGATTACCGGCAGGCAGGGCGGCAGATCCCCGCGGCACGGCTGCGGACTATCTCAGCAAGGGTTGGAGTGAGATAGAATCAGGGACCGAAAAATAAGAAACTAGGCAGTCAAAGCTGCCCCGGAGTTTCTTTCTTCAAATTACTCCACATGAAGCGGCATACTTCCCAATCGTCGTTACAGCCGAGGAGCAGCTTGCCTGGCGACTCTGTTGGACTGCGAAATCATAGAACATGTTCCGAAGCAAAAAAGACAGCGGTGCCCCTCTTGAATATCGTGTAACATCTCGCTCAGCAGCACAAGGGGTTCCGTGCCATGCAGAGCAGGAGGAGTGTGAAGCGCACATCCCACAGATGGAAACGGAACTGGAGGATCAGGAGGAAAACATTCAGGGAGTGGATCAGCTCTTGCAGGTCGTGGATCGTTACCTGAATATTCAAGAGTTGACGCCGGAAATTCTCCATGAGTTCGTGGAGCGCATCCTGGTGCATGAGCGTTCCGAAGGGCGGAAGAAAAAAGGATTGGGTCGATTTCTATTTTAACTGCATCGGCAACCTGGAGTAAAAATGCGGAGGGAGCACCTCAAGATACTCCCTCTGCTGAAAGATAAGAAAACATCTTTTCTTAAAGCCTGGGTTTTGCGGCGGGCGGATTATGCTATCGGCGGTAGGTGCGGGTGATGTGGGCCAGGCGGCCGGACACACTGGGGTTGAGGGCCTCCTGCCGTACCCGCCAGCTCCAGTTCCGGGGGCCGGCTGTGCCCGGGGTGTTGACCCGGGCGTCGCCACCCAGGCCCAGCAGATCCTGCATGGGGGCGATGGCCAGACGACAGGGGGACATCCACGCCCCGCACACCGCGCCCCAGCCGAAGCCCTCGTCCTCCCGCAGGCGCAGGTAGTCGAAGGCATAGTCCCGCTCGGCGGGGGCGGCCTGCTCAAAGAGCCACTGGACAAAGGTGGGGGTGTCGTGGGTGCCGGTGTAGATCACCGCGTCCCGGGGGCAGTTGTGGGGGAGGTAGGCGCTCTCACCCGCAGGATCAAAGGCGTATACCAGCACCTTCATGCCGGGCAGGCCGCTGTCTGCGATGAAGCGGAGGGCGTCGGCGTCCAGATCCCCCAGATCCTCGGCGATCAGGGCCAGGCCGGGGACGGAGCGCAGGGCCTCCACCAGCTCCATGCCGGGGCCGGGCTCCCAGTGGCCGCCCCGGGCGTCGGACGCCCCGTCGGGGATGCACCAGTAGGTGTGGAAGGCCCGGAAGTGGTCGATGCGCACCACGTCGTACAGCCGGGCCAGGTGGGCGGCCCGGTGCCGCCACCAGGCGAAGCCGGTCTGCAGGTGATAGTCCCAGCCGTACAGGGGATTGCCCCAGTGCTGCCCCTTGTCGGAGAAGGCGTCGGGTGGAACTCCCGCCACACCGGAAGGAGTCATGTCCTCCTTGAGCTGGAACAGCTCTGGGCGGCTCCACACCTCCGCGCTGTCAGGGGAGACGTAGATGGGCAGATCGCCGATGATGCGGATGCCCTGCTGGTGGACGTAGTCGCGCAGAGCGGTCCACTGCCTGAAAAACAGAAATTGCAGATAGGTGAAGAACTGCACATCCTCCCGCAGAAGTGTGCGGTACTTGTCCAGCACGGCCTCGTTCTTACGCAGGCGAAGGTCGTCGTCGGGCCACTCCGTCCATGCCTTCATGCCGAAGTGCCGCTTGCAGGCCATGTACAGGGCGTAGTCCGGCAGCCACCGCGCATTGTCCTGCGCAAAGGCCGCTACGGCCTCCGCGTCCCGCTCCCAGCCCCGTTTGTAGGCCTTGTGCAGCAGGGTAAAGCGGTTCTCGTAGATCTTTCCGTAGTCCACATGGCGCGGGTCGCTGCCCCAGTCGGGGGCGGCGCACTCGGCGGCCGTCAGCAGTCCGTCAGCCGCCAGCATATCCGGGTCGATAAAATAGGGGTTGCCGGCGTAGGCGGAAAAGCTCTGGTAGGGGGAGTCGCCATAGCTGGTGGGGCCCAGGGGGAGCATTTGCCAGTAGGACTGGCCGGCGTCTTTCAGGAAATCGGCGAAATCATAGGCCGCCTTGCCCAGGGTACCGATGCCATAGGGGGAGGGCAGGGAGGATACCGCCATTAAAATACCGCTGCTTCGTTTCATAACTCAACTTCTCTCTTGGATAGGATTTGACTTTCAGCCGGACGGTCCCGGCCAAAATATACGGGGGCGGGCGATCAGCCCGCCCCCGGCGTGTTGTAAGTTTAGCCCTTGACGGCGCCGGCAGCCACGCCCTTGATGATGTGCTTCTGGCAGCAGAGATAGAAGATGATGACCGGGACGATGCTCAGCAGGATCAGCGCCATGGTGGCGCCCATATCCACCTGTCCGTAGCTGCCCTTCAGATACTGGATGACGATGGGGATGGTGCGGTATTTGTTCAGATCCAGCACCAGGTACGGCAGCAGAAAGTCGTTCCACACCCACATGATCTCCAGCACGCCCACGGAGATAAATGTGGGCTTCATCATGGGCAGCACCACCAGGAAGAAGGTACGCACAGGCCCACAGCCGTCAATGGCGGCAGCCTCCTCGATCTCCAGCGGGATCGTCTTGACAAACCCGGAGAACATGAATACCGCCAGTCCCGCGCCGAAGCCCAGGTACACGATAGGTATTGTCCACGGTGTGTTCAATCCGATCTTGGCAAAAGCCATAGAGGTGAAGCTAAAGTAGGGAAGCTTGACCTGCTCGGCGGTGCGGGACAGGGTGAACATCACCATCTGGAACGGCACCACCATGGAGAACACGCACAGGTAGTACACGATCTTGCTGAACAGACTGCCCACACGGGCCACATACCACGCGGCCATAGAGGTGCAGATCAGAATCAGCGCCGAGGAGACCAGGGTGATGAACAGACTGTAGAACACCGCCTTGATAAACGGATAGTTGCCGAAGGTCATGCCCTTGATATAGTTCTGCCAGCCCACAAAGGTGTCCTCATTGGGCAGGGCGAACGTATCGGTATTGACAGCGGCATTGGTTTTGAAGGAGTTGATCAGAACGATGACGATGGGCAGCACATACACGATGCAGATCACCGTGAACGCTATGGTCAACACCATTTTGCTGCGGTCATGCTTTTTGGCAAGGCTCGTCTGCATTACTGCTGCACCTCCTTTTTACGGGTAGCCCGGAGTTGGATCAGTCCGATAGCCGCCACCAGTATGAAGAACAGCACGGCTTTGGCCTGGGCCACGCCGCGGTTGTTGCCGCTGCCGGAGTAGAAGGAGTTGTAGATGTTCAGGGCCAGCATTTCCGTGGTCTTGACAACGCTGCCGTCCGCCTGCTGCAGGAAGGGGCGGCCGCCGGTCAGGGCCAGGTTCTGGTCAAACAGCTTGAAGCCGTTGGTCAGCGTCAGGAAAATGCAGATGGTGAAGGAGCTCATCATGTTGGGGATAGTGACCTTCCACAGGGTCTGCCAGTTGGTGGCACCGTCGATGCGGGCCGCCTCCAGCATATCCTCCGGCACGGACTGCAATCCGGCGATGTAGATGATCATCATATAGCCCACCTGCTGCCAGCACAGCAGGATGATCAACCCCCAGAAACCGAAGTGGCTGTTCAGTACCACGGACTGGCCGTAAGCGACCAGAAAGCCGTCGAAGATCATGGACCAGATGTAGCCCAGCACGATGCCGCCGATCAGGTTCGGCATGAAGAACACCGTCCGGAACAGATTGGAGCCCTTGATGCCCCGCGTCAGCGCATAGGCCACCGCGAAGGCCAGCGCGTTGATGAACAGCACCGACACAAAGGCAAACAGCGCCGTGAACAAGAAGGCATGGCGGAAGCTGCTGTCGGCAAAGGCCTTCAGATAGTTGTCAAAGCCTACCCATGTCCACTTGCTGGTCAGCTTGAATTTGCAGAAGGACAGGAACGCGCCCTTCAGGAACGGGTAGATGAACCCGATGCAGAAGGCGGCAAAGGTGGGCAGCAGAAACAGCCACACCATGCGCTGAATTGGCCGTCGGACCAGTCGGCTGTTCAGCGCAGCCGCGTCCCGTTTCGCTTGAAATCGTTTCATTAGACCACTCCTGTTCTCCGTAGTTTTGTCACAGCGAAAGCTCTCCTCCGAAGTGCGTTCGAAGGACAGCGCACGCCGTCACAGAGTAAGAAAGAGGGGGCGGGCGAAAAGCCCGCCCCCTGTGCGTATGTGGTTGAAACCGTAGCTTAGCCGTTGGCGATATCGTTGTTGTACTGGGTAGCCCAGCCTTCCACGAAGGCGGTCTTCACATCGTCCCAGCTGCCGCCGTCGGCGGTATACTTGCCCAGAGCGTCGACCACAGCGGCACGCCAGTCATTGACAGCGGGGGTGTAGTTGAAGGCCCAGGTGACAGGATAGCAGCCATTGGCAACATACTCGTTGGCCAGAGCGCTGAACGGATTGGAGGGAGCCTTGGAGGCCTGGAACGGGCAGGCGCCGAACTGCTCAGCCATCATGGCAGTGCCTTCCTCGGAGGTAACGACCCAGTTCAGGAAGTCCAGAGTGGCCTTGATGTCCTCCTCGGAGGCGTTCTTGTTGACGGACCAGTAGTTCTCGGTACCGGTGCACAGGCCGGCCTTCTCCTCGCCCTCAATACCGCAGTAGATGGGGATCATGGTCAGGTCGTCAGCGTTCATGCCGAACTTCTCGCCGGTCAGGTTGCTGTACTCCCAAGTGCCGTTCTGATAGAACACAGCCTTGCCCTCGCCGAACTCGGCCTCAGCCTGGTCGCCGGTGGCGGACAGCAGGGCGGCGCCGGTGGTGGCGGAGTCAGTGGTGTACAGGTCCCAGATAGCCTTGTAGTTGTCCAGATAAGTACCCTTGATGGTGGCGGGCTTGCTGGTCACGCCTTCATCGCGGAACTCATAGAACAGAGGCATATTGGCCAGATGGCCGGAGAAACGCCAAGAGGAGGTGCCGTCCAGACCGGCGGAGGTGAAGGCGTCGAAGCCCAGCTCGGCAGCGCGGCTGTGGATGTCGTCAGCGATCTTCTTCAGGGACTCGAAGTTGGTGATGTCGGTAACCTCATAGCCGGCTTCCTTCAGCAGCGCCTTGTTCACGATGATACCGTAGGTCTCCAGGCAGTAGCCGATGGAGATGACCTCACCGTCGGCGTTCTTCAGGGCATAATCCTTGGAGGTCAGCTGGTTGTACACGTCGCTGCTGCTCAGGTCGTAGCAGAACTCACCCCAGGTAGCCACGCCGCCCTCGTTGCACTGGAACAGGGTGGGCGCGTCTTCCTTGTCCATCTCGGACACCAGGGTGGACTCATACTCGCCGGAGGCGGCGGTGAGGATCTTGACGGGCACGCCGGTCTTCTCGGTGTAGGTGGCGGCCAGAGCCTTCCAGGCGTCGTCAGACTCAGGCTTAAAGTTCAGGTAGTACACGCTGCCGGTGGCAGTGTCGCCGCCCTCGTTGGTGTCATCCTTCTTCTCACCGCAGGCCACCAGAGACAGGGCCATCACGAGAGCAAGAAGCATTGCAAGAAACTTCTTCATGGTAATTACTCCTTTTTTGTTTTTATTTTCACATCACAAGGATGTAAAAAACAGATCATTAGGGTACAAAAAACAAATTATTGGGATGCAGGAAACGGATCCTTAGGATACACAAAATAGATCACAAAGATATACAAAAGTATCACCTGGGCGCGGCCACGCTGCGGCCCTGGCGCAGGGTGGTGGGAAGCAGCTCACAGGCGTGGGAGCCCTTGTGCCGCACCATGTCCAGCAAAATCTCGGCGCTGCGCCGACCCATTTCCTCCATAGGCTGGCACAGGGTAGTAAGCGGCGGCTCAATATAGGCAGACAATTCTAACCCATCTATCGCTATAACGGAACAGTCCTCGGGGATACGCCTGCCGGCGTCCATCAAAGCCCGCATGGCACCAATGGCCATAGAGTCCGCGATGGCGAAAAGTGCTGTAAAATCAACGTTTTCGGCCATTTTTTCCTGCACGGCTCTGTAGGCGTCCTTCGCGCCGAATCCGCCGGTGGAGATCACCAGTTCCGGGTCCACAGGGATGCCGTGACTCTCCAGCGCCTGCACATAGCCCTCATAGCGCAGCTGGCTGATGGACTGATCGTTGGGACGGGAGATCAGCGCGGCGATGCGCCGGTGCCCGTGGCGGTACAACTCCTCCACCGCCTGCTGTGCGGTGTCACCGTCGGCGATGGACACAGAGGAATACTCGCCCTCGATCAGCGTGCCATAGCGGTTGGAGTAGGAACAGCACACAAAGGGAACGTTCAGCATCGCCAGATCAGCGGGGGTGTAATCAAACCGACCGCCCAGGAACACGATGCCCTGCAGGCGCTTTTCGCGCTCCATGACCGCACCGCATTTGACCTCGTCGTCGCAAGTACCGATCTGCTGCATGACCATTGTAAAACCGGCATCGGTGATGGTGCGTTCAATGGCGCGGATAATGTCGGTGTAGAACGGATTGGACACACCGCGGACTACCAGACCGACAGCGTCGGACTTGGTGCGTACCAGATCGCGGGCACTGTTGTTGGGAATGTAGTTGCTATTCTTGATAGCGGAAAGCACCTTACGCCGGACATCCTCACTGACATCCGGCCGGTCATTCAGCACACGGGAGACGGTACTGACGCTGACGCTGCACTGCTTGGCTATATCCTTGATCGTCATACCTGGGTGTGCCTCCTACTATACCAGATCGAAAGGAACGAAAATCGTCAGAGGAAAGCGAAAACATTACCGGTAACGTTTCCGTTCAGCATAGTTATCCTATCAGTGTTTGCCGCAATTGTCAATTGCTTCGCTGCATTTTTGCCGAAACGCACAGAAAAGGCGGTGGTTTTCTTGTGAAAATCACAAGAAAACCACCGCCCGATTGAACGGGCGGCGGCGAAATATCGAATGTACGGCGCAAAATGGCGGAATTACCGGCGAAGGAGGGCGCGGCGCGCCCTCCAGTCGGGCAGATAGGCTTCCACCTCGCGGTAGAAGGCGGGGGAGTGGTCGTGATGGCGAATGTGTGCCAGCTCATGGACCACCACGTATTCAATGGCGGCTTCGGGATAGGCCATCAGGTAGAGGGAGAAGCTGAGACGGTTTTTGCCGGAGCAGCTGCCGAAGCGGGTGCGGGCGGCGGTGACAGTGATGCCGGCGGGCTGCACGCCCATGCGCTGGGCCCAGTGGGCCACCAGGGGCGGCAGGGTCTCTTTTGCCTGCTGCCGCCATGCGTCCGCTTGTGCCGCAGACGGCTCCGGGTGGGCGGATAGATAGGCCTGCCGTGCTGCCAGATGTTTTTCCAGCCAGCCGCGGTGACTGTCCACAAAGCGGGCGATGTCCGCATCGGAGGCCCGCAGAGGTGCCCGGACCAGGGCGGTGCCCTGCCGGGTGACCTCCAGCGCCAGGGTGCGGCGGCGGGAACGTATCACGGTATAGTCGGTCATTGGCCGTCCTCCGGGGTGAAACGCGGGCCGCGGTAACCGTCGCGGTCCACGATCTCGGACCACATGGCGGCGGGGCGCACCCACAGACCGCCATTATCATACAGGGCACGGTAGACCACCAGTTCCTCCAGTGTTTCAGAGTGGCGGGCGGTGCCAATGACCTCATATTCATTACCCTTAAAGTGGCGGTAGCGGCCTGGTTTTATCGTTGTCATACTATATACTCTCCTGACAGGTAACAGTTGTGTTGACGATACGAATAGTATATACTATTGGCAGTGATTTGTAAATCGGAGGTGCAAAGATGAAAAACACCACGCTGTGCTATATCGAAAACGAACGGGGCGAATACCTGATGCTGCATCGGGTGAAGAAGCAGAACGACCTGAACCACGACAAGTGGATCGGCGTGGGCGGCAAGTGCGAGGAGGGCGAGAGCCCGGAGGAGTGCGTTTGCCGCGAGACGCTGGAGGAGACGGGCCTGACCCTGACCGACTATCGGTACCGGGGCGTCATCACCTTCGTGTCGGATATCTGGGAGGGGGAATATATGCACCTGTTTACCGCCACCGGCTGGACGGGAACGCTGCGGGAGTGCAGCGAGGGTGTGCTGGAATGGCTGCACAAGGACGCGCTGGCGGCGCTGCCCCAATGGGAGGGGGACAAGCTGTTTCTGGCGCTGATCCACGAGCCGGACACGCCGTTTTTCTCCATGAAGCTGCAATACGTGGGCGACACGCTGGTGTATGCCGCTCTGAACGGAAAGGAGCTGGCGGTATGATCCTGGTGAGCGCGTGCCTGCTGGGCTGTGCCTGTCGCTACGACGGGCAGAGCAAGCCCAACCCGCTGGCGCAGGAGCTGGCGAAGCGCGGCTTGGCGGTGCCGGTGTGTCCGGAGCAGCTGGGCGGGCTGCCTACGCCCCGAAACCCCTCCGAGCGGCGGGGCGATCGGGTGGTGATGAACGATGGCCGTGACGTGACGGCGGAATACCACCGGGGCGCGGAGGAGACGCTGCGTCTGGCGCGGCTGTACGGCTGTACCGCCGCTGTTTTGAAGGAGCGAAGCCCCTCCTGCGGCTGCGGGCGCATCTATGACGGAACGTTCACCGGAACGTTGACGGACGGCGACGGCATCACGGCGGCGCTGCTGAAAGCCCACGGCATCCCGATGTACGGCGAGAGCGAATTGGAGAAGCTGCTGTGAGCCGTCTCTCCCATTTTATTTTCCGCCAAAGGCGCACAAATTTTGAATTTACATTTGGCAGAAAAGCAGGTATAATATGACCAACAGCGTTGATATGTGCGGCGACGGGAGCTCCCGTCATTCCGTGGGTACCCACGGAATGATGCCGCCTGTATGCTATGGGAGAATAAAAGGAGGAGTGTACAATGAAGAAGCACGTAGTAGGTATATTTTTTGCGTTGGTGCTGTGTTTGGCGATGGTGCCCATTTCTGCTTTTGCGGCGGAAAAGACAACCATTACAAAGGTTGATGAGCTTTTACAATTTGCAAAAGCGGTGGACGATGGCGAATATGATGGCAAGAAAGATGCGGTCGTATCGCTTGAAGCAGATTTGGATTTGAAGGATGTAAAAACATGGACGCCGATTGGCAGCAGATTTGCTGCTGATGGAACTCTGCTGCATTACTTCAGCGGCAAATTTTATGGAAACGGGCATACGATCTCCAATTTGGATTTTTCCGAAAACTATGGAAAGACAGCGTATCCGTCTTTCGGATTTTTCAGTGAGGTTTATGACGCTGAAATTTCCGGTTTGACAATTCAAGGCAAGCTGGATGTGTCCAATTCAGGGTATGTCTATTTTGGAACGGTAGCGGGCGTTGCAGCAGGCAGTAAAATTACTGACTGCGTTTCGGATGTATCGTTCACGGATACGGACAAATATATCAACGGCACTGCGGCTTTGTGCGGATATGCGATAAATAGCACGATTGAACACTGCCAAAACAAAGGTAACTTTACAATAACAAAGGATACAACCCGATTTTGGATGGGCGGTATCGTAGGTCTTGCTCAAAACAGTACCGTACAGTATTGTGCTAATACAGGCGATATGACTTCTTGGACACCCCATACCGGCGGAATTGTTGGGGAGTTGTATCAAGACTCAAAGATCATCAATTGTTATTCCACAGGGAAAATGGTTCCTCTTGGCAATGGAATTACAGATTTCGGCGGCATTGCAGGTACTGTTTGGGCAGGTGCAGAAATCAAACATTGTTATTTCGCTGGTGAAATGGATTTATCTCAATATACTGCCACTAAACCTTATAAGCGTTTAGGCGGACTTGTTGGCAAGGTTGAATCCGGCACACCTGTTTTTGAGAACAACTACTATACCGCAACGGAAAATGTTGCTTCCTGTGGCACTTCCACTTTTGCCGCTGGCACCGCAGAATCCATCGATTCCATGAAAACCAAGGAATTTTACGACAAGCTCACCCAGAACGGCGGCGACTACCGCTTCAACCCGAATGGCACACCGCTTCTGCCGGAGCACAAGTATCCGACAGTAGAGGAAACGCCGCGTTACTACTACAGCTCTGCGACTACCGCGAAGGACGAGGGCAAGACCGGCTCCCCCAAGACCATAGATGCGGGCGTGGGAATGTACGCCGTGAGTGCGGCGCTGTCTCTGACCGGGATGGTATATGTGAGTAAGAAGAAATCTTGAGAACGCAAAAAAGAAATCCCGAAAGGGATTTCTTTTTTGTCGGGGGACGAAGCCCCACGCCAGCGTGAGCGCTGGCTCGCAATGACAGGGAAGGGACGTCGTACCCCAAGGGCATTTGTTCCATGCGCTCCACGGCAGGACACCGGCCCCTACAAACGAAAGGACAGCGCCCCATGCGGGGCGCTGTCCTTCTATATGAGGGTGTTACCACTCCAGATTCTTTTCCGTCTCCTTGCTGAACACATGGGCCACATTGCCGCCGAAGATCATGTTGACCTCGCTGCCCATGGGGAAGTGGGCGGCGTTGCCGTTGGTGGGGACGATGACCACCACGTCATGGTCGTGGGTGGAGATATGCAGATGCACAGAGGAGCCCATCAGTTCGCTGACATCCACGGTACCCTTGACGCCGTCGGCGCAGAGCATGATGTGATCGGGGCGAACGCCCAGCGTCACGTCCTGTTCCGGTACATTTTTAGCGCTGAGCCGGGCCTGCTTATCCTCGGCCAGTTCCACGTTGATGCCGTCGATAGCCACGGCGTATTTGCCGTCGCTATTCTTCACCAGCTTCGCGTCAAAGAAGTTCATCTGCGGCGTGCCGATAAAGCCGGCCACGAACAGATTGGCCGGGTGGTCAAAGACCTCCTGGGGCGTGCCGATCTGCTGGATGAAGCCGTCCTTCATGATGACGATGCGGTCGCCCA
>ERZ827522.2898-NODE-2898-length-10903-cov-4.219948_pt1 | contig 10903 bp, 7 predicted proteins | sample MGYA00519580_ERZ827522 | MGnify/ENA primary metagenome ERZ827522 (study PRJEB31778, sample SAMEA3449340) | human gut metagenome | biome: human gut; feature: human-associated habitat; material: faeces | place: United Kingdom | collected 2010/2012 ...
CGTCAAAGACAACAAAATCCGCGCAGCAGCCGGGACGGATGGAGCCGATGCGGTCCTGCATTCCCATCGCGCGCGCCGGATTTAAGGTTGCGGCGTTGACAATCTCCCACAGCGGCTTGTTGGTGTGCTGGTGGACGTTGGCAATCGCGCGGTTGAGGGTCAGGATGCTGCCCGCCAGCGTGCCGTCCTGCAGGCGCGCGCTGGTGCCGTCCACCACCACTTCCAGCTCGCCCAGCGTGTACTCGCCCGCAGGCATACCGCCGGCACGCATACAGTCGGTGATAAGGACAAATTTGTCCCTGCTCTTGCAGTCCATCACAAACTGGAACATCGCCGGGTGGACATGGATGGTGTCGCAGATCATCTCGGTATAGACATCCGAGCGCAGTGCGGCAGTGACGACGCCCGGCTTGCGGTGGTGCATCGGGGTCATCGCGTTATAAAGATGGGTGACCTGGGTCGCGCCGCAGGCGATTGCCTCCATCGCCTGCTCATAGGTCAGCTTGCCCATGATGACGTTGGCAATCAGTTCGTTCTTCTTCTGGGTCAGTTCCGCGCCGTATTCGCCCATTTCTTCGGTGGTCGGCACGATGGCGGCCAGCTTGGAGTTGGCGTTGAACAGTTCGGATGCCGCACGGGCTTCTTCCTTGACGGACTTGGGATCCGGGTAGCCTTCCGCGAAGGAAGCGAGACTCAGCATCGGGTCGATGTGGTTCTTGGTGTACAGGGTGCCAGCCTTTTCGAGGTTTTCGAGGAAGTGGAACGTGCCCTCTTCATAGGTCTTGTCCAGCACGGTTTCCGCCGCACGAGACCAGTGGGTGCCTTCCGCGCCATACGTCCACAGCATCTGCATATCGCCGCCGTCGAGCATGGTGTCGATGAAATAGGCGAACACGCCTTCCGGATTCTCGCAGGTAGAGGTGATGCACCAGACCGGCGGGATACGGTCGAAGTACGCGCCGACTTCCGCAATCGGGGGCAGCGCAATCAGTTCAGAGTCATGGCCATTCGCTTCAAGGTTGGTCTTGAGGTTGGTTGCCCAAGTGCCCGCCCAGTAGGTGAACACGCCGAACTGCTCGTCGTAGAACTTATTGCGGCAATCCTTGGTGGAGTTGGTCAGGGTGGTGGGGTCAATCCAGCCCTTGTCGTAGCCTTCCTTCAGGCGTGCCAGCGCAGCTTCCATTTCCGGCTGGGTGAAACCATCAACATACACGCCATCCTTGAGGATGAAAGACGGGTACGCATCCTGATAGAATTCCGGCAGGTAGTTGGTGTAGGGCGCTTCGTTGCCGATGAAGCCGGCAGCAGAGGTGCCGTAAGTGGTCTTGCCATCCACGCCCAGCTTAGAGAAGGCGTCGAGCATGGCAGCGTATTCTTCCCAATTGGTAGGCGCCTTGGTGATGCCAGCCTTGTCCATCCACGCCTTCTTGACGTAGGTGACGCAACCGTTGCCGCGGGCAGGAGAGAAGCCGTAGAGGCGACCGTTAATCTTCAAGCCTTCGATAACGCTGTCGCCGGTGAAGCGGCCGGAGTTCTTCGTGTTGGAATTCTCCCACGCTTCGGTCATATCCCACAGCGCGCCGTTCGCCGCGAAGTCGGAATAATAGGTAGAAGACATGATGAGCACGTCCGGCCACTGGTCGGGGTCAGCCATCGTCTGCTGCATGACGTCGTAGTAAGCGGAGTGGTCAGGCTGGTTGATGACGAGATCGATGCCCGTCAGTTCTTCCCAGCGCGCTTCAAAAGCGTCGCGGCCATTCGCCTGATTGACCAGCGTGGTGTCAACCATGATGGTAATCTTTTCAGGCTTTGTTACTTCCTTTTCCTCTGCGGCAGCCGCCGTCATCGGAACGATCGCGCTCGTAGCCAGCAGCGCCAGAGAGGTCGCCATTGCGAGGAGCTTCTTCATCTTGGAACCCTTCCTTTCTTTTTGCATCGGCTTGCCCCGGCGTTGTCCGCCGTCGCCTTTGCGTTGATTGCATCATAGCATGAAAGCGCTTTCCGCGCAAGGCACAATTCTTTCCGTCGGGGTACATTTCTGGTGATTCAAGGGGTCAAAAATTGTACCCTTCCCCCGCAACCCCTTGAAAAATCCGAGTTTTCTGGTATAATAACAATGGAAAGTATCTTTGCGCTTTCTGTTGAAAATCTGGTTGCCTCCCGAATTTTTGAGAGACGAGGGTGAATTTCTTGACCCGAAAGAAACCGTGGCAGACCCTTCGCGCGCGCCTTGGACGCGCCTCTGGGATTGCCCTTTCCTATACAATGTTCCTGTTTGTCTGCCTGGCGCTGCTTGTTATCATCGGTTTCACCTATGACAGCCGCGTCCGCGACAGCTACTGGCAGCAGCAGCGTAGCCACCTCACGCGCGTGTCCAGCGGCATGGAAAGCCAGCTGCAATTGATGAGCGACTACTCCCTGCAATTGCGCACGGACACAACGCTCCTGCGCCTGTCGAACATGCACGACGAGACGGATGCAAACTACGTTCTCGCCGCCTACCGCATGATGCAGAGCCTGACCATCCGGCAGTACGGGCTGATCAGCCTGCCTGTCATCCGCTCGACATTGTACTTGAAGGAATCCAACCATATTCTGACGTCAAGCGAGTCCGTTCCAGCGGAGTTGTACTACCGTCACACACGCTCTTTCCGCGCCAGCGAGTACGAAAATTGGCTTGAGACAATGGAAAGTGCGACCGTCAAACCGACGTTTGTTGATTACGGGCAGTTTTCCGGGCGCAGCGGCGAGTTGGCAGTCTTGATAGATATCAGCGGTGCGCAGCTGCCGTCGATGCCCGTCGTCGTGGCGTTTGAGCTGGACGGCAGTGCGCTCCGGGAATATCTGCTGCCCGAAAATATCGCGGATGCCGCCGTGTATGTGCTTTCTGCCGATGGTACGCCGCTTTTCAGCGTCGGCAATGCGGTTGCGCTGTCTCCCCTCACCTTCGATGCGAATCAAACGGCGTTTCAAGGCGATTACCGGATTCTTCGCCGCGTGAGCCCTTCCGGGCGGCAGTATCTGCTGCTGCTGCCAAACAGTCTGGCCAATCAGGCGACAGGGCAGTTTCTGCGCATCTATCTGCTGATTTTTCTCGTCGCGCTCGTTCTCGGCGCGCTGGTCATCATCCAGCTGATTCGCCGCGCCATGAAGCCGATTCGCCAGCTGACGACGCAGCTTGACGAGGCGGAGGATGCGAACGCGCAGCTGCAGCGCGAAATCGACGCACAGCGCCCGGTCATCAATGCATCCTACCTGCGCAAGCTGCTGTCGGGTCACGTCGCGTCGCAGGATGAGTTCCAATATATGATGGAATCGCTCGGCTTGAGGGGGAATATCCACCATTATGTGCTGTTCTGCGTCGCGAATCGCCAGGATTCTGAGGTTGCCGATCCGAAGGCGGAGTACGACACCATCACGGAAGCGCTGGAGCGGCACCTGTCCGGCGCGTATCCGCTGTATTACTACGCAACGCTGACGGGCGACTTTGTCGTGCTGGTAACATACGCCAACGACGACACGGATTCCTTCGCGACACTCCAGCAGCATGTGGTTCAGCTGCACGACGAATTGGCGGATACCGCAGGGCTGTGGTTCTACGCGGGCGTTGGCAGCCGCTGCACCCAGCCGTCTCGGCTGTGGGAAAGCTACGAGCAGGCGCGCGCCGCCTCCCGTTACACCGCCAAGCACCATATCTTCCTCCCCTACGACTTCATCCGCAAAGACACGCAAAGCTGGTACTACCCCATCGAGATTTCGGCGAAGCTGCTGCACTTTATCACCACCGGCAACAAGGATCAGACGGCGGACATGTTCGCGCTCATCCACCGCGAGAACATCGAGGAGCGCAGTCTGCCCCTGCCGCTGCTGAACATGCTACTTTCCGACCTGAAGAACACGCTGTTCAAGGCGCGCTTTCAGGTGCTTCCGTCGCAGTCGGAGGAGATGGCGGCAAAATTGAAGAAGCTGGATGAGCGCCTGTACAGCCCGACGCCGACGTTTGCGCAATTGGAGGACGACGCGCTGTGCCTGTGCGAGTTCTTTGTGAAGGTATCGTCGCCATCCACGCCGATTCCCGATGTTGAGCGCTATTTGCAGGAGAATTACACCGACCCCAGCCTGTGCCTGAGCAAAGTCGGCGACCGCTTCAACATCAGCGACACCTACTTGAGCCATATGTTCAAGGAGAAAACCGGGCAGAATTTCAGCGTCTATCTGGAGCGCCTGCGCATGAACGAAGCGGCGCGGCGGCTGACCAGCGGCGACTGCAACCTGACCGCCCTCTACGCCGACCTCGGCTACACCAACCCGACCAGCTTCCGCCGCGCGTTCAAGAAGTATTACGGTATGACGCCGAGCGAAATGCGCGATCAGCCGCGGAAGCAGGAAGAAAAATCAGAATAGCAAAAAGGAGCATCTTTCGCGGATGCTCCCTTTTCTTATAGAATCTTTTCCATCCCGATTTTCTGTACGCGCAGCCCGATTTTCTCGTAGAACTTGCGCGCGTTTACGTTGTCCGCCCACACGTTCAGCGTCACGTTGTAATACCCCTGCTGGCGCGCAAAGTCCAGCACATATTCGTACAGGCGCGTGCCGATATGCCCGCCGCGCGCCCGCTCATCCACGCACAGGTCGTCGATGTAGAGCGTTTTGATGTCCGTCATGTTGTTGTCGTTCACGAACTGCTTGTGGATGCAGAACGCGTAGCCCACAACCGCGCCGCCGCGCTCCGCAACGAACACGGGCGTTTTGTCGTCCGCCAGAATCGCCTTCAATTGCGCGTCGGTATACTTCTTCGCGCCCGCCTTGAACAAATCCGGACGCGCCTCGTGATGCACCTGATGCACCTGAAACAGCAGCCTGTCCAGCGCCGGAATATCGGCATCCACCGCCCGGCGAATCATCAATTCTTCCACATTATTCTTCCCTTGCAATTATTGATTCCTCAAACGGATAGCGGATTTGCCACGCGGCCCGCAGCGCATCCATCTGCCGCATGATTTCCAGCGTCTCCGCGTGCGGCATTTCGGCAGGTTCGAGCCGTCCGGCAGCAATATCGCGCAGACACGCCTCCACCTCATACTCATAGCCCGTAATCTGCGCCGGCACAGGGCGAACCTCCCGCGGTGTTTCCCGCTGATTCTTATCATACAGCGCGATTTCGTGCGGATTGTTGACGTTATCGACCGTCAGGAAGCCCTTCGTGCCATAGACGATGCCGCGCCGGTCAGAATTGAAGGCAACGGATGCCATCAACTGCGCCATTTTGCCATCGCGGTAGAAATAAGTGATGTTCTCCGTACGGTCAACGCCCGTACCGAGCTTCTGCACGCTGCTTTCAACGCGCACAATGTCGTTGCCGAACACCATCGACGCGAAATTCAGTGGATATACGCCCACGTCCAGCAGTGCGCCGCCCGCCAATTCCGGCTGGCTAATACGCTCCTTGTGCTCCACATCATACGCCAGATTGGCGGACAAGAACCGCGGCTCACCGATTTCGCCGGACGCGATGATGTCCGCAATTATCCCCCGCGCGGGCATATAGCGCGTCCAGATGGCTTCCGCGACGTACACACCCGCCGCTTCTGCTTCCCGCAGAACGTCTTCCGCCTGCTTCGCGTTTGCCGTAAACGATTTTTCGCACAGCACCGGCTTTCCCGCCGCAACGCACTGGCGAATCTGCTCCGCGTGATGACTGTGTGGCGTGGCGATATAAACCAACTCCACCAAGGGATCGTTTAGCATCGCCGCATAGCTGCCGTACGCGCGCGGGATGCTATACGCCTTGGCGAACGCATCCGCCTTCTCCTGCGACCTCGATGCGACCGCGTACAGCGTGACGGGGCGTCCCTGCGCCGCCATCCCGCAAATTGTGCGCGCCATCGACCCGGCGATATTGCCCGCCCCCAGAATCCCGATGTTCATGTTGTTTCCTCCCCTATGGTTTGGTTCTATTGTAGCATTTTCAGCGGACAGCGTCAACGCACGCGGCAAAAGAATACAGCGGAAGTACGCCATTACAGCACGCAAAAAGGCACAGCCTTATGCTGTGCCTCTGTGATGAGCCCGGCGGGATTCGAACCCACGACCTTTTGATTCGTAGTCAAACACTCTATCCAGCTGAGCTACGGGCCCACACGCTGTGCCGAAAGCGCTTTGTTTGGAAGCGTTTCCGTTCCTGACAGCTATATTATAATAGCACTTTTTTTCGGCTTTGTCAACCCCATTTTTGCAATTTTTTCACGAATTATTCGCTTCATTTTCCCTTTTCGGTGGAATTGCCTTCGGGTAGACGCCTAAGAGCCGCAGTTCGCAGGTGTACGGGCGGGCTGCTTCCATGGCGCGCGACAGGTGTTCCGCATCCATGCGGCCCTCAAAATCCGCGGAAAAGAAATACTGGAACGGCGTTTCCGGCATGGGGCGGCTCTCGATGCGCGACATGTTCAGCCCGCTTTCCGCGAACGACGCCAGCACCCGCACCAGCGCACCGACCTCGTTCTTGACCGTAAAGACGACAGTCGCCTTGCTCGGCGTTGCCAGCGGTGTTTCAGTGCGCGAAAGAATCAGGAAGCGCGTCGTATTGGCACTGCTGGTCTGTATGTTTTTCGCCAGCACAATCAGCCCGAAGCTGCGCGCCGCCTCTTCGCTCGCAATCGCCGCATATGACAAGTCGCCTTGTGCCGCCACGTCCCGCGCGGAAATCGCCGTGTTTTCCGAGGGCGTAATTTGCACGCCCTTCAGTCCCTGCAGGAACACGTCGCACTGTGCAATCGCCTGTGGATGGCTCGCAATCCGCCGAATTCCCGCCAGCGTCGCTCCCGGCACGCCTAACAGGTTGTGGCGCACCGCCTTCATCGTCTCCCCGACAATATGCAGCGGCAGCTTTTCCAGCAGCGAATACGTCGGCAGCACCGCGCCCGCAAAGGAATTCTCCACCGGCAGCAGCGCATAATCCGCCAGCCCCTCGATGACCGCCTTCGCTGCCTCCGGGAAGGTCGGGAAGCCGGCACCCTGCCCATTCGGGAACGCTTCCTGTGCCGCCGCGCCGGAGAAACTTCCGCTCGTTCCTGGAAACGCAATCACTTCGATCCGTCCAGACACGCTGCTCGCTCCTTCCACAGTTCCATTATGCCAATCGCTGCCATTGCCTCCACCACCGGCACGGCGCGCGGCAAAATGCATGGGTCATGCCGTCCATGAATCTCCAAGTCCGCGTTTTCGCCCGTGCGTAGGGACACTGTTCGCTGTTTCTGGCTGATGGAGGGGGTCGGGCGCACGGCGCAGCGGAAAATCACCGGCATTCCGTTCGTGATGCCGCCGTTGATGCCGCCGGAATAATTGCTTTCCGTCGTAACTTCGCCGTTTTCCATGCGGAACGGGTCGTTCGCCTGACTCCCCCGCATGGATGCAAAGCCGAAGCCCTCACCAAATTCAACGCTCTTGACTGCCGGAATCGCGAACAGCAAGTGGCTCAGCACACTCTCGACGCTATCGAAGAACGGCGCGCCCAGTCCCGCCGGAAGCCCCGTCACCATGCACTCCAGCACGCCGCCAACGGAATCCTGCTTATCCCGTGCCGCCAGCACCGTTTCTTCCATCTGTTGATTCAGCCCCGCTGTCAGCACGGGCAGGTGCATCCCCTTGAGGAACGCATAGTCCGCCGCCGCATCTGCCGCCAGAAACGACGCGTCCCGCACATCACCCAATTGCTGGATGTGGCAGGCGATTTTCACGCCCTGATGCACCAGATACTGGCTGCACAGTGCACCCGCCAGCACAATCCCCGCCGTCAGCCGTCCGGAGAAGCTGCCGCCACCGCGCCAATCCTCAAAACCGAAGTAGCGCACATGCCCGGTGTAATCCGCATGACCCGGACGCACCAAATCCACGCCATCGCCATAGTCCTTCGAGCGCTGATTCGTGTTGCGGATGATGGCGCAAATCGGCTGACCCGTCGTCCGCCCGTTCAGCACACCTGACAAGAACTCCGGCGCATCCGGCTCCTTGCGTGCGGTCGTCATCAGGCTCTGCCCCGGCGCACGGCGCGCCATTTCCGCAAGAAGCTGCTCCATGTCAATCGTCATACCTGCCGGAAAGCCATCGAGCGTCACACCGAGCGCTTCGCCGTGACTCTGGCCAAAAATCGACAGCTTCAAATACTGCCCGAAAGCGCTGCTCATTCGCACTTTCCTCCCAGCATCTGATAAACTTTCAGGTACTCCGGCCACGATTTGTCAATTGCTTCAATGCCGTCCATCTCAATGGGCTGTTCGCACTTCGTCGCCGCAATGGATGCAAGCATGACCATGCGGTGGTCGCCGTAGTTCGGCAGCGTCACGCCGCCGCGCAGCTGCTTCACGCCGTGCAGCACAATGTCGTCCCCGTCCGCCTTCGCGTCGCCGCCCAGCAGGTTTAGGATTTCCACCGTCGCCGCCAGCCGGTCGCACTCCTTCAGGCGCAGCCGCCCGCAGTGCGTCAGGCGCGACTCCCCTTCCGCAAGCTGCGCCGTCAGCGCCAGAATCGGCGCAATGTCCGGGCAGTCGTGCATGTCCAGCGTCGCGCCGTGCAGCTTGCCCGCCTTCACGCGGATGTGGTTGTCGCTCTCCTCCACCGTTGCGCCCAACGCCATCAGGTGGCGGAGAATCGCGCGGTCGCCCTGCGTCGTCACGGGCGACAGATGCGTGACGGTGATATCATGCCCCAGCGCACCCGCGCAGCACAGCACCGCCGCCTGCGAATAATCGCCGTTCAAGTGGCACGAGTGGCTTTTGTACTGCTGATGACCGGGAATCCGCCAGCTGAACGCGTTGCTTTCCTGCACCTCGATGCCGCTGTCCTTGGTGTCGAAGGTGACCTTCCGCTCGACGCCGTTCAAATCGTCGTTCAGGCCGGTAGAAGCCTCGACGAAGAGCGGTGCCGACACGCGGTAGAGATTCAGCGTGGCGCACAGGGTGTCAGCGAACAGCCGCTTCACGGTGCCGATGGCGCGCTGGGTGTCGTACAGGTTCAGCGCGGGCGTGTAGTTTGCCGGAATGATGATCTTACTCATAGCAGATTACCCCTCTCTTGCTGCCCCGCGCCGCCGAATCGCCGCGCCGAGGACAGCTTCCCTTAATCGCAAGTTCCACAGATATGCCTATGGGTAACAGCATATTTGCGATATGCAGTTTGCGGATGTTGCCAGACCATTGAAAACGCAAACTGCTATATTAGAATAAATTATGGCACAAGTTGAGGGCGATGTAAAGGGGGAAAGCGCTGATTTGACGATGGAGTCAAGGCTTTTGGCGCAAAATAAACCTCGGCCCTTCCGCGCCCATCGTCCCGGTCGGAACAAAGCCCACCCGGTGCAGCACCGCCTGCGAGGCAGCATGATCGGGGGCGGTCTCGGCCTCGACGGCGGTGACGCCGGGCTGTTCGAAGGCCCAGCGGCAGGCGGCGCGGACAGCCTCGGTGGCGTAGCCCTGATGTTCATATTCCGGCAGAAGGCCGTAGCCAATTTCCGGCTGGCCGTTTTCGGGCAGGCCCTTGAAGCAGAGGTCGCCTACCCAGTCGCCGGAATCGTTCTGGTAAAGCCCCCATGCGGTGTACCAGACCCACTGCTCGGGGTGGGCGAGGGAAAGGTTCAGCATATCGGTGTAGGGCTGGATGAGCTCCGGGTCGGTGGTGCGGGCCAGAAGGGCGCGCATCCCATCGGGCTGCAGGGGGATGAGAAAAAGACGTTCGGTGATAAGCTGCATGATAAAACCTCCGGGCTGCATTTTTGCCCAGTGTAGCACAAGCCGGGCAGGGGAGTCAAACGCTTGACTTACGCCCCGGCGGCTATTATAATAAGTTTGTAAAAGGATAAATGCGTTTATCCGGGCAGAGTAGCGCTGCATCGTCTGGGCAGAGAGAACGGGCCGTTGGCTGGAAGCCTGTTTGCAGACCGCCGCGTGAAGTGCGCCCGGACAGCACGCTGCGGGAAGCTGAGTATCGCAGTGCGGATGGCCGCCGTTATCGGCTTTGAGCGACAAACCGGAGTGGAACCGCGATTTTGAGAAAAGACCGCCTTCGATGCTGTGCTTTTGGCATGGCGTTGGAGGCTTTTGCTTTTTCGGGCAGGCTCGCAGGAGCTGGCCCTCTTTGCCAAGGGCTCCCCTCGATAGGGGAGCTGTCGAGCGAAAGCGAGACGGAGAGGTTTATAATCACGGCTCCGGTCTGTCCCACAAAAAGGAGTATTCAACTATGCAGATCTTCAACACCCTGACCCGCCAGAAGGAAGAGTTCGTGCCGCAGGTGCCGGGCGAGTACCGCATCTACGTCTGCGGCCCCACCGTCTACAACTATATCCACATCGGCAACGCCCGCCCGCTCATCGTCTTCGACACCCTGCGCCGTTACCTTGAGTACCGCGGCAACAAGGTCATCTATGTCTCCAACATCACCGACATCGATGACAAGCTCATCAAGAAGGGCCAGGAAGAGGGTACTTCCATGAAGGAAGTCGCCCAGCGCTTCGAGGCCGAGTACCTCAAGGATGCCGCCGGTCTGAACTGCAAAAAGCCCACCGTCCAGCCCCGCGCTACCGAGCATATCCAGCAGATCCTCGACATCGTGAAAGACCTCATCGAGAGCGGCCACGCCTATGTCGCCAAGAACGGCGACGTCTACTTCCGCGTCAAGAGCGACCCCGAGTACGGCAAGCTGAGCCACCTCAAGCTGGACGACCTCGAGAGCGGCAACCGCGAGCTGCGCAGCCAGATGGAGGACGACCTGAAGGAAGACCCCGCCGACTTCGCCGTCTGGAAGGCCGCAAAGCCCGGCGAACCCGCATGGGAGAGCCCCTACGGCATGGGCCGTCCGGGCTGGCACATCGAGTGCAGCGCCATGAGCCGCACCCATCTGGGCAAGACCATCG
>ERZ827522.2899-NODE-2899-length-10902-cov-2.523647_pt1 | contig 10902 bp, 7 predicted proteins | sample MGYA00519580_ERZ827522 | MGnify/ENA primary metagenome ERZ827522 (study PRJEB31778, sample SAMEA3449340) | human gut metagenome | biome: human gut; feature: human-associated habitat; material: faeces | place: United Kingdom | collected 2010/2012 ...
ATTGTTCCAGATTATCCATAATCGGACGCATCAAAGGAGAAATCTTTTCCTGCTCATCACCTGGAAGAAATCCAATGTCAGAATCAAATAAAGCATTCGGACGACAGATCAGGATCCTCCGATATTCTCCAGATGGATTGTTTAACAATTTTTCCAGTCCCACTGCCAGTGAATAAAAAGTTTTGCTCGTCCCTGCCATTCCTTTTACAATGACAAGCGGAGCTTTCTCTGCAGACTGCATCAATGCTTCCTGTAAAAAATACTGTCCTACATTCCTTGGACTAACTCCATATGGAGCAGCTTTTCTATAATCAAGCTTTCGGATCATCCCTTTCTCACCCCGCCCCAACTGAGTCTTTTTCGAAGACTGATCCGCTTTTAACAGAATAAATTCGTTTTCAAACAATTCCGGGCAAGTGTGATTCCCGCTCATATCACAGCAATATACACATTCTACCGGAATTCCCTTTTTCTTAAAATCTTTAAACAATTCTTCTGGTACAAACACCTCTCTCCTCCCCAAATACTGCTCCTCATGTACCGCAACCTGCTCTGTCCCAAAGTCCTCTGCCTGAATTCCAAGCAACTGTGCTTTGATACGCAAAAGAATATCTTTTGTCACCAGAATCACCTGTTCTTTCAGATCATTTGACAGCCCTACACAAACTTTCAGAATGCGATTATCAGATTTATGTTCCGGAAGATCCGGAGGCAATTCAACGTTCCGGTAATTTTTTTCTACACGCAGAATCCCTCCCCATTCCATACGCACCCCTTCCAGCAAATTTCCTTTTTCTCTGTGTGCGTCCAAAATCCGAATCACTTTGCGTACATTGGCACCTTTTTCTCCCTCTTTTTTTTTCATGTTATCCAACTCTTCTAACACTGTCATCGGAAGTACCACTGTATTTTCCTCAAAACATTCGACCGCATAGGGTGCCTGAATCAGCACATTTGTATCAAGTACATATGTTTTTTTCATAAAAGACCTCTTCACATCTTTGTTTTTATTCCATCGCACAAACAATCTGCGCAATGTTCTTTTATAGATTACCTCTGCCTCGTATAATCCAATATCACATTTATATAAAATTTGGGTTAAAAGTAAAAAAAGATTTCACTTTTTATGTCTTCAAAAGTGAAATCTGAATACTTCGGCTATCCTTTTTTATTTATTCTTCTGTTTTCTTTTTTCTACGTAGACGATTGGTCCGTTTGAACGTTGTTTTTTCCGGCAGAGGTTCCTTTGTTTTATAGGTAATACGGTGTTTGGTATCAGTGGTTTTGGAGCTGTCCACTTTTTTCATAATCAGTACATATGCAACTAAGAGAGGAACAGCGCATCCTGTCACAATTGCTCCCAACTTCAGACCGGGTGTTTGATAATGAAACTGTATTTCGGATGTTCCTGCGGGTACTTTTACAGCCATAAAGCCAATATTTACTTTTTCTATATCTACAGGTTCCCCGTTTACGGTGGCAGTCCAGCCGCTTTCGTATGGAACGCTAAAGAAAACCAAACGCTCCTTATCGGAGGTATAGTGTGCGGTAAACCCGTAACTATCATAAGTAAAATCTGAGCAAGCCATTGATTGGCGTTCGAGACAGTCCTTGTAATAAGCTTCTTCGGTGTAGGAGAAAGAGGTATTTCCAACGGCAGGTTCCAGAATATCCTGATATTTTGCTGCTTGCTCCTCATCCAATACAATTGCTTTTAACAGTAATAGGTTACGATTGTCTTCATATAGCTGATTATACTGCTCTTCAGTGTAATAGTAATCGTAACTAAAACCCATTGGAATGTAATATTGATTTTCCCAGACGTCATAGCCGTTTTGAGTATCATAATAGGTCCATCCCGGCATACGAGTTGTTCCATCTTCTTTTACAAAATTATCATTGTCTCCTGTATAGTCAAATAACCAGCGGCAGGAAGTAAGAGCACGCAATCCATAATATTTTACATCAGGTCTTGAACCGACATCTCTTGTGACGCCAATGGTTGGGTAAAATTCCATAATAGAACCCGGTACAATGCTGTGAAACGCCTGTATACTGGGAACTTGCCAGAACATTGCCTGGTTATCCATACTTTTATAGAAGTCAGAACGTGCAAAATCAGATTCCGGTAAATTTAAATCTTTACCGCCATTTAATGAGGTAGGAATAATTTGATTGTGTGTATCATAGGATTGTGTTTTACCAAGTGCAATAAAATAAGTTGCGTATACCACAGTAATAACGCAAACGCCGATGTTCAACAAACGAGCAAACCACACGCGGCTTTTGTTGCGGTATTTTAGAATAATAGTCAGCAATAATAAGCTGACGACAGCAATGGCAACATAAGTCCAAAATCTGGTGGGATAACTTTCCAGTCCGTAAGTTGTGGTAGTAACACCATCCTTGGTTGTCGTGTTCGGCATTAATCCAATTGGAATCGCAATGCCAAGAGTAATCAATACAGTCCAACGTATGGCGCGTTTCCAATTAATATCACTAAACTCCAGGCAGGAAATGGTAGCCAGTGACATCATCAGCGTTAATATATAGAACCAACGAGCATAGTAGGAAGAGTTAAATAATTGGAAAGCACTATTTAAAATTGGAACCATTGCCATTAAAAATAGTACACCCAATGTTACCTTCAGCCAATGTTTTTTCTTTCTCTGCATAAAGCCGATGACGCCTGTCATACTGAACAGCGGTAACCATGCGCCCAGTGAAGCCCACTTTGATTCCGAATTTGGTGTAAAGTTTGGTCTTGCCGGAATATCAGGAGGGAAGAACAGGCTTTGCAGAATATGTACATATCGTTGATTATAACTGTAAAGTAATGCGTTCCATCCATTTGGGGGATTATCCACACGTGGGTTTTGTATAATCGTAAGTATGGTTGGTATCAATAAAACACACGATATGGCAACGCCCAGAACGCCTTCCAGAAGCAACAAGAAAAAATCTCTGACAGAAATTTTCCAGCTTTTCATAATCAGGCGGATGGCAAAATAAATGAGGCAAAATACAACTTGTCCTACAAAGAAATAGTAATTTACAAAACAGCATGCAAATACGGTCAATGCAAAAATTCCTCTGCGGCGCTGATACATGTATTCATCCAGTGCTGCCAGCATAAGAGGGAAAAATACGATTGCCTCATGGAAATGGTTAAAAAAGATATTGTAAACGGAAAATCCGGAAAAGGCATATAACATACCGCCGATAACAGCAAAGTTTTGATTTTGTACGTATCGTTTTAAATACACATAGCCGGTTAAGGAGGCACATCCAAATTTTAGAATGAGCAAAGGACCCATAAGATAGGGAACAGCTGCACTGGGAAATGGAATTGTCAGCCAAAAAAATGGACTGCCTAATAAATAAAATGAATAGGAACCAATAAAATTAGCACCAAGGTCTGTCGTCCAGCTCCAGCCAAAACTACCGCTTCTTACAGCGTCATGCGCCATTTGATAGAAGGGGACTTGCTGAACGTTAAAATCACCATAAAAAAGAAAATATCCTTTGTCATATATAATAAAAGGGATAAAGAAAAGGAAAGAAATTCCAATACCGTAAACAAATGCTTTAAAATAGTAGTTTTTCCACCAGACTTTTGGTTGTAGAGCTGTTAACTGCATGTGAAACCTCCTTTTCTTTGTTGATTTTTTATTATAGCATAAAAGAAATTGCTGTGCAATTTTTGCCAAATACATACTAACATGATTTTGACGATTTTTGCAGCAAGTGAAATTTGCTGTTTGTCGTAAGGTTGTTATAACATATTTTTGATGTCTGAATTTAGCGAATATTGAAGGATTGCGATTACGATTGGAAAACCATTGTTCCTGTGCAACAAACTTGGTATAATAAAAGAAAATTGATAAAGGAAGTTTATTATGTCACATTTTTATGCCATGCTGTCCCGCATGAAATATATCAATCGATGGGGATTAATGCGAAATACGCAGCAGGAGTCTATTTGCGAACATAGTTTAGAAGTTGCTATTTTAGCGCATGCGTTGGCAGTTATCCATAATCGCAGATTTCATGGCAATGTCAATCCGGAACGTGCAGCGACACTGGCGATTTTCCATGATGCACCTGAAATTATTACAGGCGATTTGCCTACACCTGTGAAGTATTATAACCCTTCTATTCATAAAGCTTATCAAGAAGTGGAAAAAGTTGCTCAGGAAAAATTACTTTCCATGTTGCCGCAGGATTTAAAGCAAGACTATACCTCTTTATTATTTCAAGAGCAGGAAGAAGATAAGCGATTATTAACATTTGTCAAAGCAGCAGATAAACTTTCTGCTCTTATCAAATGCGTGGAGGAACGAAAAATGGGCAATGCTGAATTTACAAAAGCGGAGCAAACCATTCGAGAATCCATAGGTGCTATGAACATTCCGGAAGCAGATTGCTTTATCAAAGAGTTTTTACCTTCCTATGAATTAACATTGGACGAACAGGAATAACGCTTGCAAAAATAATGTAATTTTTTGTATAAATCCAATATATATTCTTTTTAAGAATATTATAAAGTAAGATATCTTGTATACTTAAAAATTAGTGGAATTTACGTAAGAATAAGAAAAACAGAGGGATAAATTTGGATAACAATCATCAAGATTTTGACAAAGAAAAGATACAAGATACAAAAAAGATTCCGGATTTGGAACAAAATGAATTATATAGCAAAACTCCAAACATGCAGCAACAAAATGATACAAGTTTGGAAGAATTAAAACAATCTTATCAAGCACCTTCTCAGGAGCCTCAAAAAAGAAAGCTGACCAAAGGGCGTATTGCTGTAAATATTATAGTGGCAATACTCAGCGTTATTTTAATTGTAGCCGGTGCCGGATGTTTCTATGTAGACGGAATGCTGAATAAATTAAATTTTGTTGAGAACACGGAATCGGAAGCAACCCCAAGTATCACAGTCAGTGAAACGGGAGAAACCACAAGCTTGCCTGACCCTATGTTTGTAAACGGATTATATCATGATGACGCCATTACAAATATTTTAATTTTGAGTTTGGATGATTATCAGGAAGGCGATGTCGGTCGTTCAGACAGTATGATTATGCTGTCTATAGATACCCGTCATAAAAAGATTAAAATGACCTCTTTTATGAGAGATATGTTTGTGCAAATTCCGGGTGTTGGTTCTAACCGTCTCAACACAGCATTTTCTTATGGTGGTGCATCTTTAACGGTAAAAACCATTGAGAATAACTTTGGCGTGGATATTGACCGTTATGTTATTATTGATTATGATGCCTTCGAAACAATTATTGATAGTGTGGGAGGCGTTTATATTGATGTATCCGATGCTGAGGCTGCGTACATCAATGAATATTCTTTCCGTACAGATATTGTTGGCGGTTATCAATTATTAAATGGTGATTTGGCTCGTTCCTATGCAAGGATACGTAAAATAGGAGATGACTTTGAGCGTACGGCGCGCCAGCGTGAGGTAATGTCAGCGGCAATTGACCAGCTGAAATCTTCTGATATTGGTACTATTAATCATGTACTGTCTACTGTATTACCTATGATTACGACTAATTTAAGTAAGACAGAGGTGCTGAATTTGGCATCAAATGCATTGACATACCTCAACTATCCAATTGAGCAGCTTCGTTTGCCCGAAGACGGCGCATACTCTGACGCTATGGTTATGATTGGCGGTATGGAGGCCTCTGTATTGCGTCCGGATTTGGAAGCAAACAGTGATGCGTTGGTTCAGTTTATTTATGAAGAGGATACTCCCAAATTGACACAATAAATGTATGGTCTGCAATAGACCAAAAGGGTTATGCAGCAAATGGCATAACCCTTTTTTTGTGACTGACAACCGAAAGGAGATACCGATGCATATTCATGATTGGTCGATAAAGAAAAAGTTATTACTTTCTCATTTTCTTATGATAGGAATTCCTGTGTTAATTGTTATGGTTGTCATATTAGGAATTTTATTCTCTTTTTTGTTGGCAACAGGGTCTCAAAAGCCAACGGTTTTACCTGGAGACGATAACGCGTCCGTTTCGGGATATGTGCTGCAGCTGACGGTAGATTCTTTAACAGAACAGGTGGCGCATACCAATCCGGAATCATTGCTTCAAAATGACGAAGTACAAGATGCTTGTGAAAGTTTGCAGGAAATGGGAGCAAATGCGGTGATATACCGTGGAGACACCGTATACTGTCAGGTTGGCTCGGAATCTATTGGGGAGTTGTGGCTTCAGGCACAAACCATCATAGGAAATCAAGAGATAATTTCTCCTATTTTTTATTGGACGAACCAGGGCTTTGTATACCATCTTTCTCAGCAAAATCCATTAGGGGAAACCATCGAAATATTAATTGTGGGCAATCATGTGGATTTTCCGGTTAACAGCTATCAGCAAGTACGCTGGGTGAAAACAATGATAAAAATTGTGTTTGCTGTTACTTGTGTATTGGCAGTTGTCATTATCATTATTATAGGCGTTCTGATTTCCAACAAACTTTCCAAAACCATTTTAGTACCACTTAATGAATTGCGAAGAGCCTCCAGACGAATACAAAACGGCGATTTGAACGGTGAAATTACCATCTATGCACAAGACGAACTGGGATTGGCCTGCCAAGATTTTGATCAAATGCGCCGCAGGCTGCAAGAATCTGTCCAGGCACAGCAAGCATATGAACAAGGCAGAAAAGAATTAATTGCAGGTATCTCTCATGATTTGTCAACGCCGCTTACCTCGATTAAGGGATATGTCAGCGGATTGTTAGACGGTATTGCCAATACGCCTGAGAAACAGGAGCACTATTTAAAAACGATTTATCACACCGCGTGCGATATGGAGCACCTTGTAGACAGTTTATTTTTGTTTTCCAAACTCGATTTGGGGAAAGTTCCTTTTCATTGGGAAATTGTGTCGGTTGTAGATTACTTTACGGATTATATAGAAGAAACAAAACCGAGGCTGCTGGAAAAAGATATGAAGTTATCGTTGGAAATACACACCCACTCCCCGTGTTATGTTCGTATGGATCGCTTACAATTTGGCAGAGTAGTATCTAATTTGGTAGATAACAGTGTGAAATATAAGCGTGTTGGACTTGGTATATTAAAAATTATCATTCAGGAAGAGCGTGAGACGGTACAAATTATCGTAAAAGATAATGGAATAGGAGTAAGTCCCCATGAATGTGAAAAATTATTTGATAGTTTTTATCGTACTGACCCTGCACGAACCAATGCAGCAAAAGGCAGTGGACTTGGATTGTCCATTACCAAACAGATTGTAGAAAACATGAATGGCAGTATCTGGGCAAAAAGTGCAATCAATGAAGGCATGGAAATGCATCTTGAATTTCAAAAGGCACATAAGGAGGATAAAACATGAAACATATTCTGATTATTGAAGATGACACCAGCATTGCAGAATTGGAAAGAGATTATCTGGAAGCCAATGAAATTACATCTGAGATTGTGTCAAATGGCGAATTAGGGCTTCAAAAGGCGCTGCATCAGGATTATGATTTAATTCTATTAGACGTTATGCTGCCGGGGCTGGACGGTTTCTCCATTTGTCGTACAGTGAGGGAACAAAAAAATATTCCGATTTTGTTGGTTTCAGCCCGCAGGGAAGATATTGATAAAATTCGCGGATTAGGCTTAGGGGCCGATGATTATATCAGTAAGCCTTTTAGCCCTTCTGAGTTGGTCGCAAGGGTAAAAGCGCATATCAATCGGTATGAGCGCCTTATCACGTCGGGGGCATCCAATCATGGACCGATATTTACAGTGGGAGACTTAGAAGTTCATTTGGATTCAAGACGTGTGTTAAGAAATCAGAAAGAGATTATTTTGGCAAATAAAGAATTTGATTTATTGGCATTCTTGATTGAAAATCCGGACGTCGTTTTCAGTAAAGAAACATTGTTTGACCGCATTTGGGGTATGGAGCCTATGGGAGAGACTTCTACCGTTACCGTACATATTAACCGTATACGAGAAAAAATTGAACCTGATCCAAGTAATCCGCGATACATTGAAACAGTATGGGGAGTAGGTTATCGTTTTCGTAAAGAAATATAAGCGTTAACCGTATTGGTTCAGTTGGCTAAACGGTTGTATAAAACAGATATTATGATTGAAACTAGCTATATTTGATAGAGGTGGAAATACGTTAAAAATTTTAGGTAAGTTTACGTTGTTTCAAAAATTTTTCACACGTCAGCAAATATATTTTTTAATAATTGAAATCATTACGTTAAAATGATATAATTTGCAAATATATGTAAATTTTTGTAGGATAAAGGAGTGCATAATGAACCAGGGCACAGTAATTGAAAAAAATAAAAGGATATATTTATATGCGTTATTAATTGGTTATGCTTGTTTACTTATGTTTTTTTGCACCAAATCATCTCCTTTGTATATTATAAACGATTGGTATGATGCAAACGCTTATTTTACCATGGGAAAAGGAATGATGAATGGAGCAGTTCCCTATAGAGATCTTTTTGACCACAAAGGTCCGCTGCTTTATTTGTTATACGGAATCGGGTATTTAATTGATTCAACCGGTTTTTTGGGTATCTTTTTGATACAATCAATTTTTATGTCACTGACAATGATATTCTGTTACAAAATAGCGAAACTGTATATAGATAATTATTTTCATGCGATTATCATTTCTATGTTAGTCCCCATAATGACATTATCCGGCAACAATCTTTATACAACCGGTGCAGAGTATGGAGGAGGCAGTCCGGATGAGTTTATCACAGCGTTATTGGCGATTTCACTTTACTTTATTATAAAATTATTTAAAGATAATAAAAGTAACCAATACAAACACATAGGAAGATATATGTTTGTAATTGGACTGATGGTAGGTTTTGTTTTTTTATTAAAATTTAATTTTATATTATTTTTTGTCGGCTTGCTGGTTCCTATTTATATTTATTTGTTAGTAAAGCATATAAAGGTTTTTGCAAAATCATTGTTGCTTCTGCTTGCCGGAGTTATTTCTGCTGTACTGCCTTATATCATTTATGCACTTATCACCAACAGTATAAAAGATTTTGTAAAAGTGTATTTAAAATTTAATTTAACATACAGCGGCGAGCCTGATACCAATTTTCTGTATTCATTGGCTTCGGGGTTAAAGAATACAGTTCACACAGTATTTTATAGTTATTTTATCTTTACAGTTATTATTGTTTTTGGTCTTTTGTATTTTATATATAAATATCGCAGCAACTTGTTGCTCAATATGTCTGTATTTTTTAGTTTTTTATTAACCATGATTGCAATTAGCGTGAAACCGTTTGGATATGTATATATCCCTATATCAATGTATAGTCTTTTTGGGTATATGGCTATCTACAACTTGGTTACCAAATCAGATATTCATAAAAGCGAACAACAAGCAAATCCTAAATTTTATAAAAATACAATTATTTCTGTTTTCACAGTATTTATTATTTTTATCGCAACCATAGGGAATAATGGATTAATCTCACAGCCTGTTAACCGTGTTACACGTATTAATACAATACCGTTCCAACAGACAATAGCGGATATCATATTATCGGATACACCGGAAAATCACTCTGTATTAGAAGTTTTAACATTAGACTGTGGTGTATACACAGCTTCCGGCCTTATACCGCAATCAAAATATTTTTATCTGCCAAACGTGGATTACGAACAGTATCCGGATGTGTTTTTAGAACAATATAACGATATTATAAACAGAAAGAATGCTTATTTGGTCTGTACATTCGCAGCTTCCTATCATGAAGGGATAGATGACGTGTTAATGGATAAAGACAATTATTCAGATAAATTTAACAATGCTATCATCGAGAACTATTCGTTAGTAAATGTAGTAGAAGGTACCTATTTGCAAGAGAATACTACATATTATTTATACAAAAGAATATAAGAGTGATTTATATCATCAATCTCTATGTATTAAGGCGGCGCAAAAGGCAAAATTTTTGTACCACTTATTTTTTTGTCCTAAAACAGCCATTTTTACATATTTTTTGCTCTAAAACTATGGGAGACAAAATGTTTACCTTTAGGAGCAAAATTATGGAAAAGTTATATATTGTTATTCCTGCGTATAATGAAGAAATGAATATTACATCAGTTGCAAGAGAATGGCATACAGTAGTAGAAACTATAAGTGAAGATTCGAAGTTGGTTATTATTGATGATGGAAGCAAAGATTCTACCTATCAGGTACTTACTGAACTTAGCAAGGAGTTGCCTCAGCTTGAGGTAATTACAAAAAAGAACTCAGGACATGGCGCTACAGTTTTGTATGGGTACCGCTATGCATTAGAGCAGAATGCAGATTATATTTTCCAGACGGATTCAGACGGACAAACACTGCCGGAGGAATTTTATGGTTTTTGGGAGTTAAGAAATAAATATTCTGCTGTTATAGGATATAGAAATCATAGAAAAGACGGAATCTCCCGTGTGTTTGTTACCAAGACGTTGAAATTTGTATTATGGTGTATTTTTAAGCTAAATATTACGGATGCAAATACGCCGTTTCGTTTGTTGAATAAGGATGTTTTACAGAGACATATTTCTAAAATACCGAACGATTTTAATCTTTCTAATGTAATGCTTACCATCTGTCTGGTCAAATATAAAGAAAACATTCATTTTATACCGATTACATTTAAACCAAGACAAGGCGGAGTAAACTCTATTAATTTTAAGAAGATTGTTAAAATAGGAAAACAAGCAGTAAAAGATTTTAAAGTAATCAAAAAAACATTAGATTAAAAAATAAAAAGCTGTGTATTACACAGCTTTTTATTTTTTAATCAGAATATAAATCGGGTTGCTTTTTATGATATTTCGTATGT
>ERZ827522.2905-NODE-2905-length-10868-cov-4.508092_pt1 | contig 10868 bp, 8 predicted proteins | sample MGYA00519580_ERZ827522 | MGnify/ENA primary metagenome ERZ827522 (study PRJEB31778, sample SAMEA3449340) | human gut metagenome | biome: human gut; feature: human-associated habitat; material: faeces | place: United Kingdom | collected 2010/2012 ...
CGGCCAGCGCAGCCAGTGCGTTGTACACGCTGAACTCGCCGGGCATATTCACCTTGACGTCCATCTCGTCCTTGCCGGTAACGTGGAAGGCAACGCCCAGAAAATCGTGGGTGCGCAGCAGCTCGTAGCCGGTCTCGCGGTAGTCGGCCTTTTCATCGCGGCCGTAGGTCACCAGCTTGCAGGTGTGGCCCTCCAGCAGGGCGGCGGTGTTCTCGTCGTCAATGTTCACCACGCCCACGTCGCAGCGCTTGAACAGCTGTCCCTTCCAGCTGCGGTACTCCTCAAAGGTCTTGTGCTCACCGGGGCCGATGTGATCCGGCGAAAGGTTGGTGAACACGCCCACATCGTAGTGCACGCCCGCCACGCGGTCCATCATCAAGCCCTGACTGGACACTTCCATCAGCGCGGTGTCGCAGCCGGCATCCAGAAACTCCCGGAAGGTCTTTTGCAGCTCGTAGCTTTCCGGGGTGGTGTTGGCGGTGTCCTTGTGGCGTCCCATATAGTAGATGCCGTTGGTGCCGATCATGCCCACCTTGCGGCCTGCGGCCTCCAGCACGCTTTTGATCATGTGGGTGGTGGTGGTTTTGCCCTTGGTACCGGTGACGCCGATCATGGTCATCTGGCGGGCAGGGTTTCCAAAGAGGTTGGCGCTCATCAGTGCCATGGCATAGCGGCTGTTCTCCACCTTGACCACGGTCACCCCGGGCATGGCGGAAAGGTCGATGTCGTGCTGGATGACCAGCGCGCTGACCCCCTTGGCGGCGCAGTCGGCGGCAAACGCGTGGCTGTCCCGCTGGGTGCCCACGATGCACACGAATAAAAGCCCCGGGGCAGCCTTGCGGCTGTCGTAGATGATATCTGCGATCTCAGTATCCAGACTGCCCTGCACAAGGGTAAAGGGCACGCCTTCCATCAGTTGTTCCAGCTTCATACAGTCTCCTCCAAAAAGCTTCTTTACATGGGGTTTTCTTCTTCGTTGGCCGTCATGCGGTCAGGGTGGGTCAGGGGCAGCTGCTCGGTGTCCGCGTCAGCTGCCGGTTCGGTGGTGTCGGCAGTATCCGTGCTTTCTGCACTGTCGGTGCTGTCGGCGGCGTCCTCTGCCGGGGCGGGTTCCTCGGCCTTGGGCGGCACCACATAGCCGGAGGGCAAAGCAGGCTCGCCCTGTGCAAAATAGATCTTGCGGGTGCTGCTGGCGCTGGTATGGCTGAAATCCAGCCGCCCGGTATCGGTGGGGCCGCAGCCCTTGCCGTCGGTGTTGGTCAGCACATAGCGGGCACGGTCCAGCTTATAATCCAGATCGTTCAGCGTACCCAGCAGCACGCTGATGCGGTCCTGATACAAAAATGCGAGCTGCTCGGTGTCTGCCACTTCCAGCCGCGTCACATCCTGCGACAGGTCGTATTCCTCCAGCTTGCTGCGCAGGGTGCGCAGGGCTTCCATGCGGGCGGTTTCGGTGCTCACCGTGCTTTCGCTTTCGGCGGTTTCCGACCCGGAGGCGCTTGCCGCGTCCGCATCGTCCACGAACCAGAAGCCCTGTCCCGGAGTGGTGTCCTGCAGCTTGCCGCCGTACAGGGTGCAAAGCCCCTCGGGCTGGGTGCTTTCCTCGGACAGGATCTTCCATTTGTCCGAGATCACAAGCCATTTATTGCCGTTTTGCACCGCGTAGGCGGGCACGGCCTCGGTCACCTGCACCACCACGGTGTTGGGATAGTCCCGGATCACCTTGATGGAGCCCAGCAGTGGGAAGTTCTGCTCCAGCACCGCGGCCTTTTCGCCGGGTTCAAAGCTGAAGATGTTCTCTTCCAGCTGCACGCCCATCCGCTGCAAAATGCTGTCTGCGGTATAGCCCGCGATCTCGGTCACCTGCTTGCCGTCCGGGGTCTGCACCTGAATGGAGTTGATGCGGAACAGCATGGTCATGGTCAGGTAGATGCCCGCGCCAATGACGCACAGCAGCATGGCAAAGGCGGTCAGGCGGCGCAGCATCCGGCGGCGCCGCAATGTGGCGCGGGTCACCTTGCGCTTTTTGCGCATTTCCCGCCGGGCAGGGCTTTGCTGCGGGGCGCTTTGCGCCGGGCGCAGGCGCTGGCTCTGGCTGCCTGCCGGGTGCTGCCGGTTCGGGCGGTTTTGCGCGCTCTGGTTTTTCCGGTTGTTCTGCCCGCTGCGGGCATTGTTTGCCGGGCGGCGCTGCTTGCCGCCAGACTTCGCGTTTTTGGGTCTGCTGCCCGCCGGGCGGCTGCCAGAGGGGTACTGGGTGGTATTGCTTCCCTGCGCCGGGCGGCGGGTCTGAGACTGGGTGGGAAACTGGATGCTGTTATCTGCCCGGGAGGAGCGCACGTTGCCGTTGGCGCTGCGGGAGGGCGGGCGGCTGAGCGGCTCGCCGTTGTAGCCGTAGCGGCTGCTGCCGGTGCTCCGGGGCGTATGATCCTGCGAAGGCGCAGAGGTGCGCGCCACATCCCGGTTCAGATCATAGGGTCTCGTGTTCCGGGGTCTGCCGTTGCGGTCACGGTTCTGCTGCATCATTCGCACCTTCCTTCTTGTTTATTCCACGTCTGCATCACGGGGTCTTGACCAGCTTGAGCAGCGCCGCAGTGATGCGGTCCAGACTGTCGTCCACCGACAGGCTGCGGGCGTTTTTGCCCATCTCGGCCAGCTTGCCGGGCTGTGCCAGCATAGTAGAAACAGTCTGCACCAGCTTTTCGCCGGTCAGGTCTTTTTCTTCAATGACCACAGCCGCCCCGGCCTTTTGCAGCTCCATGGCGTTGTAGTACTGGTGGTTCTCCGCCACATTGGGGCTGGGGATCAGCACAGCGGCACGTCCCACGGCTTCCAGTTCAGCCAGCGTCAGCGCACCGGCGCGGCTGATGACGAGGTCTGCTGCAGCCAACAGCTCCGGCATATTGTTGATGTATTCCTTTACCACAAGGCTGTCGCCGGGGGCAAAATCCTTCTGCTTCTGCAGCTGCTCAAACAGCTGCACACCATACTGTCCGGTGGCGTGCAGGTGCAGCACCGGCTTGTGCTCGTGCTGCTCCCATGCGCACAGGTCTGCCACCACCTCGTTGACCCGGCGTGCGCCCAAGCTGCCGCCGAAGGACAGGATGACGGTGCGGTCGCCCGCACCCAGCTGTGCACGGATGGCCTCGCGATTCGCGGCCTGTACAAACACCTCCGGCCGCACGGGATTGCCCACCACAAGGGTCTTGTCCGGTGCGCCCAGCTTTTCCACAGCGGCGGGCACGGCGGCAAACACGATATCCACATCCGGGGCCAGCAGCTTGTTGGTCACACCGGGAAAGGCGTTCTGCTCGTGCAAAGCGGTGTGGATGCCCATTTTGGCGGCGCAGCGCACCACCGGGCCGGACACATAGCCGCCGCAGCCGATGACAAGATCCGGCTTTACCTCTTTCATCATGGCCTTGGCCTTAGGGCCGGAGAGGGCCAGATTCCACAGGGTAATGATATTGCGCTTGATGTTGTGCAGGCTGAGCTTGCGCTGGAAGCCGGTGATTTCGATATGGTGGAAGGGGTAGCCCGCCTGTGTGACCAGACGGTACTCCATGCCCTCCTTACGGCCTGCAAAGTGGATCTCGGCGGTAGGGTCGGCCTTTTTCAGAGCACCGGCAATGGCCAGTGCGGGGTTGATATGTCCGGCGGTGCCGCCGGCTGCAATGAGAACACGCATGGTGATTCCTCCTTATAAACGCCCGGCCTGCGGCCGGGCTGGCTTGCGGTTTGTTTTACTGTTCTGTGCGGGCTGCGCGGGCAGAAGCCAAGTCAATGGTCTTGCGGGCAAGTTCTGCTTCCCGCTCGGCGCGGGCGGCTTCCCGCTGGGCACGCATCTGCTCCCGCTGCTGCGCCACCCGCTCGCCGTTGCGGCCTATGTTCACCATCACGCCCATTTCTGCCAGCAGCAAAATCAGGCTGGTGCCGCCGGAGGAGAAGAAGGGCAGGCTGATGCCGGTGTTGGGCAGGGTGTTGGTGACCACGGCGATATTGCAGAACACCTGCCACGCGATCTGTGCCATGATGCCGATGCCCACCATGGTGCAGTACAGGTTCTCCGCCTTATAGGCGATGAGCAGACCCTGCACGATGAACAGCACGAACAGCACGATAATGAGCACTGCGCCGATGAAGCCCAGCTCCTCGCACACCACACTGAAGATGAAGTCGTTGGTGCTTTCCGGCAGCCAGAGCTGCTTTTCCACGCTGTTGCCCAGACCCAGCCCCTTCAGCCCGCCGGAGCCGATGGCGTAAAGGCTCTGCACAGTCTGGTCGGTCATCTTGCTCAGATCCTGTGTCCAGCCGTCCAGACGCTTTTGCAGGTAAGGGATGGAGTCCACATGGGAGAGCAGGGTCTCCAGCAGGGCACCCGCCGTGATGGCACCCGCCCATGTCAGCACACCGCCGCTGCCGGACAGCAGCAGGATGGTGCCCACCACCGCCACCGTCAGCACGATGCCGGACATGTGCGGCTCCATCGCCAGCAGAATGACCACCGGTATAAGGGGCAGCACCGGCACCACCAGCTGCTTCCACACCCGCACCCGCAGCCACTCCCGGGGGGTAAGCAGGATGCGGCGCTCCGGGTCCAGCCGCTCCACCTGCGGCGCTTTTGCCGCAAGATGGGAGCTGAACAGGATCATTTCAAACTTTGCCACCTCGGAGGATTGCAGCGTAAGCCCGCCGAAGCGGATCCAGCGGCGGCAGCCGTTCAGGGGTGCCATGGTCAGGGTGACGGCCAGCATGGCCAGCACGATGATGTAGCCCGGCACCACCATCTTGCGCAAAAAGCGGTGATCCATATAACTCATCAGGAACATACAGGCCAGCCCCAGCATCATGCACAGCGCCTGCTGCTTGATGTAGTGGAAGCTGTCGCCCATGCGCAGGTAACCGGTGGTGTAGCTGGCACTGAACAGCATCACCAGCCCAAAGATCATAATAACAGCCAGCGTAGCCAGCCAGTCGATCAGCAGCCGGGACCACGGGCCCGGGTCTCGCTGGAACACCGACACCGGCGCTCTGTGTTTTTTGCGGATAGTCGCCATCTGCGCTCCCTTCCCTCTCTGTGCCCGGTCAGCACCAGCGCAGCAGCGCCAGCGCCAGCACATAGCCGACAGCGCTCAGCGCAAAGCTGCACAGGAACACCGTCTCCGGGCTCATTTTATGCTTTTTTACCCAGCAGCGCAAAGGCTTGCCGGTGCGCTTTGCACACAGCAGCTGCGCTGCCAAAAGACCGCCCGCCACCCAGAAGGGCAGCGCCAGCGGCACGGTCAGGCTGGTCATGTCCAGACTGAGTGGGATACAGCCGACAGCACCCGCCGCCAGCAGACTGCCGCAGCAGCCCACCCCCAGCCTTGCCGGAGGGAACGCCCACAGCCCCAGTGCCACCAGTGCCCCGGCCAACGCTCCGGGCAGCACCGCCAGCCCGGAAACGCCCAGACCGGCTTCTACCATCATCAGCGCCAGCATGGCCACAAAGGCCGCACCGCACACCGCGCCCTCGTCCCGCTCGGCGATGCGGGCGCACTCGGCCAGTGCCACCATGAGCACCGCCCACAAAAAGGGCACGGCGCTGCCCAGCAGCACATACCCCGCCCCGGGCACGCCCATCCCCCGGGGCAGACAGCCCGCTGCCCGCAGCAGCAAAAGAACGAATGCCGCGGCCAGTGCTTCCAGCAAAAGCCGCACGTCCCGCCGCAGCCCCAGCGCCGCCGGGCTGCGCATCCGGGCAAGATCCTCTGCAAAGCCCACTGCCCCAAAGGCAAGGCTCCCAGCCAGCGCCGTGAGCAGCCGCGTCATCAACCGGCCTTCGCTGCCCAACAGCTCCGGCTGGCCTACGCAGGCGGCAAGCCAGCCCACGCCCACCGCAGCCACCGTGCCCGCCGCAGCACACAGCCCACCCCACAGCGGGGCGCGCAGGGGTGCAGGCCGGGGCTGCTCAGACTGTACCGGCTGCTGTTGTTGTTCGCGGCGTTCCAGCACCCGCCGCAGCGGAACAAACAGGCTGCACAGGGCTGCCGTAAGGGCAAAGCCCAGCACCACCGCCGCTGCCAAGGCGAAACGCTCCATAGATCAGACACTCCATTTCGCCAAATAGTTATACTTCCGTTTCTTTATGCTCTGCGTAGAAGATATCCAGCACTTTTTCCAGTGCCATGCCGTGGCTGGCCTTTACCAGAACGGCATCGCCGGGCTGCACCCGGCTCAGCAGGGCATCGGCAGCCTCGCGGTAGCTGTCCGCGTGCAGGGTCTCTACCCCCTTAGCCGCAGCCACCACAGCGGTGCGCTTGGCCTGCTCGCCGTAGGTGATCAGGCAGTACAGCCCGCTCTCGGCGGCAAGGCGTCCCAGCTCCTCGTGTGCTTCGCGGCTCAGCTCGCCCAGCTCCAGCATATCGCCCAGCAGGGCAAAGCGGCGCTTGCAGGGGAAATCTTTAAACATCGCCAGCGCAGCCTTCATGCTGTCCGGGTTTGCGTTGTAGCAGTCCTCGATGACGGTCACGCCCTCGCTGTCCACCACCTTCTGGCGGCGTCCGGTCTGCTCAAAGTTGGAAAGCCCATGGATGACCCTCTTGGCGTCGCACCCCAGACGGGTGGCGGCGCAGTAGGCAGCCAGTGCATTTGCTACATTGTGGCGTCCCATGGCGGGGATGTTCACCACAAAGGTGCCGTGCTCCTGATCCTCCAGCACAAAGCTCATGCCGTCGGTCTCCTGCCGGATGGACAGGGCGCAGACGTCCGCGTTTTCATCGCTCAGGCTGAACCACACCGGGCGCACATGGGCGGGCAGCACTGCCTTGCGCAGGAAGGGGTCATCGTAGTTCAGCACCAGCGGCGCACCCTCCGGCAGGCCGTTGCAGATCTCCAGCTTTGCCTTGCAGATGTTCTCCTGACTGCCCAGATTGCCGATGTGGGACACGCCGATGCAGGTGATGATGCCCACATCGGGGCGGGCGCACTTTGCCAGACGCTCGATCTCACCGGCGTGGCTCATGCCCATCTCGACGACAGCGTACTCCGTGTCCCTGCCGATGCGGAACATGGTGCGGGGCAGGCCCAGCTCATTGTTCTGGTTGCCCTCGGTCTTGATGGTACTGCCAAAGCCTGCAATGGCGGCGTAGGTCATCTGCTTGGTGGTGGTCTTGCCCACGCTGCCGGTCACGCCCACCATTTTGGGGTGGTACTGGCTGCGGTAGTTTGCGCCCATCACCATCATAGCGTGGTAGCTGTCCGGGCAAAGGATGGCCTTTTCCTCCGGCACACCGGGCACGGGATGGTTGACCACCACATACTCCGCGCCCTGCTCCAGCGCACGGGCGGCGAAATCATGGCCGTCGAACCGCTCGCCGGGGAAGGCCACAAAAATGCAGCCGGGCTTTACCTCGCGGCTGTCGGTGGTGACCAGTGCCACCTCCGGGTCACTGGTCAGTTTTCCGGCAGGCACCAGCCCTGCCAGAAGCTTGCTTGCATGGATCTTTTCCATTGTTCTATCCCCTCTCGTTCTATTGAATGCTGCACCCTCATCCGTCACTGCCTTGCGGCAGTGCTTTATGCTGAAAGCCTTGGTCGAGGATGCCGAAAAAGCTGTTTTACCCACAGGTCAGGGTGATGATGGTGCCGCGCTGCACGCTGGAGCCGGGCTCGGCGCTTTGCGCCTGCACCGTACCGCTGCCTTCCACCACGCAGTTCAGCCCGGCGGCACTCAGCATCTGGCGGGCAAAGTCCGGGCTCTTGCCGGTCACATCCGGCACCTCGGTGCGGCTGCCCTCGTAGGTATCGGTATACAGGTAGATGGTGGTGCCGTAGGGCACCTTTGCGCCCGCGTGGGGGTACTGGTAGGTGACCGGGGCAGCAGACTGGCTGCTCTGACTCTCCTGCAGCTGATGCTTCAGGCCCTGAATATTCAGGCTCACCTGCGCGTTGCTCCACTCGGTGCCCACAAGGTTCGGCACGGTGACGATGGTGCCGCTGCGGTCCTCGCCATCGGTAGCGATGCCCAGATAGGGAGCCACCTCGCTGATGATATTGCCCGCCACAGGGGCTGCAAGGATGGAGGAGTAGTCCGTCCGGGCGTTGTTGGGGTCGTCCAGCATGACATAGACCAGAATTTCCGGGTCGTTGGCGGGCAGCACTGCCACAAAGGAGGCCACCTTGCCCAGCAGGTGGGGCGGCGTGGCCCGCTGAAGATAGGTCTGGGCGGAGACGGTAAACAGCATGGCGCAGGCCATGCCCAGCAAAACAGAGACCAGGATGACTCCATAGGCGGCCAGGGACGGAATTCCCAGCGCCAGAGCCAGGGCCATGGGGAGCAGCAGCAGGGAGGTGCCCAGCAGAAACCGCCAGGCCCGGCGGATATCCGCGCCGCGGAGCACCAGCCCAGAGAGAAGCCCGCCCACGATGGAGCCCAGGCTGAGGGCGGCCTCGGCAAAGCTGTAGTGCAGGGAGGACAGGCCCAGGCTGATTTTCACCAGATAGGGCAGACCCACCACCAGCAGGGCGGAGAGGAAGAGGTTGAGCAGGGCCACCAGGGCCAGCACCCGCAGCAGGCCGGGCTGCTCCCGGGTCAGGAACCGGCCCGCGTCCCGGAGATCCCTCCACAGGGCGGCCAGCGGCGGGCCGGCGAGGGTTCGTCGCTGGAAGGGGATGCGGAGAAAGAGCTCCATCACAGCCGAGCAGAAGAAGCAGGCCCCGCCCACCGCCACCATGGGGAGCAGGCCAACCCAGCCGTAGAGCATACCGCCCAGGATGGGGCCCAGCAGATTGGCCAGGGCCTGTACCTGGGCCACCACGCCGTTGGCGGCGGGCAGGTGCTCCTCCGACGCCAGGGCGGGTATGCTGGCCTGCACCGAGGGCTGGTAGAGGGCCTGAATGGCTGCCAGGAGCACCATCAGCACCCCGACGCCCAGAACCGTGCCCCGGCTGGCAAAGAACAGGCCGTACCCCAGCACCAGGGCGGCGGTGAAGAAGTCCAGTCCCCACATGATGCGCTGCCGGGGGACGCGGTCGGCCAGGACGCCCCCCAGGGGGGAGCAGAGGATGGTGGGCACCATGGACACGGCCAGGATGCCGCCGAAGACGGCGGCGGAGCCGGTGGTGTCCAGCACATAGAGGGACAGGGCGAAGCGGAGGATGGCGTTGCCGAACAGGGAGATGATCTGGCCCGCGACCATGAGGGTGAAGTCGCGGGAAAACAGGCGGTCAGAGCGCATAGGGCGGCTCCTTTCGGGCGGCGGGCGCGCCGTCTGAGCGGCGCGTCCGGAGCAGAACGCAGGCGGCGAGGGCCGCCAGGGCCAGGGCGGGGAGAAGCCATGTTTTCTTCATAGAGATCCACCTTTCTTTTTAATACCGACGGTTGGTATGTATCTTACCCGGAAAAACCGCCCCCGCAGGGGCGGTGGAGGAGCGGGCGGCTCAATCGTCCTGGAGCACCTGGTCATAGTAATTCAGCGCGTCGGCCTGGAGGGCCTCGTCCAGCACGGGCAGGCCGAAGCGGTCCAGAAATTCCCCGCAGAAGCGCAGCTTGGCGGCGAAGTCCTGGTACTGGTTGGACGCGTGGATGTAGTTGAGGTCCTTGTCCCCCTCAAAGCCCTCGTAGTTGGCATAGATCCACTCGTAATCGCTGGTGATGTCGGCCACCAGGGTGGCGGGGGTGATGTTCTTGCCGTCCAGGCTGGTGCCCATGGACTTGTTCAGGTCGGGAATGCCGGTCTCCAGAACGGCCTCCATGTCGGCGGGGTCGATCTTGAATTGCAGGTTCTCAATCTGGTAGATGAGCAGGGCCTCCTGAATGTCGAAGATCACGGAGGTGTTGTCAAAGTCAAAGACCACGTACTTGCCCTGGTTGGCGTTCTCGTCAATCACGGCCTGGATGCGGGCGCGGGTAGCGGGGGCCCAGTTGCCGGTGATGAGCTGGGTGGCGTCGGGCTTGTAGTGGGAGCCGGTGTCGATGGCCGCAGTGTCGGTGGCCTTATCCCAGGTCAGGCCCACGTCCAGTGCGCTGGCGAAATCGCGTAGCTTGTAATAGTTGTTGCCGTTGTCAATATTGTATCCCTCGACAGCGGCCGCCTTGCCGTCCACCGTGACCTTGTGCTCCTCCATCGCTTCGAGCAGCGCGGACTGCGTCTTGCTGGAGGTACGGTTGATCTCATCCGCCAGCAGCAGATTCGTCATGATCGCGCCGGGCTTATAGACAAACTCGTCTGCCTTTTTGTCATAGACCGAGAAGCCGATGATGTCCGACGGCACGGTGTCCGACGTAAACTGTACGCGGCGCGTCTCAAGCCCAAGGACCTTTGCAAAGGCCATGGCTGTTGTGGTCTTGCCGACGCCCGGCACGTCCTCCATGAGAACGTGGCCCTGCGCCAGAATTGCCATTAAAATCTTCTCGACAATCTCATTCTTGCCGACGATAACGGACTCGATCTCCTGTAAAATCTCGTTGATTTTTGTATTCATAGCAAGCTGCTCCTTTATTTTTTGTTCTGTTACAGATCTCCACCGGTGTCTCCGGTACCGTCGCCTCCGCTGTCAGAGCCGCCGCCTCCGGGATCGCCGCCAGCGCCGCTGCCGGAATCATCTCCGCCGTCGCCGTCTCCGCCGGGATTTCCGCCGCTTCCGCCGCCGGAATCATCGCCGCCCGGATTCGGGTCCGGGGTGGGGTCAGGGTCGGTCGGCGGCGTGTAGGTCTGGTCTATTGCGCCGCAGGTCGTGCAGACGCCCTCGCTGAACGTATGGTAGTCCGCAAACTCGCCCAGTGCGCCGAATTTCTCCAACAGCAGGCCGCAGTCCGAGCAGTACCCCACCAGATGTTTGCAGGTAACAGCGGTGGTGTAGCTGTTGACCGGCGCGTCCATGTAGAACTT
>ERZ827522.2907-NODE-2907-length-10866-cov-3.982055_pt1 | contig 10866 bp, 10 predicted proteins | sample MGYA00519580_ERZ827522 | MGnify/ENA primary metagenome ERZ827522 (study PRJEB31778, sample SAMEA3449340) | human gut metagenome | biome: human gut; feature: human-associated habitat; material: faeces | place: United Kingdom | collected 2010/2012 ...
CGACAACGTGACCGCCGACAAGATCGCCGCCATGAACGCCGCCGCTACTCAGACGGCTCTGGAGGCCGTCACCGAGGCCGGCAGTACATACGACGAGATCACCTCCATTCCTCAGGAGGTCATGGACGCCGCCAAGGAAATGGGCGGTACACTGGAGGAGATGTACACGGTCACCTTCGACGGCCAGCCTGCCGGCTACGCTGTGAAGCTGACGGCCAGCGGCTCTCAGGGCCTCATCGAGATGGTCATCGGTGTGGATGCCGAGCAGAAGATCACCGGTATCTCCGTGGTGAATCACTCCGAGACCTCCGGTATCGGCACCAAGGTGTGCGGCAATAAGCCCAATGACGACGGTGTACCCGTTCTGGACCAGTTCGTTGGCATGAGCGGCGCAGGCACTCTGAAGGTGGGCAAAACCGTCACCGCCATCTCCGGCGCCACCGTTTCCACCAAGGGCGTGACCAAGGGCGCCAACGCAGCGCTGGCCGCTGTGGCCGCTCTGGGTTAAGAGAGGAGGAGCTGAGATATGAATTTCGGTAAGCAATTCAAAGAGGGTCTGATCACTCAGAACCCCGTTCTGGTACAGCTGCTGGGTATGTGCCCCACCATGGCCATCACCACCTCGTTCTTCAACGGTCTGGGTATGGGCGTGTCGGTGCTCATCATCCTGACGCTGTCCAATGTCTTTATTTCCATGCTGCGCAAGATCATCCCCAATGAGGTGCGTATCGCCTGCTTCATCGTGGTCATCGCCGGCTTCGTGACCTGCGTGGATCTGCTGCTGAAGGCCTTTGTGCCGGCGCTGTCCTCCTCTCTGGGTGTGTTCATCCCCCTGATCGTGGTGAACTGCATCATCCTGGGCCGTGCCGAGGCGTTTGCCTCCAAGAACCCCGTGGGTGCCTCCGCCGTGGACGGCATCTGCCAGGGTATCGGCTACACGCTGGTACTGATCTGTATGTGCGTGGTGCGTGAGCTGCTGGGCAGCGGTAAGTTCGGCGGCGGCCTGCTGGGCGGCGGCGGACTGGGCAGCGCCCCCGGCATCACCATCTTCCCCGAGGAGTTCGGCATCAAGATCCTGACCATGCCCGTGGGCGGCTTCCTGACGCTGGGCGCCCTCATTGCTCTGATGCAGTGGGCCATGGCCAAGAGCAACGCAAAAAAGGAAAAGGAGGCCAAGTAAGCTATGAAAGTGACTGAACTGTTGGCCATCGCCCTTGGCGCTATCCTGACCAATAACTTTATTTTCTCCCAGTTTTTGGGCATCTGCCCCTTTATGGGCGTGTCCAAGAAGATCGACACCGCTGTCGGTATGGGCGCAGCCGTGACCTTCGTGATGGGTCTGGCCTCCGCTCTGTGCTACCCCGTCAATAAGCTGCTGGACAATCTGGGTCTTGGCTTCATGCAGACCGTGGCCTTCATTCTGGTCATCGCCGGTCTGGTGCAGTTCGTGGAGATGTTCCTGAAGAAGAACATCCCCACCCTGTACGCCGCTCTGGGCGTGTACCTGCCCCTGATCACTACCAACTGCGCCGTTCTGGGCGTGGCTCTGCTGAACACTCAGAACAGCTACAACTTCGTCGCTTCCGTGATCTATGGCATCACCGGCGGTCTGGGCTTCCTGCTGGCTATCTTCCTGTTTGCGGCTGTCCGTGAGCAGCTGGATGTCTCCAGCGAGTGCCCCAAGGCCTTCGAGGGCTTCCCCATCGCACTGGTCACCGCCGGTCTGATGGCGCTGGCCTTCATGGGCTTCAGCGGCCTGCAGGTCTGGTAAGGAGGTAGAAAATCATGGATTTTACAACGATTATCTGGGCGGTCGTGGTTCTGGGCGCTCTGGCCATCGTGTTTGGCCTGATCCTGGCTGTCGCCGCCAAGGTCTTTGAGGTGGAGGTAGACCCCCGCCTGCCGGAGATCCAGGCCTGTCTGGCCGGCGCTAACTGCGGCGGCTGCGGCTATCCCGGCTGCGCCGGCTGCGCCGAGGCCATTCTGGCCGGCAAGGCTCCCGTCACCGCCTGCGCTCCCGCAGGCGCCGAGGGCGCTGCCAAAATCGCTGCCATCATGGGCATGGAGGCTCCCTCCGGCGAGAAGATGGTGGCTCACGTGCTCTGCAACGGCGGCACCAACGCCGTGAAGAACTTCGAGTACCGGGGCGTGCAGGACTGTCTGGCCGCCACCAAGGTCTGCGGCGGCGACGCTCTGGCCTGCAAGTACGGCTGTCTGGGCTTCGGCTCCTGCGTGGCCGCCTGCAAGTTTGATGCGCTCCACATCGGTCCCAACGGTGCTGCCGTGGTGGATAAGGAGAAGTGTACCAACTGCGGCGCCTGCCGTGAGGCCTGTCCCCGGAAGCTCATTGTGGAGGTCCCCTATTCCAAGAAGGTATTCGTCAACTGCTCCAACAAGGATAAGGGTCCCGCCGTCACCAAGGTCTGCGCCAACTCCTGCATCGGCTGCGGTATGTGCCAGCGCACCTGTAAGTTCGACGCTATCCACGTGGTAAACAACGTGGCCGTCATCGACTACACCAAGTGCAAGGGCTGCACCATGTGCGCCAAGGCCTGCCCCCGCAACGCCATTGAGCCCATCCCCACTCCCGAGGAGAAGGAGAAGTTCAAGGCTGCGCAGAAAGCCGCTGCCGAGAAGAAGGCTGCTGCCGCCAAGGCCGCCGCTGAAAAGGCTGCCGCCGAGAAGGCCGCTGCCCCCAAGGCGGAGTGAGGTCTCCCTATTGATTGAAAAGAGCCGTCACGCATAGCGTGACGGCTCTTTTTACTGCCGGGAGCGCCTGCTGCGATAGCATGAGGGCCGCCGGTGGGCAGCCCTCATGCTTCTCCGGCGAGGGGCAACTGCTGCCCTTAGCTTGCCTTTTGGGCGAAGGAGTTATCCACCAGACGGTCGAAGTCCACCCATTCCTCCTGCTTCAGTTGTCCGGCGGTGGTCATCACCGTCTCCAGCCGCTCCAGCGCCGCCTGCTCCATCACCGGTGTCAGGTTCCATGCATCGATCTCCCTGTGCCGGGCGCAGACCCGTTCCAGAACCGCCAAATCCGTATCCGGGAACTGTCCGCAGATGGCCTCCGCCACCTCCCGGTCCGTATGCTCCGCCACCCAGCGCTGAGCACGGGCGATGGCGTTGGTGAAGCGCTGCACCGTGCCGGCGTTGGCCGTCAGGTAGCTGCGGTTGGCGAAATAGGCGGTGTAGGGGATCTCGCCGCTCTCCTGACCGATGGAGCAGAGGATGTATCCCTTGCCCGCCTGCTCCACCTCCGTGGCGGTGGGCTCGAACAGCGTCACATAATCCCCACCGCCGCCGGTGAAGGCACCGGCCATCATGTTGAACTGCACCGAGGTGTCCACGGTCACGTCCTCACCGGGGGTCAGTCCGTGCTGGCGCAGGACGTACTCCAGCGTCATCTCCGGCACGCCCCCGGCCCGGCCGCCGATGATGGTGCTGCCCCGCAGGTTCTCCCAGCGGAAGGGGCCGTCGCTGCGGCCCACCAGAAACGAGCCGTCCCGCCGGGTCAGCTGGGCGAAGATCACCGGAGGATCCTCCTTGCCCTGCTGGGCCACGTAGATGCTGGCCTCCGGCCCCGCCAGCCCTATGTCCGCCTGACCGGACACCACGGCGGTCATGACCTTGTCGGCGCCGCCGCCGTTGCTCAGCTCCACCGTCAGGCCCTCATCAGCGAAGAACCCCTGACTGATGGCCACATACTGCGGCGCATAGAATACGGAGTGGGTGACTTCGCTGAGCCGCACCACAGTGGTCTCCTGCGGTTGGGAACAGCCCGCCATCGCCGGAAGCACCATACACACCGCCAGCAGGCAGGCAAATACCTTCTTCATGACTGTACCCCCCAAGTTCGATTCAATATTTTCTCCACCCGCAGCACCAGCTGGTACATCACCACCGCCGCCAGCGCCAGGATCAGCACGCTGGTCATCACCAGATCCATGTTGAACACCTGCGACCCGTAGACGATGAGATAGCCCAGCCCTGCACGGGAAACGAGAAACTCGCCCATAATGACGCCCACCCACGACAGGCCCACATTTACCTTCAGAGTGTTGAAGAGGGTAGGGCAGTTGGCGGGAAACACCAGCAGCCACAGCATCTGGCTCCGCCTGGCCCCCAGAGAGCGCATGAGCCGCAGCTTCTCCGGGTCTGTGGTCATAAAACCCTGATACATGGTCAGGATGGTGACGATCAGGGAGATGGCCAGCGTCATAACGATGATGGCCCCCATCCCGGCCCCCATCCACACGATAAAGATCGGCCCCAGCGCCGTTTTCGGCAGGGCGTTCAGCACCACCAGATAGGGGTTCAGCACACGGGCCAGCTTCTCCCACCACCACATGGCCACGGCGATGGCGGTTCCCAGCAGCGTTCCGGCGGTGAAGCCCACCACCGTCTCCAGACACGAGGTGCCGATGTGCCGCCACAGGTCCCCGCTGTGCCACAAGCTTTGCAGGGTACCGGCCATGCGGCTGGGGCTGCTGGTGAGGAAGCCGTCGCTGAGGCCCAGCCGGGTGGTAAGCTCCCACAGGGCGAACAGACCCGCCAGCAGGCACACCTGCCACAGCCGGATCGACCGCTTTCTCCGGCGGTAGTCCCGCAGATATTGCAGCCGCCGGGGCGAAGGAGCGCTATCCTTCATGCACTTCCAGCTCCTTCCAGATGGACTTGAAATACCCGGCGAAGGCCGGGTGATCCCGCCGCTGCAAGGGCGGCACCCCCTGCAGCTGGGTCAGCCGGTGAATGCTCTTCACCACCGCCGGGCGGTGACTCAGCACCACCACCCGGTCCGACAGGCTGATGGCCTCGGAGATATCATGGGTCACCAGCAGCGCCGTCTTGCCCTCCTGCCGTATGATGCGGTAGATATCCGCCGATACGGCCAGCCTTGTCTGATAGTCCAGCGCCGAAAAGGGCTCATCCAGCAGCAGCACCTTGGGCTGAGCCGCCAGCGTCCGGATCAGGGCGCACCGCTGGCGCATCCCGCCGGAGAGCTGGGAGGGCCGCTTCTGAGCGAAGTCCGCCAGCCCGTAGCGCTCCAGCAGCTCCCGGACATGGGCCTGCCGCTGCGGCGTATTCTCGCCCCGTACCGTCAGGCCCAGCGTCACGTTGCTCCAGATGCTGCGCCACTCGAACAGCTGGTCCCGCTGGGGCATGAACCCCACCTTCCGGGAGGGCCCGCACACCGGTTCGCCCTTCAGCTCCACCCGGCCGCCGGTGAGAGGCTCCAGCCCCGCCAGCGCCGACAGCAGGGTGGATTTTCCGCAGCCGGAGGGACCCACGATGCTGCAAAATTCCCCCTCCTGCACATCGAAGGAGACATCCCGCAGCGCCTCCACCTCCCCGTCCGGGGACTGGTACACGAAGGCGGCGTGCAGGAGCTGTATCATCATATCCGTCCTCCCTTGCCATTGGGCATTGCGCCCGGATCGGAGAATGTCTCTCCGCCCTTATCCTATGCCCCCGATGCGGGGCGGGTCACAGGAAAAGTACCGCTCTGCCGGTGGGCTTTCCGGCGGCGATGGCTTGCCAACATGGAAGCATCTGAAAAAATTTGACAGAAATTTTACGTTTTTTATAAAAAATTAAAAATTAAATTGGAGGTTCCGTGTATTGCAATTGGTCAAAAGTCGGATTATCATAAGAATGTCAACAGAAAGAAGAACACAGCAAGGACAAACGGTGATGCACATGGCACTGAAAAAGAATCTGGATGTGACCATCCACGAAGCATTCCTGGAGGAGATCTTGCAGGGCAACTGGAGGCCGGGACAGGCGCTGAATCTGGACGAGCTGGCGGAGCGCTACGGCGTCAGTCGGACCCCCATCCAGCAGGCCCTGAAACGGATGCATACCCAAGGCATGGTGGTCTTTTCCAGCAAGGGACACTTCTCCGTGCCCACCTTCAGCGAGAAGGAGGTCTGCGATATCATCGAGATGCGGTTGCTGCTGGAGCATCAGGCGCTGACGGATATCCAGAACAAGCTCCTGCCCATGGACTTTGAGACGCTGGAGCGTCTGGCGGGGGAGTGTGTAGCCTCCAACAAGACGTCCAACATCGTCCAGACCCGGCGCACCGATCTGGATTTCCACCGGATACTGGTGGAACAGGCCGGGAACCGCTGTCTCAGTGAGGTCTATGACCGCATTCAGGGCCAGTTCATCGTGGCCAACTACCTTCTTACCAGCCACACCCGCTCCCAGCAGCAGGTAGCCTCCGACGACCATGAGCGGCTGCTGGCAGCCCTGAAGGCCGGAAACTTCACCCGAGCCCACGACATCATTGAGGACCACATTCAGGGCGCCTGCCAGAAAATTCTGGCGAAAATGAACGCATAAGCAAAACGATATCCCTTCCCCATCATGGGCGGCCGCCGGGCCGCCAGCCGTACCCAACCGCTATTGGGACAACCGGATGATCTGACCCGAGGGATATCGTTTTTTCTCACCGCATAAAAAATTAAAAATTAAAAATTAAAAATTTTGTATACCCGCCTGCGGTGCAGGCTTGAAGAAATCGTCACCAATTCAAAACGGGAAAGGAAGAACATCATGAAAGTGAAAGAAACCGCCAAGAAGCCCTATGGTATTTGTCCGGCGTCCATGACCATCTGGAACGCTGACCAGACCTACAACAAGAAGGGCATCCTCGGCTCCTATGCCCTGCGGAACAATATGTTCGACGTGGGCGCTATGCTGCTGATCGCCGTGATTGGCTATTTCTTCCTGAAGCTGGAGATCCCCATTGCGCCCATCGTGCTGGCGCTGATCCTGGGGCCGCTGGCAGAGAGCAATCTGCGCCGGTCCCTGCTGCTGAGTCAGGGCAGCGCCTCCATCTTCTTCACCCGGCCCATCTGCATCTTCTTCCTGCTGCTGGCGGTGCTGTCCCTCTGCTGGCCGCTGCTGCGGAAGGTGCTGAGCAACCGGAAAAAGGCGGCGTAAGGAGGGGCGTATGGCGCACATTCTCAGCTATGGATCTCTGAATCTGGATCTTGTATATCAGGTGCCTCACTTCGTGCAGGCGGGGGAGACCCTGAGTTCCACCAGCCGCACCGTCCACTGCGGCGGCAAGGGGCTGAACCAGTCCATCGCCGCCGCACGGGCCGGGGGAACGGTCAGCCACGCCGGAAAGATCGGCGGAGACGGCACCGTCCTGACGGATATCCTGCGGGAGAGCGGGGTGGACACGGACTTTGTGACCGTAGGCGACGGCCCCAGCGGCCATGCCGTCATTCAGGTGGATCCCTCCGGGCAGAACTGCATCCTGCTCTTCGGCGGCTGCAATCAGGAGATCACCCACGAGGAGATCGACCGGGTGCTGGCGCGCTTTCAGGCAGGGGACTATCTCATCCTGCAAAATGAGATCAACGGTTTGGATCATCTCATGACGCAGGCCGCCCGGCGGGGGCTGCGGATCGTGTTCAATCCCTCGCCCATCGACGTGTCCATCTCCCGGCTGCCGCTGGGGGAGGCATGGCTGCTGATCTTCAACGAGATCGAGGGAGCCGCTCTGGCGGGCTGCGACGACGAGGAGGGCATCCTGAACACCTTGCGGCAGAGGTGGCCCCGGTGCCGGCTGCTGCTGACGCTGGGCAGCCACGGCTGCGTATATGACGATGGCCAGCGCCGTCTGCGGCAGGGCATCTATCAGGTGGGGACGGTGGACACCACCGCCGCCGGAGATACCTTCACCGGTTACTTCGTGGCCTGTATGGCGGCGGGGCGTCCGGAGGAGGAGTGTCTGGATCTGGCGTCCCGTGCGGCGGCCATTGCCGTGTCACGGCCCGGCGCCGCTCCGTCTATCCCCACCATGGACGAGGTGCAGCGCTGCACCCTCCGGCGAGGGGAGTAAATCACATACGGTAAACGGCCCCGGAGAGATCTCCGGGGCCGTGCGTTTTGCTGAGGGGGAGTATCGGGCTTTTGCCGCCGACAGCTCTTTCTTCTTTTGTCGGAGACAAGAAAGAAAAAAGCTGCTGGGAAAAGCAGGCCGCCGGAGGTGATCAGCAGAAAATCTACCCACCGGCAAAACCAGACGACCCACCACCGGACACGCTGACATCCGGCAGCACAAAGAGAGGAGGTATTTCCGATGGAAATACCTCCTCTCCTTGTGCTGAAACCGCAAGCCCTCACAGGGCGGCGGCGCCAATGATGCCCGCCTCGTTGCCCAGCTTCGCAGCGGCGATGATAGGGATGGCCCCTTCCCGCTGACCGAAACAGTGGGTGGCCACATACTCCCGGATAGGGGCCAGCAGGGCCTCCCCTTGACGGCTGATGCCGCCCCCCAGCAGGATCATCTCCGGGGCCAGAATATTCACGAAGTCTGTCAGCCCCGCCGCCACGTACACGGCGTACCGGGCCACCACCTCCGCAGCGGTGGCATCACCCTGCTGGGCGGCATCAAAGGCGGTGCGACCGGTGATCTCCTCCACCTGAGCCAGCAGTGACTCCGGATGCGCCAGCGCCGCCTGACGGGTCTGGCGGATCAGGGCCGTAGCGGAGGCGTAGGCCTCCCAGCAGCCCCGGCGGCCGCAGGTGCAGGGCTCACCGTCCAGCACCAGCAGCATATGCCCCGCTTCCCCGGCGCCGCCCCGCAGACCGGAGAGAATTTTTCCACGGGAGATGATGCCGCTGCCCACGCCGGTTCCCAGCGTAATGAGCACCATATCCTGACAGCCCACGGCGCCCCCGGCCACCACCTCCGCCAGAGCGGCGCAGTTGGCATCGTTGCCCAGCCGAACGGGGATGCCGAACCGCTGGTGCAGCATCCGGCACACCGGTACGTCGAACCAGTTGAGGTTATAGGCCCGCTTCACCACCCCCGTCTGGGGGTCGCAGGCACCGGGGGAGCCAACACCCATAGAGGCGCAGTCCACCGCCGTGAGCCCCGCCTGCCGCAGAGCCTCCTCCACGGCGTCGCCCATGTCCCGGATGACCTCCTCCGCCGGGCGCTCCGCCCCGGTGGGGACGCTGCGGCGGGCCACGATCTCATAGTGGTCGTTCACCACGCCTACGGCGATGTTGGTGCCGCCCAGATCAATACCGATGCGATACATGAAAACGCTCCTCTCCGAAAACGGGAGCGGTCAGCCGCTCCCGTTGGTCTGTTTTTTCGACAGCTTACTTATTCCGGCGATAGCCGTCCTGCAAATGGGTCACGAAGGAGTTGTTGACGCTGACGGTGCGTCCCGTCTCCGAGGACTTGATGCAGCCGAAAATGGTCCGCATGGTGGTCAGTGCCTCCCGCCCGGAAACCTCCGGCTCCCGGTCGTGCTCCAGTGCGTCGATGAACTCGTCGATGACGCCGGAGCGGGTCTGGTGCTCGAACTGGTAGGCGGTGATGGTGTTGTTCAGGTCCCGCACCTCGATGGGGGCGGTGAGGCTGTTGTAGATCCGCATGACGCCACGGGTGCCGAACAGGCAGGTGGAGTTGCTCTCCTGACCGTATACCGTCCAACTGGCGGCCATGGTGCCGGCAGAGCCGCCGTTCATCCGCAGGATGCACAGGGCGTTGTCGTCCACGCCGATGAGGTGATCCTCCCGGTCGTGCTTGTTGAGGGTCAGGATCTTGGCGGTGGTTTCGATGACCGTCTGCCCCGTCAGATACTGCATCAGATCGATCTTGTGGATGCCCAGATCCGACAGAGCGCCCATAACGGCCTTTTTCTTGTCGAAGAACCAGTTGCCCTCCATGGACCAGCCCTCCGGCCCGGAAGTGCCGAGGCCCGTGCGGAAGGTGATGACGTCACCGATGACCCCCTGCTCCAGCAGCTCCTTGGCCCGGCGATGTACCGGATCGAAGCGCATATTGTGGCCGATCATCAGATGCCGGTTGTTGAACTCCGCCGCCGCCACCATGGACTCGCACTCCGCCAGCGTCACAGCCATGGGCTTTTCACACAGCACGTGCTTCCCGGCGTAGAGAGCCGCCGTGGTCATCTCCGCATGGCTGCGGTTCTCCACACACACGGATACGGCGTCGATCTCCGGGTCCTTCAGCAGATCGAAGTAGGAGTCGTAGACCTTTCCGCCGTATTGGGCGGCCACCTCATGCGCCCGCTGGCTGTTCTTGTCATAGTAGGCCACCAGCTGTGCGTTGGGGTTGGTGGCATATTCCGGCAGATGGCGCACCTGGGCGATCTTGCCGCAGCCGATGACAGCAACTCGTATCATACCGTTCGCTCCTTTCGCAAAACGCCTGTTGTCGCCCCTATTATAGCAAATCTGCCTGCGGGATGGAATCCCCTTTTTATAGAAAATTTCACCCCGGATGCAGGCCGTCCCGCTGTCTGCTTTCAGCCGCCGCATGGCCCGCAGGTTCTCCGTGCGGGACTCGGCTCTCCTCGACAAAAAGTCTCTTTTCCCGAAATAAGTTTCCAGGTTTACGCATAAAATAACAGCCTGCAACCTCCGCAAATGGCTTATCTACTGGGTTTTGCACAGTTTCCACAGACTTTTCCACGTCGTTATGTCAACACAAAAACCCTCCAAAAAGAGTGGAAATTGTCGATGCAGCGGTGGCCCTCCGGCGGAGTGGTTTTGGGAGGTTATTTTGTGTCTTCCTGACACGGCGGTGAGGGCCAAATCAGCGAAAAAAACACCACCCTTTGGGTGGTGTTTTTGGAGCGGGCGACGAGGCTCGAACTCGCTTCCCGGCATCCCACGAATGGCTGTCGCCATTCGCAGGAGCCCTGCCTCACCTCTTGATTTGACGCGCTTCGCGCAGGTCGAGGCAGCGAGTTCTCCGGTGCTGCGGCACATTCCAAAAAGAATACCCCATCCTGTCGGATGGGGTATTCTTCTTGGAGCGGGCGACGAGGCTCGAACTCGCTTCCCGGCATCCCACGAATGGCTGTC
>ERZ827522.2918-NODE-2918-length-10821-cov-8.027866_pt1 | contig 10821 bp, 9 predicted proteins | sample MGYA00519580_ERZ827522 | MGnify/ENA primary metagenome ERZ827522 (study PRJEB31778, sample SAMEA3449340) | human gut metagenome | biome: human gut; feature: human-associated habitat; material: faeces | place: United Kingdom | collected 2010/2012 ...
GGTCAGATCCAGCAGGAAGATTTCCTTATCCTTCAGGCCCACAGGGACATTGCCCTTGGCGATGCGCTCCGCGATGCCCTCGGCGATGGCCGTCTTACCGACGCCCGCCTCACCGATGAGGCAGGGGTTGTTCTTCTGGCGGCGGCTCAAAATCTGAATGGTGCGGTAAATCTCGCGGTCGCGGCCCACGATGTCGTCGAGCTTGCCCTCCCGGGCTTTGCTGGTCAGGTTCTCACAGTAGGTGTCGAGGAATTTGCGGCGGGGCGGCTTTTTGCCGTTCTTCTGGGCCTTTTTGCTGTTTCCGGCATCGCCCTCCGCCTTGACGCCCAGCGGGAAGGTAGCGCTGGAGCCGGGGACAAGGTCGTCGTCCCCTTCGTTCTCCTCGCCGCCCATGGGCTGGCCCATATTCATCATGAGGGAGAGGGGGTTCGCGTCCCCCATCTCATCCATCATGCTCTCCATCCGGTTTTCCATGTTATCCATGTCCTCGTCGGACATACCGAACTGCTTCATCAGGTCTTCCACCGGCTTGATGTGCAGCTCACGCGCACAGTGCAGGCAAAAGCCCTCATTTTTCATCTGGCCGTTCTCCATCCGCTGGACGAAGATGATGGCCGGACGTTTCTGACAGCGATTGCAGACCATATAGGTTCCTCCTAAAGCTCCCCTTTACAGGAAGGGGTTGAACAGATTGAATGCTTTATAGTAAAGGCTGCTGCTCATGACCGTATCGTTCAGGACGGTCAGATTGCCGCCGGTGATGACGATGACGGCCCACACCACACAGAGCACCAGATAGATGTCCATGGTGCTGGCGACACAGCCGGTGACCCAGCCCAGCCAGCGGTTGACGGTGCCGATGACCGGCAGCCGGTTGACGAGGCCCAGCACGGTGACCAGCATACTCACCAGCATCCGCAGCAGGGCAAAGGCCACGAAAAAGAGCACGACCGAGATGACCGGCGTGAGCAGCGGAGCCAGCACCTTCTGGACGATGGCGTCCGCCAGCACCACGGCGTTGTCGCTGAGCACAGCCGAGATGGAGCGCTCGCAGGTCTCCACGATGGAGGCGCGGAAGCTCTCGGGCAGAAAGCCCGCGTACTTGTCCGCGATGCCGGTCAGGTCCACGACCCCTCCGGCCGAGATGCTCTCCGCGATCTGGGTACGGAAGCTCCCGGCCAGAAAGCGCTGGAACACCTCGGCAGCAGCCCAGCCCGAAAAAATCCGGGCGCCCACGAGGCTGAAGACATTCCCGCCCAGCTGGACACTGGCTGCGAGAAAGCCCTTGCGGGCATAGCGCACAGCCAGAAGCAGCCAGACCACGGTACATACTATATCAAAAAGAAATGACGGATTCTTGAACATACCTTGTTTTCCTTATTATGTATTGCTTTGAGCGTTGTTTTCCGCCGCAGGCGGGGTCAATACCTGCACCGTATTGCCGCAGAAGACCAGCAGCTGCCTGCGGTCGGCCAGCAGACCCTGCGGGCGGGCCGAAAGGCTCTGGGTCCACTGGGAGGTGCCGTCGGTGGAAAGGCACTCCACCCCTGTATCGGTGAGCAGATAGAACTGCGCACCAGAGCGGACGATGCGGTTGGACGCCTGCACCTGCGTGGTGCTCTCGACGCCGAGGTCACGGCCCAGCATCACGGCCTGACAGAGCTGGCCGGAGGCCAGCAGAAGGGCAGTATTGTCCGAAGCGTCCACCGAGATGTCGCGGAGGGTCTGCCCGGTAAAGTCATAGGCTGCCTGCTCTCCGCCCGATGCGTTGTAGAGGACAGCGCGGCTGTCGCAGACGGCCAGGATGCTCTGGGAACCGGTCCAGCTCAGCCACTGAGCCGCGCCGCTTCCGCTGCCCACCAGCAGGGGGTCGCCCTGCGCCAGGGTGACGACATAGAAATTCGTGACCATCTGGCCGCCGTTTACCGTCACCGCCGCCACTGCCAGCCGCCGCCCATCCGGCGAAAAGGCCAGCCGCAGCGGGGTGCCGTCGGCGATGGTGAGGCTCCAGCTCAGCAGCTGCTCCATTGAGGACGAGTAGACCCGAAGCCGGGCCGCGCTGCCGGGGTCCTCTGTGACAACGGCCAGTGTGCCGTTGTCGGCCATGGCACAGAGGGTGATGCTGCTCTCCATCGTCTTGGTGTAGAGGTTCTGGGTTCGGCTCTCCACCCGCAGCTCATTGCCCGAGCGGTTGTAGAGCACAAAGCGGTTCTTGCCCACAGCCAGCGCAGGGCGGGCGTAGCCGCTCTGGATGGAGTTGAGCCGGGTGCCGGTGCGGGACCAGACCACGCACCCTTCCTCGCCCAGCTCCACAAAGCTGCTGTTCATGGAGGCAAGCTGTTTCACCTCCATAACGCCGGTCTGCTGGGGCCAGCCCGTGCCGGGGAAGAGCAGGATGCGGGCGGTGTCGGCCCAGTCCTTGGCCATGGCAACAGAGCTGCCCACGATGCCGGTGGTGAACAGCACCACCAGCGTCAGCGCCACGACGATGAGTGCCGTGCGGCGGATGCGCCGGTTCCGCACCCGCTCGCGGGCCTGCTCGAGGTATTCGACCCGTCCCGCCGAAAGCGGCTCGTCCGACACAGGCCGGGTGCCGCGCTGTCTTTTTCTCATACTCTCCTGTCCCCTTTGTGCAATGACAGTGCTCTCAAAGGGGCGTTTCCCCTCCGGGAGCATCGGTCATGTTTGCGTTATTCTATGGGCGTGTCGTAGTCCACGCTCTTGAGGAAAAGCCCTTTCGCCGCCAGCGTCGGCCCAGCGTTTTTGCGGTCGCGGCTGGCGAGGATGCCCGGCACGGCCTCAGGCGCAAGACGCCCCGCGCCGGCCTCACAGAGGGTTCCTGCAAGGATGCGCACCATGTTGTAGAGGTAGCCGTCTGCCGTCACCGTGATGTCGATGTCGTCGCCCCGGCGCTGAACGTCACAGGCCGTGATGGTGCGCACGGTGTCGCCGTGAGCTGCAGCCGAGCTGCCCGAGGCGCAGAGGGCGAGGAAATCGTGCTTTCCCACAAAATACTGCGCCGCCTGCTGCATCTTATCGGCATCCAGCCGCCCCGGCACTTTGGTGTAATACCGCGCTGCAAAGGGCGAGTCGATCTGGCTGTTGTGGATGCGGTAGAGATAGGTCTTGGTGTGGGCCGCATAGCGGGCGTGGAAATCGTCCGGCACCACCCGCGCTTCCAGCGCCCGGATGTCCGGGGGCAGATGCTGGTTCAGCGCCAGCGGCAGCTTTGCCGCCGGGATGCGGGTGTCGGCGTGGAAGTTGAGCATGAAGCCCAGCGCGTGGACGCCGGCGTCGGTGCGGCTGCAGCCCTTGATGTCGGGCCGACAGCCCAGCACCGCCTCCAGGGCGTCCTGAAACACAGCAGCTACGCTCCGCCCGTTGGGCTGCACCTGAAACCCGCAGTAGTTCGTGCCGTCGTAGGATAGTTTTAAGAGATAATTCATATAGTCCAACCTCTCAGTCTCGCTTCGCTCGACAGCTCCCCTAGTAGGGGAGCCTCTGGCGAAGAGGGAAAGCTTTACGAAATGCCAAAGCCTCCCCTATTAGGGGAGGTGGCACGGCGATAGCCGTGACGGAGAGGTTATCCCTCTCAAAAATTCGGGAACACCAATCTCGAAGCGAGGATCACCGCAAAACACGCAATGCACACTGCAAGGTCGATATAATCCTGCTTTTCGCACCGCAGCACCTTGAGGCGGGTGCGTCCGTCGCCGCCGCGATAGCAGCGGCACTCCATAGCCATGGCCAGCTCGTCGGCGCGGCGGAAAGCCGAGATGAACAGCGGCACCAGCACCGGGACCAGCGCCTTGATGCGCTCGGTCATCTTGCCGTTGTCCAGCTGCGCACCACGGGCTTTCTGGGCGTTCATGATCTTGTCGGTCTCCTCGATGAGGGTAGGAATGAACCGCAGCGCGATGCTCATCATCATGGCCAGTTCATGCACCGGGAAGTGGAGCCTGCCAAGAGGCTTGAGCAGCTGCTCGATGGCGTCCGTCAGGACGATGGGACTGGTGGTGTAGGTCAAAAGGCTCGTGCCTGCGATGAGGGCCATGACGCGCACCGCCATCAGTACAGCATACCGGATGCCCTCCGCGTAAACGGTCAGAAATCCGAGCTTGAACACCGGGTCGCCCTCGCCCGAGACAAAGAAGAGGTTCAGCACCGCCGTAAAGACGATGATGGGGAAGATGGGCTTCAGGCTCTTGAGGATGAGCTTGAAGGGAATTTTCGCTACCGCGTACATCACGGCGAGGAAAATCAGCGAAAGCGCAAGGCCCAGCGGGTTGGACGCCGCAAAGAGCAGCACGATATACAGGATGGTCAGCACCAGCTTGAGCCGGGGGTCAAAACGATGGACGAGGCTGTTGCCGGGGAAGTGCTGGCCGATGGTAATATCTCTCAGCATTCGGCTGCACCCCCTTTCTGATCATCATCCCGGGGTAAGACGAGGGTCTCCCCTGCATCCCGCCGGGCTTTTGCCGCCAGGATCATCTTGACGGCGTAGGGGATGGTGTAGACGTCCGCCGGGACGTCCACGCCCATCTCCCGCAGCTTGAGGAAGATCTTCGTCACCTGCGGCACGGAGAGGCCCAGTTCCAGCAGCTCGGGAGCGCGGGCAAAGACCTTCTCCACCGTGTCGTACATGGCGATCTTCTTCCGGCTCATCACCAGCACCTTGTCGGCGTACTTGGCAATGTCCTCCATGCTGTGTGAGACCAGAAGCACCGTGGTGCCGGTCTTTTTGTGGTAGTCCTTCACCTCGGACAGGATCTCATCCCGTCCCTCGGGGTCGAGGCCGGCCGCAGGCTCGTCCAGAACGAGGATACGGGGCTTCATGGCCATAACGCCCGCCACGGCTACGCGGCGCTTCTGTCCGCCGGACAGCTCAAAGGGGCTGCGCTCCAACAGCGCTTCATCGAGGCCGACGAATTCTGCCGCCTCGTGGACGCGCTTATCGACCTCCGCCTCGTCGAGGCCCATATTCTTCGGGCCGAAGGCGATGTCCTTATAGCATGTTTCCTCAAAGAGCTGGTACTCCGGGTACTGGAACACCAGACCCGTCAGGAAACGGAAATCCCGGATCTTTTCCGGCTCGGCCCAGAGGTCGCGGCCATCAATGATGATCTTGCCGCTGGTGGGTTTGTTCAGACCGTTCATGTGGGTGATGAGGGTGCTCTTGCCGGAGCCGGTGGCTCCGATGATGCCCACGAAATCGCCCTCTTCCACCTCAAAGCTCACGTCGTCCAGCGCGGTGACTGCGTTCGGCATACCGGGGTTGTAGACATAGCTCAGGTGTTCTACTTTGATAATGCTTGCCATGTTTCCGTCCCCCCTTACTTCAGCAGCTCATACAGAGCCTGTGCGCACTCGCCGGTGTCGATGATGCCTTCGGGCATGGGGATGCCGGCCTTGACCAGCTCATCCCGCAGCTCTGCGGCCTGCGGCACGTCGAGGCGGAGAGAACGGACTTTTTCGGTCTGGCTGAACACCTCTTTCGGGGTGCCTTCCATCACCACATTGCCCTGGCTCATCACCAGCACACGGTCGGCCTGCGCGGCCTCTTCCATGTAGTGGGTGATGGACACAACGGTGATGCCCAGATCCTTGTTGAGGTGGTGGATGGTCTGCATCACCTGCTCACGGCCGCGAGGGTCGAGCATGGCGGTGGCCTCGTCGAGGATGAGGCAGTCGGGACGCATGGCGACGACGCCCGCAATGGCGACGCGCTGCTTCTGGCCGCCCGAGAGGTTGTGGGGTGCGCGCTCCCGGAACTCGTAGATGCCCGCCATCTTCATGGCGTCATCGACGCGGCGGCGCATCTCTTCCGGCGGAACACCGAGGTTTTCCAGCGCGAAAGCCACGTCTTCCTCTACCACCGTGGCGACGATCTGGTTATCGGGGCTCTGGAACACCATGCCCACGGTCTGGCGGATGTCATAGAGCTTGTCATCATCGGCGGTGTCCATGCCCTCGACGTACACCTTGCCCTCCTCCGGCAGGAGGATGGCGTTGAAGTGCTTGGCAAGGGTGGATTTGCCGCAGCCGTTTGCGCCCAGCACGGCCACGAACTCGCCCCGCCTGACCTGCATGGAGACGCCGTTGAGCGCGTAGCCGGGCTGCTCCGAGTCGTAGCGGAACTTTAAGTTTTCTGCTGTCAGTATCGTTTCACTCATTTGTTTTCTCTTTCTGGTGGTGCGCCCCTCTGAAAGGGGCTGTACCCCATTCTTAGATGTTAACCTCTCCGTCAATGCTTCGCATTGCCACCTCTCCTATCGAGGAGAGGCCTTGGCATTCCGTAAAGCTTTATCTCTTCGCCAGAGGCTCCCCTCGCTAGGGGAGCTGTCGAGCGATAGCGAGACTGAGAGGTTGTTCCTACGCTGAAAGATACCTACGGAATAAGGGAAATGGAGAGTTTTGCTATGACTGAGTTCAAGCCCATCAAGGAAGGCAAGGTCCGCGAGATCTACGACAACGGCGACAGCCTCATCATGGTCGCCACCGACCGCATCTCTGCATTCGATGTTATCTTAAAGAATAAAGTCACCAACAAGGGCAAAGTGCTGACCCAGATGAGCAAGTTCTGGTTCGACTACACCCGCGACCTGCTGCCCAACCATATGCTGAGCGTGGACGTGAAGGAGATGCCCGAGTTCTTCCAGCAGCCCCAGTACGAGGGCCGCAGCATGATGTGCCGCAAGCTGACCATGCTGCCCGTCGAGTGCATCGTCCGCGGCTACATCACCGGCAGCGGCTGGGCCAGCTACCAGAAGACCGGCAAGGTCTGCGGCATCCAGCTGCCCGAGGGCCTGAAGGAGTCCGAGAAGCTGCCCGAGCCCATCTACACCCCCTCCACCAAGGCTGAGATCGGCGACCACGACGAGAACATCTCCTACGAGCAGAGCATCGACGTGCTGGAGAAGCAGTTCCCCGGCCACGGTCTGGAGTACGCCACCAAGCTGCGCGACTACACCATTGCCCTGTACAAGAAGTGCGCCGAGTATGCACTGTCCCGCGGCATCATCATTGCCGATACCAAGTTCGAGTTTGGTCTGGACGAGGACGGCAACGTGGTGCTTGGCGATGAGATGCTGACCCCGGACTCCTCCCGCTTCTGGCCGCTGGAGGGCTACGAGCCGGGTCACAGCCAGCCCTCCTTCGACAAGCAGTTCGTCCGCGACTGGCTGAAGGCCAACCCCGACAGCAACTACGACCTGCCGCAGGATGTCATTGACAAGACCATTGCCAAGTATCTGGAGGCTTACGAGCTGCTGACCGGCAAAAAGCTGTAAGCGTACACCATATCCATAAAAATCAAGGCTGCTTCGGAAAATTTTCCGAAGCGGCCTTTTTTGCACCCCGCCCTTGACATTGAGCGGGGATATGAGTAATATATGTATTGTATCAAACAGTTTCACATCAAACAATTTGACCGAAACAGAGGAAAACCATTATGTGTACACAGCACCCTATTGAAGAGCACTGCAAGCTGGACCCGCCGTGGGATGGGCCGCAGGTCATTCCCGCCCAGCTGCGCCGGGTGGATAACCTGATCTTCCGCAGGCTGAACCAGTTTTCCCGCGCCAACGGGGTAGAGCAGACCACCCCCATGCACGGGTGGATCATCGAGTATCTTTACCGCCACCGGGACGAGCCGGTGTTCCAGCGGGACATCGAGCGGGAGTTTTCCATCACCCGCTCCACGGTGACGAACATTTTGCAGCTGATGGAGCGCAAGGGCTACATCCGGCGGCAGAGTGTGCCGCAGGACGCCCGGCTCAAGCAGCTGGTTTTGACCGAGGAGGGCATCCAACGGCACGAAAAGACCCTGCTTTCCTTCCACCAGACCGACGATTATGTGGCCGGACTGCTGACCGAGGAGGAGAACGCAGAGCTGCTGCGGCTGCTGAACAAGCTGCGGGAAGCGTTGAAATAACCACCTTTTCCGTCAAAGCGCCGAAAAAGGACTTGTTAAATTAGCAATTATGAACATTTTTCGAAAGCTATTGACATTTAAATTGTTTTGTATAAAATTGTTTTGTAACAAACAAATAAATTCAACAGGAGGGAACTCAGATGATCAAAAAGCTTGTGTCGCATCTGGGCGAGTATAAAGCCGCCTCGATCAAGACACCGCTCTTTGCTGCGCTGGAAGCCATTATGGATGTGCTGCTGCCCACCATCATGGCCTTTATCATCGATCGGGGCATTGAAAAGGGCGATATGAACGCCATCATCCGCTACGGCCTGCTTACCTTTCTGGTGGCAGCCATTGCGCTGGTGCTGGGCGTGCTGGCGGGCAAGTATGCCGCCGAGGCATCCACCGGCTTTGCCGGAAATCTGCGCGATGCCATGTATGAAAATATCCAGCATTACTCTTTTTCCAACATCGACAAATTCTCCACGGCAGGTCTTGTCACCCGCATGACCACCGACGTGACCAACGTGCAGAACGCCTTCCAGATGATCCTGCGCATGTGCGTGCGCGCCCCGGTGCATCTGGTGTTTGCAATGTTCATGGCTGTGGTCATCGGCGGCCCGCTGTCGCTGGTGTTCGTGGTGGCGATGGCTTTTCTGGTGGCGGTGCTGGCTGCCATCATGATCCCCACCTTCCACATCTTTGACCGGGTGTTCAAGAACTATGATAACCTCAACGCCTCGGTGCAGGAGAACGTTTCTGCCATCCGCGTGGTCAAGAGCTTTGTGCGCGAGGGCTTTGAAAACGAAAAATACACCGCCGCCTGCGAGAGCCTGTACAAGCAGTTCGTCAACGCGGAAAGCCGTCTGAGCTTCAATAACCCCGCTATGCTGGTGGCGGTGTACGGCTGCAACATCGCGCTGAGCTGGTTCGGCGCAAAGTATGTGCTGCACGGTGCCATTACCACCGGCCAGCTGAACGCCCTGTTCGGCTATATCATGAACATCCTTATGGCACTGATGATGCTGAGCACGGCCTTTGTCATGATCGCCATGTCCGCCGCTTCTGCCAAGCGTATCGTGGAGGTGCTGGACGAGCACACCGACCTGCCCCCGGCAAAGCAGCCTGTGCAGCAGGTGGCAGACGGCAGCATCCAGTTTGACCACGTTACCTTCAAGTATAAGCACGGCAGCGGTCAGCCGGTGCTGAACGATATCAGCTTTACCATCCGGCCCGGCGAGACGCTGGGCATCATCGGCGGCACCGGCAGTGCAAAGTCCAGTCTGGTGCAGCTGATCCCACGCCTGTACGATGCCGAGAGCGGTACCGTGCGGGTGGGCGGCGTGGACGTGCGGGATTATAACCTTGACGTGCTGCGCCGCGAGGTCTCCATGGTGCTGCAGAAGAACGTGCTGTTCAGCGGCACCATTCTGGATAACCTCCGCTGGGGCGATGCCAACGCCACCGAGGAAGAGTGCATCCGCATGGCAAAGCTGGCCTGCGCGGATGAGTTCATCCAGCGCTTCCCGGATAAGTACAATACATGGATCGAACAGGGCGGCTCCAATGTGTCCGGTGGCCAGAAGCAGCGCCTGACCATCGCCCGCGCCCTGCTGCGCAAGCCCAAGGTGCTGATCTTGGACGACTCCACCAGCGCCGTGGATACCGCGACCGATGCCAAGATCCGCAAGGCCTTCCGGGAGGAGATTCCCGGCACGACCAAGATCATCATTGCACAGCGCATTTCCTCGGTGCAGGATGCAGATCGCATTCTGGTGCTGGATAACGGCCAGATCAACGGTCTGGGCACCCACGCAGAGCTGCTGGCGACCAACGCCATCTATCAGGAGGTCTACAACAGCCAGACGCAGGGCGGCGGCGATTTTGACAAGCAGGGAGGTGCGCAGTAATGGCAGTAAAAGAAGTACATGGCCCCGGCCCGCGGGGCGCACGGGGGCCGCGCCCCAAGGTGGAAAACCCGGGCAAGCTGCTGAAGCGCATCATGGATGAGGTGTTCCGCAACTATCTGCCCCACTGCATCCTTGTGCTTATCTGCATCGTGGTCAGCGCGCTGGCCAATGTGCAGGCCAGCCTGTTCTTGCAGACTTTGATGGACGATTACATCGTGCCCATGACCCGCCAGCAGAACCCCAGCTTTGCACCGCTGGCCGGTGCATTGGTGCGGATGTGCTGCATCTACCTTGTGGGTATTCTGGCCGCATGGGCCAACGCCCGCATCATGGTCAACGTAACGCAGGGCACGCTGCGCAATCTGCGCACCAAGCTGTTCACCCACATGGAAAGCCTGCCCATCCGGTATTTTGACACCCATCCTCACGGCGATATCATGTCCGTGTACACCAACGATGTGGATACCCTGCGCCAGATGCTCAGCCAGAGCATCCCGCAGCTGGTGTCCAGCGTCATCACTATCGTATCCGTGTTTTTCAGCATGTGCATGCTCAGCTGGCAGCTGACCATCGTTACCATGCTCATGGTAGCGCTGATGCTGTTCTGCTCCAAGCAGATCGCAAAAAGCTCCTCCAAGTACTTCATCCAGCAGCAGCGGGATCTGGGCAAGGTGAACGGCTACATCGAGGAGATGATGGAGGGCCAGAAGGTGGTCAAGGTGTTCACCCACGAGCAGCAGACCCTTGCCGGCTTCCGTGAGTTGAACGACCAGCTGAAGGAAAGCGCCAAGCAGGCCAACGCCTTCTCCAACATTATGATGCCGGTCAACGCCCAGCTGGGCAACATCAGCTACGCCATCTGCGCACTGACTGGTGCAGCCATGGCTGTGGGCGGCGTTGGCGGCATGACCCTTGGCACCGTGGTGGCCTTCCTCAGCCTGAACAAGGGCTTCAATATGCCCATCAGTCAGGTGTCCATGCAGGCCAACAGCG
>ERZ827522.2922-NODE-2922-length-10812-cov-3.079762_pt1 | contig 10812 bp, 9 predicted proteins | sample MGYA00519580_ERZ827522 | MGnify/ENA primary metagenome ERZ827522 (study PRJEB31778, sample SAMEA3449340) | human gut metagenome | biome: human gut; feature: human-associated habitat; material: faeces | place: United Kingdom | collected 2010/2012 ...
GTGCCGCCCGCAGCGGTTCAGGAGAAGCCGCACGCTCTTAGTACGGTTTTTCCACCAGCCGCGCCTTTTCCAGCAAAAGGACGACGGCAGGCAGCAGCACGAGCTGGATGACGATGCCCGGCAGCGCCGTTACGAACGCGCCCGAAACAAATACCGCGAAGGAATAATTTCCGGCGGAGAAGATGAGCGCGTTCATCACGCCGTATACAAGGCGGCCGATGAGCATGGCGCTCACGAGCTGGATGTACAGGTCCAGCGGGCGCTTACCCGTGCGCACGAACCGGCGCAGCACGCCCGCCGCAAGGCCGTAGGCGGCCAGCTCGCACAGCATGCCGGGCAGATAAGCTATCGGCGGCATGCCGGTGATCATGCTGGAGAGCAGGGGAGTGAGAATACCGGACAGCAAACCGTAGACTGGCCCGCAGACGAGCCCGCACAGCAGCACGGGGATATGCATGGGCAGCAGCACGCTGCCGGCATTGGGGATGCTGTGGAACGCCACGGGCAGAACAACGCCCAGCGCCACGCACAGCGCGGCCAGCACCAGTTGTTTTGTGTTGAACTTCGATTTTGTCATAAACAATCCCTTTCCTCACAGAAAAAAGCCGCGAAAACAAGGCCCTGCTTCATGCGGGGCGCGTGCCTTCGTGGCTTTCTGGTTTTTATGATGATGGATGCACGCGTGTGCATGCAAAGCCGCACGGGCGGCCGGGACGCCGGGGAGATGCGCGCCTTCATGGCGGCGGTTCCCTGTTATTATAGCAGACGATGCGGACGCTGGCAAGTATTTTGTGCGCGGGGCCAGTCAGGCGAACGGGGTGGTGTCCAGTGTCAGATCTGCAAGCGCCTGCACCGCGTGGGCCTTAAAATAGGTTTCCTCCAGCGGAATCCAGCGCGCTTCAAATACGGCCCAGGAATCCGCGCCGCCTCGGGCTGTCAGCCGGGTGCGCTGTACCGCCTGCGCGCAGGTGACGAACACCGAGGCCGTATAATGCTCGCGCAGGGACGGATGCAGAGAATAGCTGCCCTCCACAACGGCAAAGGACGCGGCGGGAATTTCCACAGCGGAGCCGGGCACGCCAGCGGAGCAGTCGAAAGGGCAAAAACGCACGGGTTGTCCGGCTGCAAACGGCTCCAGCGCCTCGCGCAGAAAACGCTCATGGTGCACATTTTCACCGGGCTGGGCCAGACGTTCCGGCGTGCGCAGTTCCGGCGGCAGAAAAAAGTCGTCCATGTGAAAGACCGGACACCCGAACACCTGCGCCATATGCGCGGCCAACGTGCTTTTTCCGCTGCCGCAGCGCCCGTCGATGGCCAGCAGCGCATGGCCGCCGGGGGAAACGGATTCCAAAACGCGCTGGGCCAGCAGCAGAGCAGGCCAGGCGTCTGCATAACACCGGCGCACCACGCGGTAGTGGGGCGCATATTGCTCCCGGTACGCTGCGCTGTGGTGTACGGCCGGGCAGCCTGCGGCGCGCAGAGTCCCGGTCTGCCGCCGCAGGGTCTGTGCGTCCCGTGGCGGCAGCACGGCGTCCGCCCAATGCGCCAGGCCGTCCAGCGCGGCGGCGAAACAGGCGGTTTCCCCCTTGTGTTCACGAGCCGTGGCGCAGAATACGCGCCCCAAAAGGCGCAGCACCTCACGGCTCCACGCGCCGTTCAAATAGATGCGGCACAGCCCGTTGCCGATATCCTCGACACAGCCCGGCAGAGCGGCGCCCTTTACATGCTCCGGCACGGCGTCTGCGCCGGGGAGCCCGGCGGCCCGGGCATATTCCTCCATCAGGTGCCGTCCGGCGGTTTCCGGCGCGGGGGCCGTGTGGCCGCACCCGAATTCCCGCTGGTACAGCAGTTTGTAATAATCCTGCGGCTGCATCTCCGGGCGCTGCGCCCGGTGCGTGTCCAGCAGCCGTTCCAATTCCTGTCTCATTCAGAGAACGCTCCTTTACCGGCATAAGTCCGTGCAGCAGAGATGCACTCGCCGCTGCTTTTCCAGTATAGCACACGAAACCAGGAGATTGAATAGACCGGACACGATTTTACCGCCCGTTTCAGCCGTTTCCACAAGTGCGGGCGGCGCGCTGCCTGCGGTGCCCGGCAAGGACGTGCGGGCTGAAACAGAGCGATGGAAATAAAAAACGCGCCCCATACCTTCCGGTACGGGACACGTTTTTTGGATGACGCGGTGTGCGGAAGGACCCGCGCGCCGCAAAGGGGAGCTTTTTCAGGCCTTCCACAGGCTGTGCAGGTTGCAGTACTCGTACGCGGCCACAACGCTGTCGCCCTCGGCCAGCATAAACACGGCTTCCGGCTTCTGGCCCGGCGCCAAAGGCTTGCGCTGGTTGCCCTGAGCCGTCTCCAGCGCGATCCATTCGATGTAATGCTCGGGCAGCATGGGGTGTTCCACAGCGCCGACGCGCACAGTCACCTTGTTGCCCTCTACCTCGATGACAGGCACGTGCTTTTCCAATGCCCCGTCCGTAGTGCCGGGGATGATCTCCTGCATCGGCTCGCCGCAGCACACAACGGGCACGCCGCTGCTGCGCACATAAGCGATGATATTTCCACAATGTTTACAGATATAAAACTTCATATCCGATCCTCCATCCTGATGCAATATTTTGCCGCGCCGGGCGGCGCGGCAGCCGGAACGCAAACGCTCCGCTGCTTACAGCATGACACAACCGGACGCAGTTTGCAAGAGCTTTTTTGGAAAATTCAGGTAATCCATCAACTTTGTAGGAATGCACAGTTGTACTTGTGAAAAAGGACGGAGCGTACGGCGCGTGAGAGGCGGCAGATCACAGATCCTTTATCAATACCAGTTCAGAGACGCCTTTTCGGACGGCGTCGGGCAGACGGCCCAATTCCCAATAGCCGAGGGAGAGGTACAGGGCCTGCGCCTTTTCGTTGAAGTCGCTCACCATCAGCGCAACGCGTCCGGCTCCTTGCACACGGGCCATGGCTTCGAACTCCGCGAGAAGAAAATGCCCCACGCCGCGCCCGCGGGCCCGGGGTGCGGCGCCGATGAGCGCGAGATAGGGATACAGCCCGCAAAAGCCCTTGGCCCGGATCCGCATTACGCCCAGCACCTCTCCCGCACTGCCGCAGGCAACGTAAAGTTCGCCTGCGTTCAATGCGTTTTCGAGGGAGCGCGCCAATGCCCCGGGCGCGGAAAAGTAACGTTCATAAATTTCGCTGTCTGCAAATACATTGCAGCAGGCGGGAAGATCGGCCTGTGCGGCGGCGCGGCAGATCAATTCCATGGCGGCGCCTCCTGCTGCATGCGTCCGGCCGCGGCGGCCGCGGCATTGTGGATCAGCGAACGCATGCGGATGAGCTTTCCGTTTTCCCGGGTGGGGCATACGCGGTTGGTCAGCAGCACCACAAAAAGCCCGGTATCGGGGTCCACGGCGATGCTGGTGCCTGTGAAGCCGGTATGTCCGTAGGCGCGCGGGCTCATCAGATCGCCCAAAAAATTGGAGGGACTGCCTGCCAGGTTGAAGCCCAGGCCGCGGAATTCGTGCCCGGCACCCGGCGTGCGGTTGACCAGCGCGGCGCGCAGCGTTGCAGGGGAAAGAAACTGTGTGCCGTCCGGCAGTTTCCCGCCCAGCGCCAGCATCTGAACAAAGCGTGTCATGTCGCAAAGATCGCTGAATATACCCGCGTTGCCCGAAAGACCGCCCAGAAACCGGGCGTTTTCATCATGGACGGCACCGCGCAGCAGCTCGCCCGTGGCCGGGTCCCGTTCCGTGGGAGCGACATCCCCCGCCGGGCGGTAGGTAGTGTGCGTCAGGCCCAGAGGCTCGAATACATACTCCTGTGCCAGCCGGTCGATGGACTGGCCGCCGATTTGTTCCAAAATACGCCCCAGAAGGATGTATCCCATGCAGCTGTAAACGGGCAAAGCGCCCGGCGCATGCTCCAGTGGGTGGGCAAGGATCGCCCGGACGGCGTCTCCGGGGCCGTCCGCTTCCTCGCTGAGATAAAAATGGGCGGGCAGGCCGCTGGTATGTGTCATCAACTGGAGCACAGTAATGCCTTTTTTGTCTTCGGGCGCGGGGAAAAACTGTTCCACTGTATCGTAAAGGCGCAGCCGCCCTTCCTCCAGAAAGCGGAATGCGATCATCGTGGTGCCCACGATCTTTGACAGGCTGGCGATGTCGTACAGCGTAGTCTCCCGGGCGGGGCCGAAGGTCTGCCGGACACAGACGCTCCCGCGGATACCCACGGAAAGGCAGGCGGAGGGATAAGCGCCGTCATCCAGGCCCTGCCGGACAAGACGGCACACTTGCTCAAAATTTTTCATGGCAGCCTCCTGAAAAAATAGTTTCCGAACCGCGCGGCGGCGGGAAGTCACCTAGATGGTAGTGCACGAAGCGGAAAATGTCAAGAAGGCACAGCGGGGCGTTTTTAACAAAATCAAAGAAAAAACTATGGACAATATAACTGTTTTTTTGAATCATAAAAAATAATTCTGTTCATATTGTGCAGTTTTTTCCGGTTTTTGTATTGACAAAGCAAAGGAAAAAGCATTATGATATGAGCATGAAACAATTGTTCTGAAAATTTTAAGATTATTAAAATTAATTTTCTGAACCGTTTCAAATCCTGCCGAATGTATTGCGCAGTAATAAAGGAGGACAACATGAAAAAGTCGCTGAAGAAGATCCTGGCATTTACCATGGCTGCGGCAATGGCCGCCGGTCTAGCTGCCTGCGGCAGCTCTGCATCCACGTCCCCGTCCGCGGGGGGATCGGGCAGCGCCCCGGCCGTTTCGGACGAACCCATCAAAATATCGATGTATTACGCAGATAACCCCACGCTGCCGTATATGGACAGCTGGCTGGCGGTTCAGGAGACTGCGAAAATCGCGGGTGTGGACCTGACGGTGGAGGCTATCCCTTCCACGGATTACAATACCAAGGTCTCCCTGGCGCTGAACACCGGCGAAAATTGTCCCGACGTGATACTTTATCAGGATACTAAGGGCGAGAATTCTTCGCTGGCGCTCAACGGAGCCATCGTCCCCATCAGCGATTATCCGGAATGGACGCCCAACTTTAATGCCATGGTGGAAAAGCTGGGCCTGAAGGATGATGTGGAGGAACTGGCGCTGAAGGACGGCAAGCGTTATTTTATGCCGCAGCTGTTCGACCAGCCCTTCTATGACGGCGGCCTGATCATGCGTCAGGATTACCTGGAGGAAAAGGGCTTTGATGCGCCCAAGACCTTCGATGATCTGTACGAGATCCTCAAAGCCTATAAGGCGGACCATCCCGATTCCTACCCGCTTACCACGCTTGTCGCGCCTTATGTTACATACCGCATGACGATGCCTTCCTTCGGCATCAGCTTCGGAAAGAGCTCATCCTCCGGCACGGGCGCGCTGAGCTACGATTATGAAAAGGGTGAATATTTCGAGGGCTGCATCAGCGAGGAAGCCCGCGAATACCTGCGCTTCATGAATAAGCTGTATGCGGAAGGCCTGCTCGACCCCGAGATGGCTGCCCCCATCGACGGCGACGTATGGTCCACCAAGATGGCAACGGGCGCCGCAATGGCTACTTACGCTTACTACGACCAGATCGGCGGCGTTGAGACCGCCAGCGAGATCGACGGCTTCAAGCTCCAGATGTATCCGTCCCTGGAAGGCCCGGCCGGCGCACACCATCAGCCCAAATCCAAAACCGGCAAGGGCATCATGTTCCCGGCTTCCACCGCCGAGCGCGACGATTTCGAGCAGGTAGTACGCGCCGTGGATGAGATGTTCTTCTCGGAGGAATGCTCCACGATCTGGTGCCTGGGCGTGGAGGGTACGACCTACACCATGGACGGCGACAAGATCGTTTATTCCGACGACCTCACAAGTTCGCCCGACGGCATTTACAAAACCATGCAGGTGAAGTACGGCTGCGGCGCGGATCCTTTCCAGTTTGTGTGGATCAACGAACGCGAAATGAGCAAGTATGACGAGAACTACGCCCAGATCAACAAAACCGTCGCAGGCATGGAGGATGGCAATGTGATCCAGCCGCTGCCCCCGACGCCGCTGTTTGACGACCTGACGGCCGAAGATGCGGCCAGCCTGCAGACGCCGCTGGCGGACAGCATCGAGGTATGGATCGACGCATTCGTCACCGGTTCAAAGAGCCTGGATACCGATTGGGACGCCTATGTGGCAGAGATGAAAAACCTGCAGATCGAAGAATTCTGCAAGATGTACAACGACAACCTGCGCAAATAAACCGAAAAAAACATAAGTGCCCGCGGGACGGGGCCGTACAACCGATATGGCCCCGTCCCGTGTTTTTCCATTTACTGCCTTTGTATGGCGTGCAAATCAACTGCAAGGAGGTCCTGCGGAATGCCCAAGACAGCCGTATTGACGGCGGACGCGAAAGCCGCGAAGCGCAAAGCGTTCCGAAAACATCTCAAACGTTACTGGGTGCTGTATGCGATGCTGGTACTGCCCGTCGCATATTATATTGTATTTAAGTATGTCCCCATGGTGGGCAACGTGCTTGCGTTCCGGCGCTACCGGCCGGGCAAGGGCCCGTTCGGCACGGAATGGACGCTGCGCTATTTTGACCGTTTTCTGCGTGACCCAATGTTCTGGCGCGCTTTGCGCAACACGCTGGTGCTTTCCATAGGGAACATCCTCATCAATTTTCCCATCCCCATTCTTTTTGCCATTCTGCTCAACGAGGTGCGGGCAAAAAAATTCAAAAAGTTCGTTCAGACGGTATCTTATATGCCGCGCTTTATCTCCACGGTGGTGGTCATCGCCATCCTGAACGAGATCCTTTCGCCCAGCTCCGGGATTCTGAACCAGTTCCTGGGCCTGTTCGGCGTCGACCCCATTTACTTCATGAACGAGCCGCAATGGTTCCGCCCGGTGTATATTTTATCCGAGACCTGGCAGTTCACGGGGTGGACGGCCATTATTTACCTGGCGGCCATCACCTCCATCAGCCCGGACCTGTTTGAGGCCGCGGAGATGGACGGAGCGTCCCGGCTGCAGCAGATCTGGTACGTGACGATCCCGTCCATCCTGCCTACCATCATGATCATGCTGATCATGAACGTGGGGCATATGCTCAGCCTTGGCTTTGAAAAGGTGCTGCTGATGTACACGCCGTCCAATTCGGGCGTAAGCGATATCATCGACACGCTGGTGTACCGCACCGGCCTTGTCAGCCAGAACTATTCCTATGCGACGGCCATTGGCCTGTTCAGCGGCATTGTCGGCCTGATCCTCGTCACGTCGTCCAACGCTGTGAGCCGGAAGCTGACCGGCGAAAGTATTTATTAAAGGAGGCGGCAGTCTGATGCAAAAACGGTATCATACCCTGGAAAATATCATCTTCGACGCAATCGTTTATCTCGTGATGGCTTTCGTGCTGATCTGCTGCCTTGTCCCGTTCATTTACATGCTGGCTGTTTCCTTTTCCGGCACAAAGCCGCTCATCAACGGCGAGGTGTTTTTGTGGCCGAAGGATTTTACACTGGATTCGAACAAGCAGATCTTCACTTACCCAAACTTCTTCAAGGCATATGGCAATACGTTTTTATACGCGGTGGGCGGCACGGCCATCGCGCTCATCATGACGAGCCTGATGGCATATCCGCTTTCCAAGACGTTTTTGTGGGGCAATAAGTTCTTTACGAAAATGGTCGTGGTGACGATGTTCTTCTCCGGCGGCCTGATCCCAAACTACCTGCTGCTCAACAGCCTTCACCTTGTGGGGACGCGGGCGGCCATGCTGATGCCCTTCGCCATCAACTCGTTCAATCTTATCATCCTTATCAACTTTTTCAGGAGCATTCCCAATGAGATTGAGGAGGCGGCGCTGATCGACGGGCTGGGGTATTTCGGCATCCTGCGGCGCATCGTGCTGCCGCTCTCCACGGCGGCCATCGCCACCATCGGCCTGTACTATGCCGTGTTCTTCTGGAACGACTGGTTCAACAGCCTGATCTATCTCAAGAGCGACCAATACCCTGTTATGATGTTCCTGCGCAATATCGTGAACGGTACCATGGTCATCGGCACAGGCAGCGGCTCGGCGGAAAAGACGACCATTGCCATCTCGGTGAAATCCGCGGTCATCATCACATCCACCGTACCCATTATCGTGATCTATCCCTTCCTTCAGAAATTTTTCGTCAAGGGCTTGACCATTGGGGGCGTAAAGGGATGAGCGCGTTTCCGTCGTCAGCGGAACCCACAAAAGGCTATGCGAGCCACGAGGAGGCATGTCCAGTGGTACAGATCAAAACGATCGGCACCGAACAGCGCAACCCCAATACGCTGGAGATCGACCGCGCGGATACTGCGGAGATCCTGCGGCTGATGAACGAAGAAGACAAAAAAGTGGCGCCCGCGGTGGAACAGGTTCTGCCGCAGGTGGAAAAAGCGGTGGATGTAATTTACGCGCACATGCGCTGCGGCGGGCGGCTCATCTACTGCGGGTGCGGGACCTCCGGCCGCCTGGGCGTGCTGGACGCATCGGAATGCCCGCCGACCTTCGGCGTGGAGCCGGGGCTGGTGCGCGGTGTGATCGCCGGCGGGCCGGACGCGCTGACCAACGCGGCCGAGGGCGCGGAGGACCATTTTGAGGACGGTGCAAAAGACCTGCAGGCGCTGGACTTCCGTGCACAGGACGTGCTTGTGGGCATAGCGGCCAGCGGGCGCACGCCCTATGTGCTGGGGGCAATGGACTATGCCCGGGCGTTGGGGGCACCCGTGATCGGGCTGACCTGCTGCCCCGGCTCCGCCATCGATGCGGCCGCGGATATCGGCATCGCCCCACAGCCGGGGCCGGAGGTCGTCACCGGCTCCACCCGCCTGAAAAGCGGCACCGCACAGAAAATGGTGCTGAATATGCTGTCCACTGCCGTGATGGTAAAGCTGGGGAAGGTATACAGCAACCTGATGGTGGATGTGTGCGCCAGCAACCAGAAGCTGGTGGCGCGCGCGGTATCCATCGTCTGCTGCGCGACCGGCGTGAGCCCGGAGCGCGCGCGCGGCGTTTTGGATGAGGCGGGTTTTTCCGCCAAGACGGCCATCGTTATGATCCTGTGCGGCGTGGATGCCGGCGAGGCCCATGCGCTTTTGCAGCGTGTGGACGGGCAAGTTTCGGCAGCAGTTTTATCGCGGCCGGACGGCGTACAGACCGATGCGTTTGTGCGCCGGCTGTAACAGCAAAAAGCGCCGGGACAGTCCAAGGCTGTCCCGGCGCAAGTTAAGTGCGGCGGAAGGCGGCGTTCTCAATACCGGCGGCGGAGCGGCGGAGCACCGTCCACACGGTGGGGACGGCAGCTTTCCCGGCTTTTTTCCAGGCTGGCCGCCGCGCGGTCGTAATCCAGATGCGCCACGGCTGTGAACAGAACATCCACCGCCACCATCTGGGCGATGCGGCTGCTCATGGCGCCGCTGCGGGGCGTGGCCTCCGGCGCGGAGATATACAGCCGGATGTCGGCGTTCTGGGCCAGCACGCTTTTGTCGAATTTCGTCAGCGCCACGGTAGGCGTGCCGCACTGGCGGGAAAGGGCCAGCATCTCCAGCACTTCCTTGGTATTGCCGGACATGGAGATCAGTACAGCCACATCCTGCGGCGTCATATTGGCGGCGTAGGTGAGCTGGATGTGCAGGTCACGGCAGAAGCACACGTTTTGGTCGATGCGCAGCAGCTTGTTGTACAGGTCCTCGCCAACCAGAGCAGACGCGCCGACGCCGAAAATGCGCACGGAACGGGCGTTCAGGATTTGGCGTGCGGCAGCCTCCACGGAGGCGGGGTCCAGCAGCTTTGTGGTGTCGCGTACGGCGCGGATGCTGTTGTTCTTGACGCTGAGGATCAGCTGGTCGATGCCGGTGGCTTCCCGGATATCGGAGAAGGCCGCTGCCTCGGCGGGCTCACCCGCCGTTTCATGCAGCTCGCTGAACAGGCTTTTTTTCAGGTCCTTAAGGCCGTCGAACCCGATGGCTTTGCAGAAACGCACCCATGCGACCTTGCTGACGCCGGACTCCTCGGCCAGCTGGCTGATGGGCTTGGCGAATACATTTTCCACGTTATCCAGAAAATACGAGGCCACCTTTTTTTCGGCGTTGCTCAGGTTTTCGTAAATGTTCTGCGTGCGTACCTCGATGTTGGTCATTTCACTTCTTCTCCTTTTCGGGCCGTGTTCACAGGCTGATTTTCCCCATCACCACGCCGTGCGCGGCGCCGGTGGCTCCGGGCGCGTTGTTGGCGCAGCCATACAGCGCTTCGTTTGCCAGAACGGCAAAGGCAACTGCCTCCTTGGCGCTGCTGTCCAGGCCGAGCTGCTCGTTGGTAAGCACCTGGCAGCCGGGCAGGCAGTCGGCTATATGGGCCAGCAGCACAGGGTTCATGCTTCCGCCGCCGCCCACGATCAGCCGCTCGGGGCGCTGAGGGCAAAACCGTTCCACACCCTCCCGGATGCACTCGGCTGTAAAGCGCGTCGCGGTGGACAGCGTGTCCCGCAGGGAAACACCCAGCGTCCGGGCATGTGCGCACAGGGCGTCCACATAGGGGGGCACCAAGGCAAAGCTCCGCTCCACCGACTGGCTGACAAAGGAGCAATAGGCGCACCGGGTTGGGCAGAAGGGAATGCCCACGTACACGTCAATGTCCCGCTTCTCCAGCCGCCGGGCGGCCTTGGCCGCGGTGGCGCCGGTCTCCAGGGCCAGGGCGGCCCGGGAGGGGGTGACGAAATAGTGCTCCTCCAAATACGCCCGGGCCTCTTCCGGGGACTTCCCGTCCTCCAGGGCCCAGGTCACCGGCTTGTCGG
>ERZ827522.2925-NODE-2925-length-10797-cov-3.421430_pt1 | contig 10797 bp, 10 predicted proteins | sample MGYA00519580_ERZ827522 | MGnify/ENA primary metagenome ERZ827522 (study PRJEB31778, sample SAMEA3449340) | human gut metagenome | biome: human gut; feature: human-associated habitat; material: faeces | place: United Kingdom | collected 2010/2012 ...
CCTGTGTTGCACGGCTTCTTGCTGTCTTTGCAGAACCACCCGCGGAATCTCCCTCTACGATGTAGATTTCACAATTCTGTGGGTCTTTATCAGAACAATCTGCCAGCTTACCTGGAAGACTCATTCCGTCAAGTGCAGACTTTCTTCTTGTTAAATCCCTTGCCTTTCTTGCGGCCTCTCTGGCTCTTTGTGCAAGCACCGCCTTCTCACAGATTATCTTTGCAACATTTGGATTCTGCTCAAGGAAATAAGTGAGCTGTTCGCTAACTACGCTGTCAACAGCACCTCGCGCTTCACTGTTTCCAAGCTTCTGCTTTGTCTGTCCTTCAAACTGTGGTTCTGGAATCTTAATGCTGACAATGGCAACTAAACCTTCTCTGATATCATCTCCAGTAAGATTCTGCTCACTGTCTTTTAATAACTTATTCTTTCTTGCATAATCATTAAATGTCTTTGTAAGTGCACTTCTAAAACCAGCTAAATGTGTTCCTCCTTCCGGTGTCGTAATATTATTTACAAAGCTATAAACACCTTCGTTATAAGAATCATTATGCTGTAACGCAACTTCTACAACTACATCGCCTTTTTTACCTTCACAGTAAATAACCTGTGGGTAAAGTACTTCCTTACTCTTATTCAGATATTCTACATATTCACGAATTCCACCTTCATAGTGGAATGTGAGAGCAACATTCTCTTCTGGTCTCTTATCTTTAAGGACAATCTTTAATCCCTTTGTTAAAAATGCCATCTCACGAAGACGCTGTTTTAACACTGAAAAATCAAAAACAGTCTCTTCGAAAATGGTAGGATCAGGAAGAAATCTTACTTCTGTACCTCTCTTATCTGTATCCCCTACAATCTTTAACGGATACATAACCTTTCCACGTTCATATCTCTGACGGTAAATCTTTCCCTCATGGAAAATATCTACTTCAAGCCATGTGGACAGTGCATTAACAACCGATGCACCTACTCCGTGTAATCCACCGGATACCTTGTATCCTCCACCACCGAACTTTCCTCCTGCATGAAGGATGGTAAACACGACTTCGACTGCTGGAATTCCCTTTTTCTTGTTAATTCCTACAGGTATACCACGGCCATTATCTCTGACCGTGATAGAATTATCTTCATTGATGTACACTTTTACTGTATCACAAAATCCAGCTAATGCCTCATCAACTGCATTATCTACAATCTCATATACCAGATGATGGAGGCCCTTGGATGAAGTACTGCCAATGTACATACCAGGCCTTTTCCGTACAGCTTCAAGACCTTCTAAAATCTGTATCTGATCCGCACCATATTCCTGCGCTGCAGAAATCTGTTCTTCACTCATAATTCAACCTCCTGTCAAAACTTAATCAAATAATTATACCATAAATATCGCCATTTATTCAACTTCTTAAACCAGACCATCTGTTTTTTCTTCCTGTACAATCCCCTCTTTTACACGAAATACCTTGTCTAAGGAGATACGGCTGTTTACAAAATCATCAAGTCCTGTGCAGGAAATTAATGTCTGAATATCCTGAATACTTTCAAGCAGCCACGACTGTCTGCCTGCATCTAACTCTGATAAAACATCATCAAGAAGAAGTATTGGTTTTTCTCCCGTCACCTGCTCAATAAGGCGGATTTCTGACAGCTTTAATGACAGCGCAGCCGTCCTTTGCTGTCCTTGTGAGCCAAATTTACGAATATCAATTCCCCCGACTTTAAATCGAAGATCATCTCTGTGTGGCCCGACACTTGTTGTCCCTGAAGAAATATCTTTATTTCTTTTAGAATAAAGCTGCTCTCTAAATTTTTCTGCCTCCACATTTTTTTCGTATTCTACTTTAATCTGCTCCTTACCACCAGTAAGCTGTCCATGAATCTTTGCCATCATCTCATCAAGAAAATATACAAACTCTTCTCTTTTTTTAATGAGAAACTGTCCGGCAGCAAGAAGCTGTTCATCCCATCCATCCAAAGTATCGATGAGCGCCGGATATAAATTAATTTGTTTTAAAAGATTATTTCGTTCATTCAAAATCTTACTGTAAGCAACAAGCTGCTGCATATAGCCTTTGTCAATCTGGCTCAGCTCCATATCAAGAAATCTTCTTCTTCCCGCCGGGCCTTCTTTAATAATCGACAAATCTTCCGGAGAAAAAAAGACGATGTGCATCATTCCAAGAAGCTCTCCTGAGCGTCTTACCGGCACACCATCTACCGCAACTCCTTTGCTTTTATTTTTCTTTAAATGAACATCCAGACGATGGGATAATGAATCTTTTCTGAAAAAAAGCCGGATATGTGCCTCATCTTCACCAAAACGAATCAGTTCCTTATCCCTGCTTCCTCTATGGGATCTTAAAGTTCCGCTTACATAAATAGACTCTAAAAGATTCGTCTTCCCCTGTGCATTATCTCCAAAAAAAATATTTACTCCAGGAGAAAACTCCACTTTTAGCGAATCAAAATTTCTGTAATTATTTAATTCGATTGATTCAACAAACATGGAGTCCTCCCTTATGGTTATTTTACAACTTTAAATTCTTCGCCTTCGAATTCAAAAACATCACCGTCGTAAAGCTTCTTACCTCTTCTGGTCTCCACCTCACCATTCACTGTTACCTGTCCGTCCTGAATAAGCATTTTTGCATCAATACCAGAAGATACGATGCCTGCTGCCTTCATAGCCTGTCCAAGCTTAATAAATTCATCTCTTAATTTTAATTCTTCCATAGTTTACTTTAATTCCTTTCTGGCTTTTCAATAATCCGGATTATCAGGATAATCTGTAACTCTTGATAACTATTTGCATATTATCTCTATTTATCACCAGCTACACATTACCAGTAATCTGAATTATTAAATAAAAAAGTTTCCATGTCCGTCAACAGCGGACAACTTCGTTAAAATTTATACATTACTGTTACTTACATTGATTGGTAAGATCAAATATAAATAAGAGGATTTCTCATCACGAATGATACAAGGTGCGATAGAGTTGATAAGATAAATGGTAACTTCTTCTTCATCGATAACACGAAGCGCATCTACTAAAAACTTAGGGTTAAAGCCGATAACTAAGTCTTTTCCCTCTTTGCTGATCGCAATCTGGTCTTTCATGGAACCAATCTGAGAAGAAATCATCAGATTCATCTGTTCATTTTCAATCTTAAGGATAATTGGCTTCTTGTCAGACTCTTTTACAAATAAAGTGGAGCGGTCAAGACAGCGTAATAATTCCATTTTGTTGATAGTCAGCTTAGTTTCATAATCGTTAGAAAGCATCTGTCCGATATTATAAAACTTACCTTCTAATAATCTGGAAACTACTTTTGTCTCCCCAAACTCAAATAAAATATGCTTATCTGTTAAATATAAATTAATTGTATCTTTTGCTTCACCTGGAAGAATCTTACTAACTTCGGATAAAGTTTTACCTGGAACGATGACTTCCATTTTAGGATAAGATTCCTGTAATTCAATATTACGAACAGAAATTCTATGACCATCAAGAGAAGTTACCGTCATTTTATTATTTTCAATACTCAAAAGTTCTCCAGTCATTAATTTATTATTTTCATTATCGGATACAGAAAAAATCGTCTGTCTGATTACTTCTTTTAAGTCAAACTGAGAGAGAGTAATTTTGTTTTCTTTTTCAATTTCAGGTAAATGTGAAAAATCGTCTCCCTTTCTTCCCATAATGCTGCACTGAATCTGTTCACATTCAATATTTGTCTTTCCGGACTCGTCTGTTTCGATACAAACATCATTATCTGGAATTTTTTTGATGATTTCAGAAAAGATTTTAGCTTCAAGTGCAATCTTACCAGGTTCGATGATTGTTCCCTCAATAACTGTTTCTATACCAAGTTCCGTATCATTTGCAGTTAATTTAATGCAATCATCATAAGCTTCAATCAGTATACATTGAAGAATATCCATTGTTGTCTTATTGGATACAGCTTTAGAGACTGTATTTACTCCATATAAAAATTGATTCTTAGAGCATGTTATCTTCATAAATGTGTATAACTCCTTTCGGTGTAAAATATATATAAATATAATAAGTTATTCGCAGTAGTAGTAGTAGGGGGTGTGTAGGATGTGAATAACTAAGATAAGGCCGATAATACAAGGATTTTCGAAAAGGATAACTATGCGGATAAGTATGTGAATAAAAAAATAGTTATCCACATAGGAAAAATTGGGCAAAAGTTATCCACAGGCAATTCACATCGAATCTGAATAGAATGTGGAAAAAAATAAAGGGTTGTCCCCAGTGTGTGAAGACACCTTTATTTTTTTGTTTCTTCTATATAAATGTACTACGTTGGTGGGTTCAATTTCTTGATGATGATATCAAGGTTGCTTTTAAGATTTTCGTCTGTTTCAAGCATTTTTCCAATTTTGTCATGACCGTGTATAACAGTAGTATGGTCGCGATTACCCATAATTTTTCCGATATTTTGGAGAGAATAGTCGGTATATTTACGGGAAAGATACATACAAATCTGTCGTGGATTAGCGATTTCTTTATTTTTCTTCTTAGAAATGATGTCAGAAACAGAAATATTATAGTGTTCGGCAACGACATCCATAATCAACTGTGGAGTTACCTCTTTTTGACATTCAATCGTATCTTTTAAAGCATTTTCCGCTAATTCTAAGGTAACAGGCTTCTTTTCGAGGTTGGCGAAAACATAAATTTTGTTTAAAGCTCCCTCTAATTCACGAATATTGGAATTAATATTTGTAGCAACGTATTGCATAACCTCCTGATTAATATCAAGATGCTCTAATTCAGCACGTTTTTTCAAAATTGCCATCTTAGTTTCGTAGTCTGGCGGCTGAATATCCGCAGTAATTCCCCATTCAAAGCGAGATCTAAGACGTTCTTCTAATGTTGCAATTTCTCGCGGATGTTTATCGGAAGAAATTACAATCTGTTTTTTTGCTTCGTGAAGTTCATTAAAAGTATGGAAAAATTCTTCCTGAGTACTTTCTTTTCCTATTATAAACTGGATATCATCGATTAAGAGGACATCAATATTACGGTATTTGTCACGAAATTCCTTATTCTTGTCATGTTTTAAGGAATCGATCAGTTCATTTGTAAATTTTTCAGAGGTTACATATAAAACACGTAAATCTGGGCGATTATTAATGATATGGTGTGCAATGGAATGCATCAAATGCGTCTTTCCAAGTCCAGCTCCTCCATATAAAAAGAGGGGATTGTATGCACCACCAGGTGATTCGGCGACTGCAACGGAAACAGCATGAGCCATTTTGTTTGTCGGGCCGACTACAAATGTATCAAATGTATATCTTGGATTTAAATTACCAATATATTCTGCAGGAACACTGACTTTTTTCGGTTCTGATTTCGGGGCTGCAGAATTGGAGTCGGTAAAAAGAATTTTAAATTGCTTTCCAGTAACCTGCTCAATTGCCATAGAGAGGTAAATGTCGTAATATTTGTGTTTTATAAATTCAATTCCTCGTGGTCCACGTACCATAAAAAAAGTAATACTGTCATCTGTAATTGTCTGAATAATTAGTGGTTGTATCCAAGTATTAACGGCAACTTCGGATATTTCATGTTCTTTTACGAGAATATTCAGAATTTCTTGCCATTTTGACTCAATTAATTCTTTCATTGTTAGCTCCATTCTGGTTTAATATGTTGAACTGTTTTAGTAAAAATATCGAGATTAAAAAACAGCTCGGCTTTTAGTATAAGTGTATAACAGAACCGAAGTTTTTTCAATATATGAATGGTGAGAAAATGTGGATAACTTATTGTGGATAACTGAGAAAAATGCTGTTTTTTCAGAGAAAAAAATGAAAAATAACACATTGTGGATAACTTAAACGAAATTATACACATCAAAAATTGCAGATTAACAGTAGCTCTCGACGAATTTTTGCGGCAGAGTTGTGAATATTTCAATAGTTATGCACAAGTTATGCACATTTTGTGGATAACTCGTGCATAACTTCTGATTTGGATGTGCAAAAAATTAAAATTAAAGATTTAATAAGAAAAAACGCAGGAATTGCTTGACTTAGAGCACTTTTTTCAATATAATAGAAGTGATGTTTTTCAACAAGACAGGTATAATATTCGTTTAAGGAGGTGGCTTTCGCATGAAGATGACATTTCAGCCAAAGAAAAGACAGAGATCTAAAGTTCATGGTTTTAGAAAAAGAATGAGTACTGCTAACGGCAGAAAAGTATTAGCTAGAAGAAGAGCAAAAGGAAGAAATAAATTATCAGCTTAGGTCGCAGTGATGTGACCTTTTCTTTTCTCATTGATTTTTTGGAAAGTTGAGAAAGTTAAGTGAGTGAATTTAAGTCTTTAAGAAAGAATTGGGAGTTCCAGGCGGTATATCGTAATGGTAAGTCTAAGGCGAACCGCTGTTTTGTAATGATAATAAAGAAGAATGACATTTCTTCTAACCGCGTGGGAATTTCCGTAAGTAAAAAAGTAGGAAATAGTATTGTCCGCCACAGAGTAACCAGAGTAATCAGAGAGGTTATGCGTCTCCACTGGGGAGAAATCAAGAGTGGCTATGACATTGTAATTGTGGCACGCCCGTCAGCGAAAGATTCTGACTATGGGAAATTTGAAAGTGCCATTTTTCATTTGTTGAATTTACATCATTTATTGAAAGACGACGATTTGGAATGAAAATTATTTTGATTAAAATAATAAGATTTTATCAGAAATATCTGTCAGCTCTCAAAGGAAGAGCGACCTGTATATATACACCGACCTGCTCGCAGTATGCGATAGAGGCAATTGAGAAGCATGGTGTATTAAAGGGGGGATTGTTAGCAGCGTGGCGGATTCTGCGTTGTAATCCTTTTTCGAAAGGCGGATATGATCCGGTTCCATAGTTAAGGAGGAAAAGTATGTTATTGACGCAGTCTACCACTCCGATTATCGGATGGATTGCTACCTTACTTGGGTATGTCATGGAATTCATTTTCTATTGTCTGAATTTCATCGGCATTCAGAACATTGGATTATGTATCATCATATTTACCATTATTGTTCGATTATTAATGCTGCCTCTGACTATTAAGCAACAGAAGTTTGCTAAGATCAGTCAGGTAATGCAGCCTGAAATCAATAAGATTCAGAGAAAGTACCGTAATAAGACAGATCAGGCTTCTATGATGAAGCAGAATGAAGAGATTCAGAAAGTTTACGAAAAATATGGCACAAACCCAACGGGTGGATGTCTTCAGTTAGTAATTCAGATGCCTATTTTCCTTGCGTTATATCAGGTTATCCGTAAGATTCCTGCATATATCCCACAGGTTAAGGCTGTCTACATGCAGGTTGTAACTGCAATCGCAGGACAGGCAGGCGCAATTGATGCGATTAATAAGATTGGTAAGGGATTAAAGTCTTCTTACGTTACAAGTCTTGCATCAGATGCAACAAAGAATCAGATTATTGATACACTGAATTATTTTAATGCAGATGCATGGCATAAACTTGCCAAAGCGATTCCATCAGCAGCAGATGTAATTAACACTTCATCTACTCATATTATTGGAATGAACGATTTCTTTGCAGGAATCAATGTATCTCAGACACCAGGATTTCATCCTTCTATTTATTGGCTGATTCCTATTCTAGCTGCATTATTCCAGTATTTATCTGCAAAGACAATGAAACAGCCTGAGCTGGATGGTAATAATCCAGCAGCAGGAATGACAATGAGCATGACAGTCATGATGCCTCTTATGTCTTTATATTTCTGTTTAGTTACTCCGGCAGGTCTTGGTATTTACTGGGTAACAAGTGCATTATTCCAGTGTTTACAGCAGGTTATCATTAATAAATATATGGATAACGCAGATATCGATGCTCTTGTTGCAAAGAACAAAGAAAAAGCTGCAAAGAAGAAAGCAAAAGGACAGAAAACATTTATGGAAAGACTCATGGATACCTCTGCTAAGGCAGATGCCGCAAAAGAGGAGATTGAGAATCCTTCCGCAAGAAAGACAATTAAGCAAATTGCTTCCATTAATACAAAGAAAATCGCTGGACCAGAAGGAACAGGTGCAGAAGATTATGCCAATCTTGATTCTGTTGATATCAGCAAGCTTGGAGAAATTGGTAAAAAGGCTTATCTGGTATCTCAGTATGAGAAGGAACATGGACATACCAGGGGAGGTAAGAAGTAGTGGAAGTTAAAGAATTTAAAGCAAAAACTGTAGATGAGGCAATTACCGCAGCTACTCTTGAGCTTGGAATCAGCAGTGATAAGTTACAGTATGAAGTAGTTGATGAGGGAAGCAAAGGTTTCCTCGGAATCTTTAATAGCAAACCTGCAGTAATTAAGGTAATATTAAAGAAGTCTTTATTAGAAAGAACACAGGAATTCTGTGACGAATTATTTGCTGCCATGAAAGTGGAAACTACAGTAAATATTGATTTTAGAGAAGAAGATAATGTAATGAATATTGATTTATCTGGTTCCGATATGGGTATCCTTATAGGAAAGAGAGGACAGACTCTTGACGCATTACAGTATCTTATCAGCCTTTATGTGAATCGTGAGAGCGATGCATATATCCGCGTAAAACTTGACACAGAGAATTACCGCGAGAGAAGAAAGGCAACACTTGAAAAATTAGCTAAAAAAATAGCATATACGGTAAAGAGAACGAAAAAACCTGTTGCTTTAGAGCCAATGAATCCGTATGAAAGACGTGTGATTCATTCTGCACTTCAGAATGACAGATATGTCTGTACGAAGAGTGAAGGTGAGGAACCGTATAGAAAAGTTGTTATTATGTTAAAGAGAGACAGATAACATAAGTATGAGATTAGGGATGTTTAAAGATTCTTACGGGAATTTTTAAACATTCCTATTTTTATAGCATTTAAACTTGATTTTAGAGTTAAAATTTGAATAAATGGAGAGTGTGATAGGAATGATAAATGAATTTGATACGATTGCTGCGATTGCTACTGCAGTATCCAACGCAGGAATTGGAATTATAAGAATCAGCGGCAGCGAAGCAATGGAGATTTTGGCGAAAATTTTTGAGCCATATAATAAAAAAGCGGATGTTTATCAGCTGGAAAATCACCGTATTTATTATGGTAATATTAAAGACGGCGAGGAAGTTGTGGATGAATGTATTGTCCTTATTATGAAAGGCCCACACAGTTATACAAAAGAAGATGTTGTGGAAATCGACTGCCACGGCGGAGTAACAGTTGTGTATAAAGTGCTGAATCTGGTACTGAAAAATGGTGCGAGAGCGGCAGAGCCGGGAGAATTTACAAAAAGAGCTTTTCTGAATGGGCGAATTGACCTGTCTCAGGCAGAGGCTGTTATGGATTTAATTGATTCTAAAAATGAGATGGCAAGAAAAAATTCTATGACGCAGTTAAAGGGAGGATTATCCGACAAAATAAAACAGTTAAGAGAAGAGATTATTTACCAGATTGCATTTATAGAATCGGCCTTAGATGATCCGGAACATTACAGCTTAGACGGATTTCCAGAGAAGCTTTTAGAAGAAGATAAGAAGTGGATTACTATAGCAAAAGAGATGTTGGATTCTTACGATAATGGAAGAATTATCGCAGAGGGAATCCGCACTTGTATTGTCGGTAAGCCAAATGCAGGAAAGTCCTCTTTTTTAAATGCTCTTTTAGGAGAAGAAAGAGCGATTGTTACAGACATTGCCGGGACAACGAGAGATACGTTAGAGGAATCTGTGACAATTGATGGAATCACGCTTAATATTGTAGATACTGCCGGAATCCGAGATACAGAAGATAAAGTAGAAAGTATCGGTGTAGAAAGAGCGAAGAAAGAGATTGAAAGCGCAGATTTGATTTTATTTTTAATGGATACTTCAGTGCAAATCAGTGAGGAAGATATCGAGATTCTTCAGAGAATCCGTGATAAAAAGAAAATTATTTTATTGAATAAGTCTGATAAAGCAACAGAAGAGAGTGGTTTTGTCGATTTCACTTTGTGTCATCCCCACACCATTATCTTTAATGGTAATGATTACGACCTGTTCCCGTAAAACACCTGTAATTTCTATTTCTGCAAAATATGGAGATGGAATAGATAATTTCATAATGGAATTAAAAAATATGATGTTTCATGGTAGAATAGACGTGAATCAAGAAGTCTACATTACTAATGCAAGACATAAAGATGCACTTGCCAAGACTTATGAGAGTCTTGAATGTGTAGAGAGAAGTATAGAGGCAGGAATGCCGGAGGACTTCTTTACGATTGATCTGATGAATGCTTATGAGAAGTTAGGATTGATTATTGGAGAGTCCGTAGAAGAAGATTTAGTGAATGAGATATTTTCCAAGTTCTGTACAGGAAAATAAAGAAACAAGGAGAATAGCATGAAAACAGTAGAAGAATACTATGACGTGGTTGTGGTAGGAGCGGGTCATGCTGGCTGTGAAGCGGCGTTAGCGGCAGCGAGACTTGGCTGTGAGACAATCATTTTTACCGTTAGTATGAACAGCGTGGCATTGATGCCATGTAATCCGAATATCGGAGGAAGTTCTAAGGGACATCTTGTAAAAGAAATTGATGCTCTCGGCGGAGAGATGGGAAAAAACATTGATAAGACTTATATTCAGTCTAAGATGCTGAATAAATCAAAGGGGCCGGCAGTACATTCTTTAAGAGCACAGGCTGATAAAGATGCGTATTCCATGACAATGCGTTATACACTTCAGAATACCGACCATCTGACTTTGCGTCAGGCAGAGGTTA
>ERZ827522.2928-NODE-2928-length-10783-cov-13.987696_pt1 | contig 10783 bp, 15 predicted proteins | sample MGYA00519580_ERZ827522 | MGnify/ENA primary metagenome ERZ827522 (study PRJEB31778, sample SAMEA3449340) | human gut metagenome | biome: human gut; feature: human-associated habitat; material: faeces | place: United Kingdom | collected 2010/2012 ...
CAAAGTTCGAGGATGGCATCCTGCACATCCAGCTGCCTGCACCCCAGCAGCAGAAGGCTCTGCCTGCAAACCCCAATCTCATCGAAATTGAATAACCGTTATGCCAGTGTGAGGAACACCGGCGCATAACCCAAGCCCCTGCGAGCAATTGCCCGCAGGGGCTTTTTGTGTCTGCGGCTTTTCTTACGGGTGGCAGTATGCTATACTTGTGACAATAAATCGGAAGTTGCAGAGGTAACAGAGATGAAAAATAGGATAATCGGTGTTATATTTTTAATTGTCTTTGTGTCGATCAACCTTTGGGCCATCCTGACAAAGAACTATTCCAATTCATTTCTGGCAGGAATTACAGGGATGTGTCTTGTTACCGCAATTCTTTATTTCCGAAAAGGAAAAAAGTAATCCAAGTCCTGTGTGTCTGACAAAATAATCCTTCTTTCTGTGACCCAATCACGGAAATTAAAACTGAGAACTGTTATCATATAGACACAAGAAACACAAAAACATTCTCAGGGAGGATTTCGATATGAGTGCAAGATTTTTTGTTTGTGACCACTGTGGTAACCTCATCACCACGCTCCACGATGCAGGCGTTCCGATGCTCTGCTGCGGTGAAAAACTGCGGGAGCTGATTCCCAACACCGTGGAAGCCAGCGGAGAAAAGCATCTGCCGGTGGTCGAGCGCTCCGGCAGCACCCTGACCGTCACGGTGGGTGCGGTAGAGCATCCGATGGTGGATGTCCACCATATCCAGTGGCTCTATGTGGAAACGGTGCAGGGCGGCCACATCCGTTATCTCCATCCGGGCGAGGCACCCAGAGCGGTTTTTGAGCTGGGCGACGAGACACCGGTGGCGGTCTATGCCTACTGCAATCTGCATGGCCTGTGGACGACAAAACTCTGATAAAACAATAAGTCCCCTCCGCGCAGATACCCGGAAAGCGAGATCCGGGTCTGCACGGAGGGGACGATTTTGTTATAGCAGAACTTCTTTGGTCTGTTCGATCATCTGCAGATAGGGCAGGCCGTGAGCATTTCCAGCCTGTTCGATGGCCTTCATCTGTGCAGCCGTGACAATACGATGCTTCATTTCGGAACCTCCACGTTTCGGTCTTATCGCCCGATGATCCTCCATTCAGCCAGCAGGATCACCAGAAAAATCAGGTTGGACAGGGTGAACAGCTTGAAGTAGCGGCCTTTTTCCTCCGGCAGCTCCCGCGCAATCTGGCGGTAGGAAATCAGGCTGGCCATGGACGCGATCAGGGTGCCAAGGCCGCCGAGATTCGTGCCGATGATAAGCGCGGCGGTTTCATCCGTGAACCCGGACAGGAGCAGGGCAGCGGGAACATTGCTGGTGACCTGCGAAGCCAGAACTGCCACCAGCACTTCCTGCCCGGCGAGGATGGCTTGTAGCCAGCCCGAAAAGGCCGGGATGCGCCCCAGATTGCCGATGAAAACGAAGAATGCCACAAAGGTCAGCAGCAGGGAGTAATCCACATTGCGGAGAGTGGAGCGGTCAGCGCAGAGGGTACAGACCAGCACAGCGGCAAAGGCAACGCCGTAGGGCAATACCCGGACGACCGCCAGCAGACAGACCGCAAACAGCACCGCATCCAGCAGGATGATTTTCCGGTCTGCGGTGGTGTTCGGCTGCTCCGGGAGCGCACCGATGCAGGAGGATGCCTGTTTGCGGCAGACCGCGACCGCCCAGCCCACCAGAAGCAGCAGCGAAACGACCGTGTAGGGGAACATGAGCAGGAGGAACTCCGCCATGCTCATTCCGCTTTTGCCGTAGAGGTAGAGGTTCTGTGGGTTGCCGATGGGCGTGAGCATACTGCCAAGGTTGGCCGCGATGGTCTGCATGCACACCACTGGGATGGTCAGCGCCCGGCGGGTGTCCGGCGCAAGGCCGCTCAGCACCACAAAGGTAAAGGGGACAAAGGTCAGCAGGGAAACGTCGTTGGTGATGATCATGCTCCCGAAGAAGCACAGCCCGACCAGAACGAGCACCAGCTGCAAGGTGCTGCCGGTCCGTGCCAACAGCGCCCGGCCCATCCGGTCAAAAACGCCCTGCCGCCGCAGCCCGGCCATGATGGTCATCAGGGAAAACAGAATGGCGAGCGTGCGCAGGTCAATGTAACCGAGGTAGTCTGCATCCGGCGGCACAAAGAACATGGAGAGCACGGCCAGCACAGCGGCGACCGAAAGAACGGTCTCCTGTTTGAGAAATCGCTTTAACTTCATTTGAAATTCCATAGCATCCGCTTTCTTTTAAGAATAATCGATACATCCTTTAGTATAGTAGATGTGGAACAAAATGCAAGTTTTTTGCAGCGGTGAGTGATGGAACAGCGCAATTCAAAAAGTTGGATGTTTCATTGAAAATCTGTCAATAAATAATTTGTTGACACTCTTTTTGCGCTGTGATATCTTGACATCAGGGGACTGTTAGAAAGTGGCAATTTTAAATTATGCTATCCTATAAGTGTAATATCTCGATTGCGTTATGAAGTCGAGCGGAAAATGCACCTTTGACAATTAACAGAAAGACGAATTTTCTCGTCTTACTTAGGAGTTGAGTCTGATGAATGGACTCAACTCCTCTTTTTTGCCTGTTGTATCCCAGAACTTGGACTAAGAGGGTGGGTGACTTGGACTACAAGTCCATAAACTTTTGCTCGAAAGTACGATACACTATTGTCACGGCAGCGGCCCAGCTCCGAAAGGGAGCGGGAGCCGCAGCCGGGCGGACCTTGAAAATTGAATATGCAGCTTCAGGTACTTCCAGATAATGATACTTCCGTAATTCGCGGCCCGGTCATAAAGAAGACGGGGTGGCCGAGAGGCCAATGGAGTGGTGCAAATCCAACGCCTGAATGTTTCCCTTTCTCAGGGGTGCGGGGGGCAAATTAAGAGAAACCATTCAGAAAAACGCACTTGCGAACGAATCGCCGTAGAACATGGTGTTGGGTCTGCGACGGTACGACGTGCCGAAAAGTATTCACGAGGCATTGATGCTGCAGAAGAAGCGGTGCCCGGTGCGCAGGAAGAGATCCTGACCGGGCATATCAAGGCGACGGATGAACAAATCGTAGCGCTTGCTTCAATTCCAAAGGAAGAGCGCCCGGCAATTCTTGAGGAACTCAAGAAGAAAAAGAGTGACCGTGATGATACGGTCCTCGAACGCCTGAAGCCGAACAGGCCACCACCGAAGCCAAAGCCTGCACCGCAGAAGAAAAAGCCAACGGCAACGGAAAACAACACGGCGTCGCAGGCAGAACAGCCGGAAACGTCGGTACAGGCACCGATCACCGAGTCCCCGCCGGAAGAGAAAATTGAGCCGACCAGCAATGCGCCACCAAGTTTTCTTCAGAGCATACAGGGTCATAAACGGCACTTGTCCGAAGAAGACAAGGCCCGACTGCAGGCCTCGGTGGATGCCCGTTACAAGGATAAAGCAGCAGCAACCGGCTCCATCATGCTGTGCGAACTGCAGGGAGCAACGGAAGAGTTTATCTTTCGGTGGAATGTTATTTTCCAAGAACACCCGGAGGTTCTGATCGATAAAGTCTGCCAAAAGAAACTTTCTGAACTAATGGACCGAATGATGTCTTACCTGAAAACCGTAAAGGAGGAGAAATTATGATGAATTCAAATTTAAACCTCAGTGCTTTGCCTGAATGCAAGTTTGCCTATCAGATGGTGAACAGTGCGCTGCTGATCCCGTGCGCTGAATATCAGCGTGTTCTGCATGTCGAAAAGGTTGCTCATATTGCGGAAAACTTTTCGGAGTACGTTGCAAACGAACCGAAGGTCAGCTTCCGGGACGGGCGCTTCTACATCTTTGACGGGCAGAACACGGTGGAGGCACGTCGGGCCTGCAACGGCGGTAAGGACCTGCCCATCCGCTGCAAGGTTTTCCTTGGTCTGAGCAAGGAGGACGAAGCCACGCTCTTTGCGTTGCAGACCGGCATTTCCACCTGCCTGACGGCGGGCGAACGTCTGCGTGCCAATCTGGTGGCAAGAAACCCGGATGCGATCCACTTTGTGAGAGCCACCGTAGATACCGGTGTGGAGTTTGCCTACGACGGCATCCGGGCAGCCTGGAAGATCTACTGCATCGAAACAGCATACGAACTCTACAAGCAGTACGGCAGGGAGCGCTATATTGAGATGCTGAACATCATCAACGAGGCGTGGCGGGGCAATGTGGATGCCTACCTTGCCGGTGTAATCCGTGGTGTGGCCCGCTTCATCTCCGTATACGAAGGCGAGTACAGCCGGGAGCGCCTGGTGCAGCAGCTGGCAAGGACACACCCGAAAACCATCACGCAGCTGGCTCAGAAAGACACCGGCAGTTCTGCAAACCGCCACATGCGGCAGATTCTCCGCATCTATAACGGTGCCAGCCGTGAGATGAGTCTGCCGCTGAAAAACTGACAATTTCGTTTTACCTCCTGAACAACAGCCGTCGTGGTATCCGTCTGCGGCGGCTGTTTCTTACATAAAAAGGAGGTTGATTTTTATGTTACCGAACAATTGGAGATATCTCAGAGGGGACATCTACTATGCAGACATGGAGCCGCATATCGGCTCGGAACAGGGAGGGAAACGCCCTGTGGTAGTTCTGCAGAACAACATTGGAAACCGTCATTCGCCTACATTGATCGTTGCAACTGTTACCACCCGGACGGAAAAGAAGAAAAACCAGCCCACCCATGTGCTGGTGGATTCCAACCCGGCCTTTGAAGAACCGTCCATGATTCTTCTGGAGCAGATCTTCACGATCGATAAATCCCGCATCGAACGCTTTATGGGCTATGCCAGCAAGGCTGAAATGCTCCGCATTGATATGGCTTTGCTGGTCAGTCTGGCTCTGAACGTTCTGAGCGGAAACCGCAGCGAATAGCGGACAACCAGTAACCCGTAAAAATGAGGTGATAGCGATGTAATCGGAGGTGAGTGAGCCATGCGAAAGAGTGCCCCCATTGAAGTGGTGGTACATTACCCCAAAACGAAAGAGGGATGGGACGAACTCGGAAAACGGGTCGCAACCGCCCACGCCAACTATGTGATCGAAAAAATCGACCGTCTGAACTGCCCCACATGGCAGAAGCTCGAATTGCTGCAGGCGGTGATCGATACTACCAAAGGAACTTACAAACCCAAGGAACACCAAAAGCCCGGCTGGCAGCCGAGCCGATAAACAAAGCCCCACGCTCAACATATGCTTTTCTGCTCTGACCAGAGACGGTCAGATTCAGAGGCAGTGTTGAGCGTGGGGCTTTTTGTGTTACATAAGTTTTTGGAATTTTGCTGACAAAAAAATCATTGATTGTTGGCGGCCAATATGGTATTCTTTTTGCAAGGGAAGGTGAAGTGCATGAATCGTCGCAGCGTGAAAATTATGAGAAGAAAAGCCGGGGGAACAGCAGGAAAGAATGCAGAAAAGTATTCGGTCAATCTCCCGGCAGTGTGGCTTCATGCGATGGGACTTTCAAAAGAGGACCGGGTAGAACTTTCTTTTGACGGTGAAAAAATCACCGTCCGACCGCTTGCATCAACAGACTCGGAACTGTTCCGCAGAAATGCAGAACAGAAAGGACATCAGCTGAAAGAATATCGGTATTATGACGGAGATACGTTGTGTACCGTGATTTTGGCAGATTTTACAGCGGAGCAGATCTGCATCGAAAACAAAGTTGACGAAATACTGGATACTGCGTTTGGTGTGAACGAAACGCCCTCATGGGAAGACTTCCTGGCCTTTCTGGCAGACCGATGCATTCCGAAAACACGAAAGGGCTTGGATTACTATCTGGATGCTGTTGGCGTTCCGGAATATGACCCGGTTCTGCTTGTTGAAAAGACGCAGGGAAGAATGGCGGAGGATCACAAATGGCTGGAAATTATTTGACGCTGCATACCAACGACAGGGTTGTGGTGACGACTTCGCGCGGAAATCAGGAAAAATGGTTCGATGCGGAGAAAAATCTCTGGTATAAGGTGGATGATGGCTGCTTTGAGGCACTGGCAGAAGCTGTTTCCAGTGAAGTCTTGCGTAATTTTACAAATGCAGTTCAGCTGCCGGGAATCTCCGTGGCAAATTACTGGGCCGATACGGCCGAGGTTCATGGCTTGAAACGAGTGGTCTCTGTGAGTGAAAACTTCAAAAGGGAAGATGAGAGCCTTATTACTGCAAATACGATCCTGAAGAACAGTCTGGGAACAGGCTATCTGGAAGAATTTAACCGCAGGACAAGCTTGAAAGAGAGAATCCGGCTTCTTGTGGATGCAATGGAAGAGGCAACCAGAATGCAGAATATGGGCGCATATCTTACGACATTGTTTGAGGTAGATGCGCTTTTTCTGAATCAGGACCGGCACCTGAACAATATTGCGCTGATTCGGGATAAATTTGGTTATAAGCCCTGCCCGATTTTTGACTGCGGAGATTCGTTCTTACTGGATTTTGCTCTGTACAGCCCTGAAATTGAAAGCCGAGCATATCTGACAAAGGCACAGTGCCTTCCGTTCAAATCCCGTTTTACGCAGACGGTGCATACGGCACAAGCTCTTTACGGGAAGCAGCTTGAGGTGAACATTGATAAAACAAGTATCGATACGATCCTCGATAAATATCTATGCTATTACCCAAAACAGTTCCGCTTTTTGCTGAAAGAGCGTATCGAAACCGTCCTGATGGAGCAGCAGAAAAAGCTTTTTGAAAAGTAAAAGCTCTTGCGTCCCGTGAAAAAAGAAGGTAATATAAATACAGAGCAAGACACAGAACGCAGGGAGGGATGAAAACCATGTTTTACGAGATCATGCACCGGGAAAGCTGTGTGGCACAACTCAGCACGACAGGGGAATGCAGGGTCTGCCTCGAGGATTTCATGCCCTATGATCTGGTTCTGGTGGAATCGGATGATTTTGACGAGCGCATCAATAATGTAACGAACTTTTACTATTGGTGCGCCTCCCGGATGTTGACGTTGGATCGCACCTACGCCAAGGAAATCCTGAACAGTATCGGTGCATCTCAGAGTGTTACGGACAGGGAACGAGCACAGATTGCATTATCCTACCATTGTCTGTCTTTGCTGGATGTGTTCTGGGTGAAAGAAGAAAACGAGAAGATTCGATTCGAGGATATCAACCTTTTTGCACACTCCTTAAGCAATGCGCTTGTGGATATTGCGCTGCGGGGGCACCAAATGACGGTGACAAACGCCCATCTTCTGGCAAATGACCTGTCTACGGGCGGCTTGTACCCCAAAGCATGGGTGCGCAAAGAGGATGGCTTCTATCTTTACAAGGATGGTGGCAGGGAAGCGGTGGAACGTGAAGTGCTGGCAAGCAAAATCTGCCGGTGCTTTGACTGCCATCAGGTACTGTATGAGCAGGGAATGTTTGAAAATGAGCTGGTTTCTATCAGCAAAATCATGACATCTCAGCGATACAGTCTTGTGACCTATGCAGCCTATGACGTCTACTGCACGAACCGTGATTGGAATACGCTGGATAAGATCTTAGAGCTGGATGCTCCCGGCTACTATATGATGAACATTCTGGATTATCTGGTGGGCAATACTGACCGTCATTGGGAAAATTGGGGTCTGCTGGTAGACAACGAAACCAATCAGCCCATCCGTCTGCATGACCTGATGGACTTCAACCGGGCGTTTCAGCAGTACGACACGCCAGAAGGCGCAAACTGTCTGACCGTGGGAAAACGCCATCTGAGCCAAAAAGATGCTGCAGTGGAAGCGGTGCGGAACATCGGACTGAACCAAGTCCGTCAGGTGGAGCACACCGTATTCTCCGAGCATCCGGCATGGAAAGCAACGTTTGAAGAACGACTGCGTGTTTTACGGAACGCCATGTAAGTCAGAGCGAATATCAGAATAATTGAAACAGAATGATTCCATAACGAAAGCCCGTCTGCGCTGCCACATATCGTGGCTTGCAGACGAGCTTTTTCGTTTGGCCGGAGAAAAATTACCATACCTCACATGCGAAGCATAGATGGAAAATCGGAACCAAGGTTTTCCACCAGATGGCAAAAGCACTTCTGACTGATGGTCTTTTGTCCACTTTCCCAGCAGCGGATGCTTGTCCTGCTGACCTTTGCATGGTCGGCAAGCTGCTGACGGGTCCAGCCTTTGGATTCCCGGTAGCGTCGGAGCAGCTCTCCACCGCCGCGGTGCAGAAACAGGGTGTAGTCGTCCAGAATATCCTCCACCGGGATGCCGTAAAGGGCGGCGAGCTTGTCCGCAAGTTCCGGCGTAAAGCTGCGGTGAAATGCGCCGCTTTCCAGATCCTGATAGAGCCATTCCTCCATGCCCACCATGGCAGCAACCTCTTTTTGCAGCAGGTCAAGACCATAGCGGCACCAACGCAGACGGTCCCATGGGTTCGGGATGTCGGCGTAAGAGTGGTACATACGGTAGAACGCCTGCGCCTCTACGGTGGTGCGGGGGCCTGCCAAACTTACCTGTAAGATGTATAGAGGGGTTAGACCACAACCCTCACATGACACCCTCTGAAGCAGAAAAAAGGAACCGCTCTCTCGGCTCCAAAAAATCCATTTTGACGTAGATGCGTCATTGCGTGAAAGAGGTGGATTCTCTTTTCCATCCCAAAGTGCGCTGGGGAGAGGATAGCATTTTCAATGCAGCGGCTGGCATAGGTGGAAAACCGCGCCTTGCGTGTGGCATCAAAGGTATCTACCGCTTTCATCAGCCCGATGGTACCGATGGAAACAAGATCCTCCTGATCGCCCGGCAGGGCGTAATATTTTTTTACGATATGCGCCACCAGCCGCAGATTGTGCCGGATCAGCTTTTCCCGGGCGGCGGCATCCCCGGCGCGCAGGGCGCTGAAAGCGGTGGCTTCCTCCCGGGCTGTGAGCGGACGCGGAAAGCAACCGCTTTCCAGATGGAGCGCCAGAAACAGAAATTTTGTGGCGAAAAATTGCAGTAAGGTCAGCAGCACACGATATCCCTCCCGGTACATAGTTGTTAGATTGTATGAGCCGGGGCGCGGATAGTTGCCGGAGAAGCCTTTTGTGCGCGGTATCTTTTCCGCAGGAAAAAAGCGTGGTATACTGAGGGGGATAACTCGGAAGCTGTGGAGGAAAATCAAATGGATATTTGGGAAAGAATGTATGAAAAGGCGAAAGAGCAATATCATCCAGAGGAAGTATCTCCCTTTATATATGCGCACAATGTAGTTTGTGCAATAGAAGCTGAAAACGGAGATATCTATACAGGTTTCTGCATTGAAAGTTGCAGCGGAGTGATGAATATTTGTGCCGATAGACTTGCTGCACTGAATATGTATGCTAACAGTGGTCAGACAAAAATAAAAAGATTTATAGCATTCCGCGACAGCGCGCCAAACGGAGGAGGGAGCGGCATGCCATGTGGTGCTTGTCAGGAATTCTTTTATCAATTAAATGAAGCAAACGAAGATATGGAAATCATGGTTGATTATGAAAAACGAGAAACTGTAACATTAAAAGAACTTATGCCGAATTGGTGGGGAAAGGAACGTTACGCTGAGGCAAAGAGTAATTGACAACTTCCCATTTATCGAGTGACGAAAACAATACATCCTTCTGCGGACAACCCCAAAACGGTTGTCCGCTTTTTTATACGCTGAAATCTGAAAAAAGACAAAATGCCAAGCAAAACTGAAAAATATCTCATCCTTGCCCGTTACTTTTGTTACCCGTATATTTTCCCCATGATCTTTCCGCGTGCTGCGGCGGGCAGGAGCTTGCACAAAAGGCTCAGGAATTTATACTGTGCACCGGCAACATAAACGACTGCCGGGTTCTTTTTCTCCACAATACCGGCGATGTACCGTCCAATGCGTGCCGGGTCCATGCCGTTTTGCTCGTCATGCTCCATCTGACTGACGCTCCGGGAGATACGCCCACCGTATTCATCATCGCCGAGAATACTTTTTTGACGTGCTTTTGTAAACCCGGTGCAGATATCGCCCAATTCTACGACGATGACATGGATGCCGTAGGACTTGACTTCGTTTGCCAGCGCATAGGAGTAAGAGGAAATAGCGGCCTTGCTTGCAGAGTAGAAGGTCTGGAACGGAATGTGCGCTACGGCAGCAACAGAGCTGATGTTCACAATATGCCCCTTCCCTTGATGGCGTAGGAAGGGGAGAACCGCTTTATTTACAGTGACTGTCCCGAAAAAGTTCACGTCAAACTGTGCTTTGGCTTGCTCCATGGACGTAAACTCTACCGCACCGGAAATGCCAAAGCCTGCGCAGTTGATCACTGCATCAATTTTGGTCTCTTTTTGGATGACCTGCTGCACAGCGGCGTTGACTGCATCTTCATCGGTCACATCGACAGACAGATGGGTGACACCCTCCATAGGGATACTTCTGCGGCTGAACTCATAGACGATGCAGCCGTTCTCTTTCAGCGCAGATGCGGTGCACCGTCCGATGCCGGAGCTTCCGCCGGTAACGATGACCACCTTGTTGTTTTCTCCCACCATGATTTTCCTCCTGAAAATGTTGATCTGGTTCGAGTATACCGCATCGCAGGGCGGCTGTCTATACGGATAGCCGGATTGTGGAAAAGTACAGGGATCAACTTGCGTAAATTTTCAAGCAGATTGGCCTCTCTTTTTTACACAGCCAATGCCAATTAGCACTTGAAAACGAAATGCTGCGCAAGTATACTATACTAGTTATACTGTACAAGCTTGATCACAAATCAGTATGCCAGTTGACCATAAAAGACATA
>ERZ827522.2932-NODE-2932-length-10781-cov-2.382156_pt1 | contig 10781 bp, 10 predicted proteins | sample MGYA00519580_ERZ827522 | MGnify/ENA primary metagenome ERZ827522 (study PRJEB31778, sample SAMEA3449340) | human gut metagenome | biome: human gut; feature: human-associated habitat; material: faeces | place: United Kingdom | collected 2010/2012 ...
TCCACGATCATAGCAAGGGTTTCTTTTGACATAGTCACGATGGCTTCGGCACGAGCTTCACGAACAGTCTCTGCTTTTACAGAAACATCCACCATATTGGCTTCGCCTTGAGAATTGATATGCGTAAATGTAGTCATAATAAAATAAAGTGCGGTTAAAATATTGAATGTTTTACATGTGTGACAAAAGCAAAATAAGTGAATAGCAAAATTCACCTATTTTCTTTTAGCCACCGATAGAGGCTAAATGATTTCTTACGCCACTATCACCGATATGCAAATAATGATGTTCACGTTTGCCTTGCAGTGCAGAAAAAATACGTGCTTGCAAAATATCTTGCTGTTCATGGGATTGCAATAAATCACGTAATTCAATGCCTTCTTCGCCGAATAAACAGAGATGAAGTTTGCCCTTCGCTGATACTCTGAGACGATTACAGCTTGCGCAGAAATTCTTCTCATAAGGCATGATTAAGCCAATTTCGCCTGCATAATCAGGATGCGTGAATACTTTAGCAGGACCATCAGTATGGGATTTATGTTGTAATTGCCAACCGTTTTGCAGCAATTTATCCGCTAATACTTGTCCTGAAAGATGGAATTTATCAAAGAAACTATCCATTTCGCCCGTTTGCATGAGTTCGATAAAGCGCATTTGAATTGGGCGATCTTTCACCCAAACAAGGAATTGCTCAAACTCTTTGTCATTCAAATTTTTCATCAAAACTGAATTGACTTTGACTTTGTTGTAGCCCACTTCAAATGCACGATCGATACCGCGCATCACGTCATCAAATTTATTGATACCCGTAATTTGATGGAACATTTTCGGATCTAAGCTATCAACACTGACATTAATAGACGTAATCCCTGCTTTCTTCCAATCAGCCACATCTTTTGCCATGCGATAGCCATTTGTCGTGACGGCTAATTGACGGATTCCATCAATATTAGCAATGCTTTCAGCAATAGAAATAAAATCTTTGCGTAAAGTCGGTTCGCCACCTGTTAAACGGATTTTCTCTGTGCCCATTTCAGCAAACGCTTGAGCAAGATGGGTAATTTCTTTTAAGGTTAAGAAACTTGGTTTGTTAGCTTCGGGTTGATAACCATCAGGCAAACAATAGGTACAACGAAAATTACACTGATCGGTAATCGACAGTCGTAGATAGTAATATTGGCGTTGGAAAGGATCGACTAAGCGAGACTCTCCTACGTTCTTGATAGGAATGGATTGCATTTTACACCTTTCTAAATATGGAGAGGATAAACCGTTTCCAGCGTATCCCTGAATAACGTACCGCGTTATTGGCTTGCCGCCGTATTTCTTGTGAAACTTAGGCTAAACAAGCTCGGAGTTATGCGTTAAAAATAAATTGTGTTGGTATTGTAATAAAAGCAAGCGGTTAATAGCAATAATTTGGTAGAATAACCCGACTATATTAATAAAAATAACAGCATTAACTTATATAAAAAAATATATAACATTATTTTTTATAATTATTTATAGGTAAAAAAGGAAGAAAAATGTCCGATTTATCTCGTCACAGCCGTCATGAACATTTAGACGAAATCAAACATATTGTTGCCATTGGTGGTGGTCATGGATTAGGGCGTGTATTATCGGCGCTTAGTTTTATGAAAGAGCGTTTAACCGGTATTGTTACCACCACAGATAACGGCGGTTCAACGGGTCGTATTCGCCAAGAACAAGGTGGTATCGCATGGGGCGATCTACGTAATTGTTTAAACCAAATCATCATTGAGCCAAGCACGGCATCTGCATTATTTGAATACCGCTTTACTGGTGAAGGTGAACTTTCTGGGCATAATTTAGGCAATTTAATGCTCAAAGCCTTAGAAGATATGCATATTCGCCCTATTGAAGCCATTAACTTAATTCGTGAATTACTCAAAGTAAAATCTCACATTATTCCCATGTCAGAAGAACCTGTTCACCTTGCGGCGAGTTTAGGTTCAGGCTCCAGTATTGTCGGTGAAGTGAGCATTGATAATTTAACGGAATTACCTCAATCACTTTTCTTAGTGCCTATGGTTAAAGCCGCACAAGAAGCCATCCAAGCATTAGAGCAAGCGGAAGTCATTTTACTTGGTCCAGGAAGTTTCATGACGAGCATTATGCCACCATTATTATTACCTGAATTAGCGACTGCCCTGTGTAATAGCAAAGCAAAAGTGATTTTTATTGATAATTTAGGGGTAGAAATTGGCGCTGCCTCTCAGCTTTCACTGACTGATCGTATTCAGAAAATTAATGAAATTGTCGGTGCCCCTATCATTAATGGCGCCATTACCCCTTATCGCGAACAACAAAGTGCGGTCGATTTGTCTGCCATTTCTTCCGTTAAAATCTTAGCTAAACGCTTGAATGCAGATGATATAAGCTATCGTCATGACAGAACATTACTTGCCAAAGCTATCGATGAATTAGTGGGTGAATTAGATTACGAATAAAAAAACCGCACGTTAAAGTGCGGTCATTTTTTGGCTTATTTTTTCCCGAAAACTCTCACATTCGTGAAACCATTTTCTTTTAAATAAAGCGCTTGCAGTTTACTCATCACGCCTCGCTCACAATAAAGCACATAATTTTTACTTTGATCTAATGAGCCGAATTGTGAAGATAATTTATAAAACGGCAATTGCATCACTTGATGCTCGTCTGATTCAAATGGATTTTCATCTGTCTCTTCAGGGCTGCGAATATCTAAAATAATATCGTTTTCACCAAGCACTGAAATGGTATCCACTTCTACCACTTCTTTCTCTGTTTCTTCTGCAATTTGGCGAATGTCTAAATATTGTGCATTTTCAACCGCACTTTCCAACACGCCAAAATCAAAGTGATTTTCTTCTTCAAGAATTTTTTCACGTACCGCTTTAATCGTTGGATTTTTAGAAATCACTCCACAGAATTCCGGCATTGATTTAGCAATATCATCGGTACCGATCTCTTTCGCCATTGCGATAATTTGTTCTTTATCATGAGTAATAAGTGGACGTAAAACTAATGCATCTGACGCTTCATCAATTAAACGTAAATTGGTCAAGGTTTGGCTAGAAACTTGTCCGAGTGCTTCGCCGGTAACAATGGCTTGAATATCAAAACGTTGTGCAACTTTACTTGCAGCTCGCACCATCATTCGTTTTAATACTACGCCCATTTGGCCGTTATCGACTTTCTCTAAAATCTCGCCCACTACGCCTTCAAAAGGAATGGCAATAAAGCGGACTTTATGAGATGAGCTATAGCGATTCCAAATATGGTAAGCCATTTGTTTCACGCCAATTTCATGGGCTGCCCCACCTAAATTGAAGAAACAATAATGCACACGTGAACCACGGCGAATAAGCATATAACTAGATACGCCTGAGTCAAAGCCACCTGAAATCAATGAAAGCACATCTTCTTGTGTCCCAATTGGATAACCACCAAGACCAACATGACGAGCTCTCACCAGCATCATTTTGTCATCTTCAATATCAATACGCACCGTCACATCAGGATTTTTTAAGCGTACTTTTGCACTTTCAATATGCTGATTTAAACCACCACCGATATAACGTTCTGCTTCAATGGAACTAAAATCATGTTTCCCTTTGCGTTTTACACGTACACAAAAGGTTTTGTTTTCTAGTTGAGCGGAGACATCCGCTAAGGTTAACTCAAAGATATGATGTAAATCGGTAAACGGTTTTTCTTCCACTTCTAAAAAATGATGAATCCCTGGAATGCGTTGTAAAAGCGCAATCAACTCTTCACGATTGGCTTCATTTTTTGAGCGCACTTCGATGTAATCCCAATGACGAACAACCGCTGTTTCTTCATCATATTTCTGTAAAATATTGCGGATATTAGAGGTCAAAATTTTCGCGAAACGCTTACGCACGGTTTCGCTTTTAATCATAATTTCAGGAAAAAGTTTAACGATAAATTTCATAATAATCTGTGAATAATAAAAAATGGCCGTATTGTACGCTAAATTCCAGATCCCACAAAGTTCAAATTCTCACGAAAAACTGACCGCACTTTGAAATAAGTTTTTAACATCCCTATAAAAATCAAGTACAATACGGAACAATTTATTCATCTGAAAAGGATAATTTAATGGCGCGTAAACCAGCAAATGCTGAACCTGATTTTGAAACAACACTTGCACAATTAGAAACAATTGTGACAAAACTTGAAAGCGGTGAATTACCATTGGAAGATGCGCTGAAAGAATTTGAAAACGGTATTAAATTGGCTCAACTTGGTCAAGAGCGCTTGCAACAAGCAGAACAACGTATTCAAATTTTATTACAAAAAAGCGAAACCGCCCCATTAAGTGATTATCAAGGGGACGAGTAATCCATGAGTTATCAATTCGGCACTGAACTCAAACAAGTTCAAGATCGCATTAATCAGTTTTTAGCCAATCAATTTGAAGAAATTGACTCTTATAATGCCCCTTTGCGTGATGCCATGAAATATGGTTTATTGCTAGGCGGCAAACGTGTTCGTCCTTTCCTTGTCTATGCAACGGGAGAAATGCTGGGCGCAGAAATGCCCGCTTTAGATTACGCGGCGGCAGCCATTGAATCTATTCACGCTTATTCTTTAATCCATGATGATTTGCCTGCCATGGACAACGATGAACTTCGTCGTGGTCAACCAACTTGTCATATTGCTTTTGATGAAGCGACGGCCATTTTAGCCGGCGATGCATTACAAACTTTTGCCTTTGAAATTCTTACGCAAGCCCCTTCTCTTTCTGCGGAACAAAAATTGCAATTAGTGAAAGTCTTGGCTCAAGCATCTGGCGTACAAGGCATGTGTTTAGGGCAAAGTTTAGATTTAATTTCTGAGCATAAACAAGTTAATTTAGCCGAATTAGAACTTATTCATCGCAATAAAACTGGGGCGTTACTCACAGCCGCATTAAAACTGGGTTTTATCTGTTCTCCTCACTTTGAAAACAAAGAATTAGAGCAACAACTAGAACGTTATTCACAAGCTATTGGTTTAGCTTTCCAAGTGCAAGATGACATTTTAGATATTGAAGGCGACAGTGCGGAAATCGGTAAACCGGTGGGATCTGATTTAGATTTAGATAAAAGCACTTATCCAAAGCTGTTAGGGTTAGAGGGCGCGAAACAAAAAGCACAAGAACTCTATCAAACCGCCTTACATGAATTAGACAATTTACCTTTTGATACTACTGCATTGCGTGCATTAGCTGAATTTATTGTCAATCGTAAAAGTTAATGGTGACAGCACTGACTTTGATTTCTCAAAGTGCGGTCACTTTTTTCACATTTTAGGACTAACGAATATATGAACAACTATCCTCTTTTATCCTTAATTAATTCGCCGGAAGATTTGCGTCTTTTGAATAAAGATCAGCTTCCGCAACTTTGTCAGGAATTACGGAGTTATCTGTTGGAATCCGTTAGTCAAACCAGCGGCCATTTAGCATCTGGTCTTGGTACCGTTGAATTGACGGTTGCATTACACTACATTTTTAAAACCCCTTTTGATCAATTAATTTGGGATGTGGGCCATCAAGCTTATCCACACAAAATTTTGACTGGGCGTCGAGATAAAATGTCCACCATTCGCCAAAAAGGCGGTATTCATCCCTTCCCTTGGCGTGAAGAAAGTGAATTCGATGTATTAAGTGTTGGTCACTCTTCTACTTCTATCAGTGCTGGGTTAGGTATTGCTGTTGCGGCAGAACGTGAAAATGCGGGTCGTAAAACCGTTTGTGTGATTGGTGATGGTGCAATCACTGCGGGGATGGCATTTGAAGCCTTAAACCATGCGGGTTCTTTGCATACTGATATGTTGGTCATTTTAAATGACAATGAAATGTCCATTTCTGAAAATGTGGGGGCATTGAATAATCACCTTGCCCGTATTTTCTCTGGTTCATTGTATTCAACGGTTCGTGACGGCAGTAAAAAAATCTTAGATAAAGTACCGACTGTTAAAAACTTTATGAAGAAAACCGAAGAGCACATGAAAGGCGTGATGTTCTCTCCAGAAAGTACGCTTTTTGAAGAACTCGGTTTTAACTATATCGGGCCAATTGACGGGCATAATATTGATGAATTAATTGCTACTTTAAGCAATATGCGCGATCTCAAAGGACCGCAATTCTTACACATCAAAACTAAAAAAGGAAAAGGTTACGAGCCTGCAGAAAAAGACCCGATCGGTTTCCATGGTGTACCAAAATTTGACCCAACAAGCGGCCAACTTCCTAAATCAAATGCTAAACCGACCTATTCAAAAATCTTTGGTGATTGGTTATGTGAAATGGCGGAACAAGACGATAAATTAGTCGGTATTACACCTGCAATGCGTGAAGGTTCTGGCATGGTAGAATTTTCAGAACGATTCCCGCAACAATATTTTGATGTGGCCATCGCTGAACAACATGCTGTCACTTTTGCTGCGGGCCTTGCAATTGGCGGTTATAAACCTGTTGTGGCAATTTATTCTACCTTCTTACAACGTGCTTATGATCAGCTTATTCATGATGTCGCCATTCAAAACTTACCTGTTCTCTTTGCCATCGATCGTGCAGGTATCGTAGGTGCGGATGGTCAAACTCACCAAGGTGCTTTTGATTTAAGTTTTATGCGCTGCATTCCGAACATGATCATCATGACACCAAGTGATGAAAACGAATGTCGCCAAATGCTTTACACGGGTTATAAATGTGGTAAACCTGCTGCGGTACGTTATCCGCGTGGAAATGCAATCGGCGTAGAATTAACCCCACTTGCTGAATTAGAAATTGGTCGTTCAAAAATGGTTCGTCAAGGTGAAAAAATCGCGATTCTGAATTTTGGCACACTCTTACCTGCCGCTTTATCTGTGGCAGAAAAACTCAATGCGACAGTTGTCGATATGCGCTTTGTGAAACCAATTGATGAAGCTCGTATTCTAGAAATGGCAGATACCCATGACGTCATTGTGACATTGGAAGAAAATGCAATTCAAGGTGGTGCAGGTTCTGCTGTTTCAGAAGTGCTAAATTCTCATGGAAAAACAACCGCACTTTTACAGCTTGGTTTACCTGATATTTTTATTCCGCAAGGCACACAACAAGAAGCACTTGCTGAAATTAAATTAGATGAAAAAGGGATTGAAGAGCAAATTATTGCCTTTATAAAGGGCTAAATTCGTTCATTTTGGTTTAATTTTGATATTTTTAAAAATTTTTTCAAAAATATCGAACTATTTCAAAAACACACAGTCTGATACATTGCTAGTGCACTGCATATTGCAGTTATCTTTTTGAAGTTTCTTATAATTAAGACCTCCCCGCTATTCAAGTTTTGAGTAGCGGTTTTTTCTTTTTGGGAGGTAATAAAAAAGGACGCTTTTCAGCGTCCTAATTTTTGAATCTAAACTTTAAAAAATTAAAGTGCAGATTTTGCTTTCTCAACTAATGCAGCGAACGCTACTTTGTCGAATACAGCGATATCAGCAAGGATCTTACGGTCGATTTCAACTGACGCTTTTTTCAAGCCGTTGATAAATTTGCTGTAAGATAAACCATTTTGACGAGCCGCAGCGTTGATACGTGCAATCCATAATTGACGGAATTGACGTTTACGTTGACGACGGTCACGATATGCGTATTGACCAGCTTTGATCACCGCTTGGAAAGCAACGCGATACACGCGTGAACGTGCACCATAATAACCTTTAGCAGCCTTAAGAACTTTCTTATGGCGTGCTCTTGCAATAACACCACGTTTTACACGAGCCATTATTTAATCTCCTATGTAATATTTTAACTAATTTAACTAATCGTACGTTTTGCTTAAATAACGGCTTATGCGTATGGTAAGCAAGCTACTACTAAAACTTGGTCTGCTTTCGCAACCATTGATTTATGACGTAAATGACGTTTACGTTTAGTTGTCTTTTTAGTCAAAATATGACGTAAGTGAGATTGTTTACGTTTGAAACCGCCAGAAGCTGTTTTTTTGAAACGCTTAGCAGCACCACGTACTGTTTTAATTTTAGGCATTGTTAAAATAACTCCGCATTTTAAGTTAAACACATAATTAGGCGAATCCGAAGATTACTTGTAGGCACTAATTATTCCAATATGGCAAATTAAATTGCCCTTCTCCAAAAGCAATTAGGCTGCGTAGTTTGCCCAATGTGCAGTTGTATTCTCACCGAAGTGAAAATTCGATTATCTAGATTAGATCTAAATAAAAAATTATTTTTTCTTAGGTGCTAACACCATTACCGCTTGGCGACCTTCTAATTTACCCGGTGCAGATTCCACTACTGAAATGTCTGCTAAATCGTTTTTAACGCGTTCTAATACGTCTAAACCAATATCTTGGTGAGCCATTTCACGACCACGGAAACGTACAGTAATTTTCGCTTTATCGCCATCTTCTAAGAAACGAATTAAGCTACGTAATTTAACTTGGTAGTCACCTTCGTCAGTACCTGGACGGAATTTAATTTCCTTCACTTGTACGACTTTTTGTTTTTTCTTCTGTTCTTTTGCAGTTTTGCTCTTCTCATAGAGGAACTTGCCGTAGTTCATAATACGACAAACCGGTGGTTCGGCATTCGGACTGATCTCAACTAAATCAAGCGCTGCTTGTTCTGCCATATCTAAGGCTTGTTGAATTGATACAATCCCCGCTTGTTCACCATCTTGGTCAATCAAACGAACTTCTTTTACTCGAATTTCATCGTTAATGCGATTCGGGCGGTTAGCTGCCGGAGCTTTTTTTACGGTTTTGATAATGTTATTCCTTCTATTTATTTAAGAAAAAATCGACTGTCTTCAAACAGAAAACCCACTGCATTTAAAACAGAAGATTTATTAAATCATTTGCTATAAAAACAAACAAAAAACGGGCAAAATTTTATAGTATTTGCCACGTTTATGCAACAAGGATTTCTATTCCTTTAAATATCAGCGGGTAAAGTACTTATTTCAGCAGAAATACTTTCACCAAATTGAAGTAATTTCTCTAATCTTGCGGTTTCAATACACACCATATTTCGATATCCATCTGCTTTCATTGCACTTGGAGTTTTCTCCCAAGGATTCCATAGCACAATTGAATCGGCATGATGATGGGTAATTTGAATACATCGATTAAATGCTTTATCCACCAAGAATGTTTTATCTTCCTCTAATGTATAAATACAATCGACGCCTTGTTCTATTCTTCTAATCGAAGGAACGTCTGTATGCTTCCCTTGTAATGAGTCATAACAACGACTTGGTAAATTTTGAACTTCAATTTGTGAAATATCACCAATATAAAAATAACTGTGTAATGCTGCTTGAGCAGGCTCTTGGCCTAAATGCGTTAAAGTCATTGTGCATTTATCGGTAAATTCCATTTTCATTTTGGCTTCAATCACACCATATTCAGAAAAGAACGAAAATTCTAACCGCACTTTATTCGCTTGCAGATCATAATCACTCAATTGCCACAAACGTAAACGCGCTGTACCGTGTGAAGGTTGTTTAACGCCTCCAAACCAAGGGTAACAAAGCGGTACACCGCCACGAATAGCGACACCTTTCGTAAAAGGTTCGATATCACTTAACCAAAAGATATCCTGCTCTGCCCCTTTAGGTTGCCAATTTAATAATTGCGCCCCTTGTAATGCAATTCGAGCTGAACCTACAGAGTGATTTAAGATTAAAACAGGAATTTCATTGATATGTTCTAACGTTAATTCTGATGTTAATTGTTGAATTTGAGCTGTCATATTCGCCTCCTTGTGATAAGGCTATTATATAGAAGAAAGAGAAACTTGAGTTTATTTTTATACTGTGAATATAAAAAAACCGCACATAAAAGTGCGGTCATTTTTAATTAAGATTTTAAAGAGTCAATTACTCTTCACCCAACAATTTCAACTCACGTTGTCTTACTTGGGATTTTAAGATTTCAGCAAATTCTTCAATCGTGAAAGTGCCTAAATCTGCACCTTTACGGGTACGTACAGCCACTTTGCCTTCAGCGATTTCTTTATCACCGCAAACGAGCATATAAGGTACGCGACGTAAGGTGTGTTCACGGATCTTAAAGCCGACTTTCTCATTACGTAAATCTGCTTTAACACGTAATCCAGCATCAGATAGTTGTTTCACGACTTTTTGCACGTAATCAGCTTGACTATCAGTAATATTCATCACAACCGCTTGAACTGGTGCTAACCATGCAGGGAAGAAACCTGCATACTCTTCAGTAATGATACCGATGAAGCGTTCAATCGAACCTAAAATCGCACGGTGAATCATAACCGGTGTACGACGATCATTGTCTTCCGCCACATAAGACGCATTTAAACGACCAGGTAATGCAAAGTCTAATTGGATAGTACCGCATTGCCATTCACGATCTAAACAGTCACGTAATGCAAACTCAATTTTCGGACCATAGAATGCACCTTCACCTTCTTGAATTTCATATTCAAGACCGTTATGCGCTAATGCTGCTGCAAGACCTGCTTCTGCACGATCCCACATATCATCTGCACCGATACGTTTTTCAGGTCGAGTGGATAATTTCACCTGAATATTTTGGAAACCGAAAGTGCTGTAAATGTCATAAACCATTTTAATACAGCTGGTTACTTCACTTTCAATTTGATCTTCAGTACAGAAAATGTGTGCATCATCTTGAGTGAAACCACGTACACGCATTAAACCGTGTAAAGAACCTGATGGTTCGTTACGGTGACAAGAACCAAATTCCGCCATGCGGATT
>ERZ827522.2933-NODE-2933-length-10779-cov-3.234427_pt1 | contig 10779 bp, 8 predicted proteins | sample MGYA00519580_ERZ827522 | MGnify/ENA primary metagenome ERZ827522 (study PRJEB31778, sample SAMEA3449340) | human gut metagenome | biome: human gut; feature: human-associated habitat; material: faeces | place: United Kingdom | collected 2010/2012 ...
AGATTCGGTTACAAATCAGCTGCTCTACCAGCTGAGCTACACCAGCGTGGAAATCGGCTTGCCAGCTTCATATCCTTTATATGCGCCCAAAAGAAGAATCATGGCGCTTAAATATAATATCAATTCCTCCGGCCTTTGTCAAGCCCCTTTTTTACCGGACGGAGAAAACTTTTACGGGAGCGCGGTACGCGCCTTTCCTCTTGCTTTTTTTGCCGCGCGGCTCTAAGATGAAAGAGGAAGAAAAGCGCCGCGCAGATGCGGCACGGCACACAACTGAACAGAGAAAGTGAGAGAACAGGAATGGGACCCTCTAAAGTATATTTTACAGACATGCGTGCGCTGCCGGGCACGAACCTGCAGCAGAAACTCAAGCGGCTGATCCTCAAAGCGGGCATCGGACAGATCGATTTTCAGGATAAATATGCCGCTATCAAAATCCATTTCGGCGAACCGGGCAACCTTTCTTACCTGCGGCCCAATTTTGCAAAGACCGTTGCGGACGCCGTGAAAGAGCTGGGCGGCCGCCCGTTTCTGACAGACTGCAACACGCTGTATGTGGGGCGCCGCAAAAATGCGCTGGACCATATCGAAGCGGCTTATGAAAACGGGTTTTCGCCATTTTCCACCGGCTGCCAGATCATTATTGCAGACGGCCTGAAGGGGACGGATGAGGTGGACGTGCCCGTGCGCGGCGGCGAATACATCCGGGAGGCCCATATCGGCCGCGCCGTGATGGATGCGGATATATTCATTTCGCTGTCCCACTTCAAAGGGCACGAGAGCACGGGCTTCGGCGGCGCCATCAAGAATATCGGCATGGGCTGCGGTTCGCGCGCAGGAAAGATGGACATGCATTGCGCGGGTAAGCCGGACGTGGACAAAAGCGTTTGCCGGGGCTGCGGCGTGTGCATGAAAAACTGCGCGCACGGAGCCATTGCTTTTGATGAAAACCGCAAAGCGGGCATCGACCACGGCAAATGTGTAGGCTGCGGCCGCTGCATCGGTGCATGCAATTTTGACGCCGTATACAACGGCAACGATTCCGCCAACGACGAGCTGAACTGCAAGATGGCCGAGTACGCCAAGGCTGTGGTGGACGGCCGCCCGGCTTTCCATATCAATATCGTCAACCAGGTTTCGCCTTACTGCGACTGCCACGGTGAGAATGACACGGCTATCATTCCGGACGTGGGGATGTTCGCCAGCTTTGACCCTGTGGCGCTGGACGTAGCGTGCGCGGACGCGTGCAACCGCATGCCCGTGATGCCCGGAAGCCTGCTGGACGAAAACCTGCGCGCCTGCGGCGCCCGTGACCATCACGACCATTTTACGAATGTTTCTCCCAATACAGATTGGCGCTCGTGTATGGAGCATGGGGAAAAAATCGGTTTGGGCACACGCAGCTATGAACTGATTACAGTCAAATGAAGAAGCTTTTGAGCGGCGGGGGTACCCGCCGCTTTTTTATGCAGAGCTTCTTTCTGCACTTTGTACAGAAAACAGTTTGAATTAGCATGAAAATGTCAGTTTTTATTTAAAATATACAACAAATATCCATTTTTAAGGATAAAAATATATTTTTCATTTTTTGAGTTTATAATCTAATAATGAAAATTTTTACCTTATTATAGAAAAATATGGAAATTTATTTGTTTTATAATTATGAAAAAAAGATATCAAAACAAATGATTTTGTTGACTTTTTACAATTACGATGATAATATCAAACCGTTGCAGGAAGCAGCATAGCTTCCGCTTCTTCACATTTTGCTGCATGGATAATCCATGCGGCGCGGCCTTGCGCAGATGCGCGGGCCCTGCTGCCTGCGGCGGCGGGAGGCCCGGCGGCGCACATGCCGCATTGCAGGAGGCTCCGGCGGCGTGTGGGGAAAATGCAAATGAAAAGGAGAGAAACGTATGAAAAAAGTACTAGCGATCCTTCTGGCGGCGTGCCTGGCACTTTCTCTGGCGGCATGCGGCGGCAGCGGTTCTTCCGCGCCTGTTTCCACAGCGCCGGATACCTCTGGCTCCGCGCCGGCTTCCGCGCCTGCGGCGGCCGACGGCTCCATCGCCGTTTTCTATTACACGTACAGCGACACATATATTTCCACGGTCCGCACCGCGTTGGACGCGGAGTTGGATAAGCTGGGCGTTGAGTACCAGGACTATGATTCCAACTCTCAGCAGAATACCCAGACCGAGCAGGTTGATACTGCCATCACGAAAGGCGCTACCTGCCTGATTGTGAACATCGTCGAGACAGGCTCCGACGACGCGGCGCAGGGTATCGTGGACAAGGCGAAGGCAGCGGACATCCCCGTGATCTTCTTCAACCGCGAAGTGTCCGACGCCGTGGTGAACAGCTATGAAAAATGTGCGTTCATCGGCACTGACGCGGCCGAGGCCGGACACATGCAGGGCCAGATGATCGCTGATTATCTGCTGGCGAATTATGACGACGTGGACCTGAACGGTGACGGCACCATCTCCTATGTCATGTTTAAGGGCCAGAACGCCAACCCCGAGGCCGAATACCGCACCCAGTACGCCGTCGAGGACTGCGACGCTGCGCTGGAGGCCGCCGGCAAGCCGGCGCTGACGTTCTATGACGCCAACAACGCCGACAAGTTCCTGGTGGACCGTAACGGCACATGGTCCGCGCAGGCTTCCAACGAGTATATGACGACGATTCTGTCCGAGTACACCGAGGCCAATAACAACATGGTCGAGCTGGTCATCTGCAACAACGACGGCATGGCCGAGGGCGCCATCACAGCGCTCAAGACCGCCGGCTACAACGCCAGCGCGGACAAGGCCATCCCTGTGTTCGGCGTTGACGCCACCGATGCAGCCAAAGAGCTGATCGCCGCCGGCAGCATGGTCGGCAGCATCAAGCAGGACGCCGAAGGCATGGCGGCGGCCATTGCGCTGCTTGCCAAGAACGCCACCAGCGGCGCGGCCCTGATGGACGGCACCGACAGCTACAATGTGGATGATGCCAGTGCCAAGATCCGCATCCCGTACGCCGTTTACACCGGCTGATAGACCCGATCAAGCAAACAGCAGGAAGATAGCTGCCTCTACGGGCGGCTATCTTCCTGCTTGAATCTGAGATTTTACGCGGAGGAGAGGCCGAATGGAGAACAACAACAGCGTTCTGCTCGAAATGAAAAATATCTGCAAGTCCTTCCCCGGCGTCAAGGCGCTCGACAATGTTTCGCTGACGGTAAAGCGCGGCACGGTGCATGCACTGATGGGGGAAAACGGGGCGGGCAAGTCCACCCTGATGAAGTGCCTGTTCGGCATTTACAGCAAGGACAGCGGGCAGATCCTGCTGAATGGGAAGGAAGTCAGCTTCAAAACCTCGAAAGAGGCGCTGGAACACGGCGTCGCCATGGTGCATCAGGAGTTGAACCAGGCACTCAAGCGCAATGTTATGGACAATATCTGGCTCGGCCGCTATCCCACGGTGGGGCCCTTCACGTCCGAAAAAAAGATGCTCGCTGATACGGCGGCGATTTTTGATGATTTGGGCATCCATGTGGACCCGCGCACCATTATGAGCACGATGCCCGTGGCCCAGCGCCAGATGGTGGAGATTGCCAAAGCTGTCTCGTACCATTCCGACGTCATCGTGTTCGACGAGCCCACCTCCTCGCTTACTGAGGAGGAAGTGGAGCACCTGTTCCGCATCATCAATATGCTGCGGGACCGCGGCTGCGGCATCATTTATATTTCCCACAAGATGGAGGAGATCCTGCGTATCTCCGACGAAGTGACCGTCATGCGCGATGGCGCGTGGGTCGCCACAGAGCCGGCGGCGGAAATGACGATGGAGCGCATCATCAAGCTGATGGTGGGCCGTGAGCTGACAAACCGCTTCCCGCCCAAGGACAACGAGATCGGCGGCGTGCTGCTGGAGGTGGAGGGCCTGACGGCCATGTATTCCAAGCTGCGCGATGTTTCCTTCAATGTACATAAGGGCGAGATCGTCGGCCTCGCCGGCCTGGACGGCTCCGGCCGCACCGAGGTGCTGGAAAATATTTTCGGCGTGGCTACCCGCAAAAGCGGAGTCATCCGCCTGCACGGCAAAGAGGTGAAGAACCGCCGTGCCCGCGACGCGATCAAAAACAAGTTCGCGCTGCTCACCGAGGAGCGGCGCGCCACGGGCATCTTTGGCATTTTGGACATTCAGGAGAATACCACTATCTCCAGCTTGAAGAAATATAAGGTAAAGGGCCTGTACCTCAGCAGAAAGAAGATGGAGGAGAGTACGGAGTGGTCCATTCGGGCCATGCGCATCAAAACGCCGTCTCAGGATACGAAGATCCGTTCGCTTTCGGGCGGCAACCAGCAGAAAGTCATCCTGGGCCGGTGGCTTCTGACAGACCCCGAGGTGCTGCTGCTGGACGAGCCCACCCGGGGCATTGACGTAGGTGCAAAGTACGAGATCTATCAGCTCATCATCAACCTCGCCAAAGAGGGCAAGGCCGTTATCATGGTGTCCTCGGAAATGCCGGAGCTTCTGGGCGTGTGCGACCGCATCCTTGTAATGTCCGGCGGGCGGCTCGCCGGAGAAGTGGATGCAAAGGCCACGACGCAGGAAGAGATCATGACGCTTGCCGCCAAATACGCATAAGGAGGAATCACTGTGGGAACGAATGCCAAACTGACCATCAAGCAACGCTTGGAAAACTTCAAAGCCATGGAAAAGGAGGATAAGCGGCGCTGGTGGGGCGAGTTTTTCATTGATAATTCGCTCTATATCTTCCTTATTGCGGCTATCATCGGCATTGCCGTCTATAACCCGAACTTCGTGTCGATGAAATCCATCATCAACATCGTTTCGCTCTCGGCCGCGAATCTGCCCATTGCGCTGGGCATCGCGGGCGCGATCATTCTGACAGGCACCGACCTTTCGGCCGGGCGCGTTGTGGGCCTGACGGCTTGCGTGGCGGCTTCGCTGCTGCAAATGGCGGAGTACCCCAATAAGATGTTCCCGGCCATCGGCACTGTCCCCGTGCCCATCGTCATCTTGGCGGTCATTGCCATCGGCGCGCTGGTGGGCGCTGTCAACGGCTTTTGTACGGCCAAGTTCAATCTGCACCCGTTCATTGTCACGCTGGCCACCCAGCTCATCGTGTACGGCACGCTGCTCATTTACCTGATGCAGGGCAACAACAACGGGCAGTCTATCTCCGGCCTGGATAAAAGTTATACCAATCTCATCACCGGCAGCATCCTTTCGGTGCCGGACGGCAAGGGTAATATGGTCCCCATCCCCAACTTTGTGTGGTATGCCATCGTGATCACCGTCGTGATGTGGTTCGTCTGGAACAAGACGACTTTCGGCAAGAACATGTTCGCCGTAGGCTCCAATCCCGAGGCTGCGAACGTCTCCGGCGTGAACGTCGCCGCCACCACCATTCTGGTTTTCACGCTGGCGGGCGTGATGTACGGCTTCACCGGCTTCATCGAGGGCGCGCGCATCGGCGCGAATACGGCAAACACCGGCTTGAACTATGAGCTGGACGCCATCGCGGCCTGCGTCATCGGCGGCGTCTCGTTCGTCGGCGGCATCGGCAAGATCCGCGGCGTCATCATCGGCGTGGTGCTGCTGCGCATTATCTTCGTGGGCCTCACGTTTATGAGTGTCTCGTCCAATCTGCAGTACATCATCAAGGGCCTGATCATCCTTGTGGCCTGCGCCATCGATATGCGCAAGTATCTGGTACGCAAGTGACCGGAGGGCGCCATGGAAGAAGAACACCGCTCGGAAGGCGCGCTCCGGGACACTGCGCCCGAGCCGCGGTACCGCGGCTCGAACAATATGTACCGCGGCGTGACGATATCCGTGAAGGCGCTGACCGGAGCGATTTTGGCCGGTCTGGCCGCGCTTGCGCTCGCCATCGTGTTTCTTGCGGGCAGCGGCGGATTCACCGTTACGTTTGAAACCGACGGCGGTTCCCAGGTGCCCGCGCAGACCTGCCGCTACGGCGAGCTGGTCCGGCGTCCCGAGGACCCCGTGAAAGAGGGATATGTCTTTGACGGCTGGTATTGGGATGTGGAACGTGAGCACAGACCCTGGGATTTTGCGCAGGATACGGTGGAGGACAGCATGTACCTCTACGCGCGCTGGCAGCCCGTGCCGTAAATGCGGCGCCGCGCCGAATCAAAGCAGTGAATTGTCAAACTAAGTGCAACAGGAATTGAGCTCGAAGTCCCATAATTCCTGAGCAGAATGGAAGTACAGAACTTTGCGAGGCCTGGCGTTCAACAACGCCAGGTTTCGTTTTAATGTGGCGGGAGCAACACGGGAAAGGTTCCTGCCCTTGGGATAAAACTCCCGGAGCAGGCCGTTCAGATTCTCGTTTGTACCTTTCTGCCAGGCACAATATGGGTCGGCAAAATAGACCTCGCAATGCAATCGTTCTTCAATGCGGCGCCAGTTGGCAAACTCCGTGCCCCGGTCGCAGGTAATGGTCTTGACCAGTTGCGGAGGGAAAGCGGACAATGCAGCGACAATGGCGTTCTCCATGGTCTCCGCCCGTCGGTCCGACATCTTCATGGCAATGTAAAACCGAGTCTTGCGCTCCGCCAGGGTGGCAAAGCAGGCTTTGCTTTTGCCCTGGCCACTCACCACTGTATCCGCTTCCCAATGCCCGGCTTCCTCACGGCTGTATACCGACTTGTCCCTCTTGCGGATCGACTTTCCCTTACTGTATTTCCCTCGCGTTTCTTTCACTCCGTGGCTCTTTCCCTTGTGGCGCAGTACTTTCAGATTGCCATTTACCAGGTATTTCTCGTAGATCCACCGGTAGATGGTACGCCAGCTTGGCAGCTTCAGCTCACAAGGGGTACAGGCGATCTGCTCCGGCGACCAGGTCGCCCGCAGCTTTTCCTCTATGTAGTCGAGCACTTCCTGTGAATGGAACATCCCGCGGTGGCAGTAGGAACGGCGCAGCAGATACTTCTTCTGCGCTGTGTGCGGGTAGTAGGTCGGAATGTCATACATGTGGCTGCAGTTCCGCCGTATCTCCCGCGACACAGTACTCACGTTTCTCCCGATCAGCCGAGCGATCTCTCGATAGCTCAACCCATCCACATAATATTTCCGTATACAACTGCGCTCTTCTATGGTAAGATGATGATAGTTCATACAGTTCCCTCCGGTGGTTTGGTGGTGTGGTAACTTCATTCTACCAGGGTTCTGTATGGACTTCTTTTTGTTCCCCTAAAGTGTTGCACTTGATAGTATAATTCACCCAAGCACAAAAACGCCCCCGCTGCTTTTGCAGCGGGGGCGTTTGAAAACAGAGGGAATTATTTGGAAAGGCGCTCGCGCAGGGCAGCAGCCTCGGCGTGCAGCTCGGCGGGAACATGGTCGCCGATTTGGGCGTACAGTTCCTCAACACCCTTCACGTCTTCCAGCCACAGCTCCTTATCCACATCCAACAGGCCCTTGATGGTGTCAACGGTGACGCCGTCCAGACCGGTAATGTCGATATCCTCGGGCTTGGGCTCGTAGCCGATGGCCGTCTCAACAGCCTCAGCCTCGCCCTTGCAGCGCTTCAGAATCCACATCAGCACGCGCATGTTGTCGCCGAAGCCCGGCCAAATAAAGTGGCCTTCGTCGTCGGTGCGGAACCAGTTGACGTTGAAGATCTTCGGCGCCTTGTCGCCCAGCTTCTTGCCCATCTCCAGCCAGTGCGCGAAGTAATCGCCCACATTGTAGCCGAAGAACGGACGCATGGCCATCGGATCGCGGCGGACAACGCCCACAGCGCCGGCAGCGGCGGCAGTTGTCTCAGAAGCCATGGCAGAGCCGACATACACGCCGTGCGCCCAGCTGAAGGACTGGTAGACCAGCGGAGCCGTCTTGGCGCGGCGGCCGCCGAACACCATCGCGGTGACAGGTACGCCGTTGGGGTTGTTGAACTCCTTGGACAGGCAGGGGCAGTTCGCGGCCGGAGCGGTGAAGCGGCTGTTGGGGTGGGCCAGCTTGCCGCCGTTTGCAATGTACTCCTTGCCGTCCACGGCCAGGCCCGTCCACTCCTGAACATCCTCAGGCGGGTTCTTGTCCAGACCTTCCCACCACACGGTATTGTTCTCCAGGTTATGCGCAACGTTGGTGAAAATGGTGCCCTTCATCGTGGTGTGCAGGGCGTTGGGGTTGGATTTCTCGTTGGTGCCGGGAGCCACGCCGAAGAAGCCGTTCTCCGGGTTGATGGCATACAGGCGGCCGTCGTCGCCAATGTGCATCCAGGCGATATCGTCGCCCACCGTCCACACCTTGTAGCCCTGCTTGGCATACACTTCGGGCGGGATGAGCATGGCCAGGTTGGTTTTGCCGCAGGCAGAGGGGAACGCGGCGGTGATGTAGTCCACGTTGCCCTGCGGGTCCTCGATGCCGAGGATCAGCATGTGCTCGGCCATCCAGCCTTCCTTGTAGCCCTGGTAGCTGGCGATGCGCAGTGCGAAGCATTTTTTGCCCAGCAGCACGTTTCCGCCGTAGCCGGAGTTGATGGACCAGATGGCGTTGTCCTCGGGGAACTGGACGATGTAGCGGTTCTCCGGGTCGATGTCCGCACGGGCATGCTGGCCGCGCACGAAATCGTTGGAATCGCCCAGCTGACGCAGGGCCTTCACACCCACGCGGGTCATGATATCCATGTTCAGCACAACGTAGATGGAGTCGGTCACTTCAACGCCGACCTTGGAGAACGGGCTGCCGATGGGGCCCATGCAGTAAGGAATAACGTACATGGTGCGGCCCGCCATCACATTTTTGTACAGGGGCAGCAGCTTGGCCTTCATTTCGTTGGGATCCATCCAGTTGACCATCATGCAGTCGTCCGCCTTGTTGGAGGTGCAGATGAACGTGCGGTCCTCCACGCGGGCCACGTCGTTTTTCGCGGTATGGTGCAGCACGCAGCCGGGCAGCTCCTCCTGGTTCAGCTCCGTCAGCTCGCCCGTGGCGAACGCCTGCTCACGCAGGGCGCGCAGCTGGCCTTCCGAACCGTCGATCCAGATGGTTTTGTCCGGGGTCATGAGCTCTTCCATCTCTTTGACCCAGTCCAGAACATGCTGGTTGCTTGTCAATGCCATAATCAAATCACCTTTCTTTAATGTAATTCCCTCTGTTTTGAAACGCGCGCCCATGGCCCGCGCTTCCTTTCGCATCGCGGGGCCTGCCCCCGCTTTCCAATAAAATGCGATTTGGATTTATTATACCTCTTTGTTAAAAAAAGCTCAAGCTGTTTTACGGAAAATGAGCCGAAAAGACAAAAGATTTACATCGTATTCACAGATTTCCCGTAGGGATTGTACGATCGTGCAATCCGGGCCGCGGATGCGTTCCGCACAGCGGCACGCGCGGGGAAGCGCCGCGTTCATTCAAAAACGGGGCGCCCGCGCCGCGGCCTTTCGCCGCGCCGGAGCGCCCTGCCCTTATGCCGTCACAGCGGCGGCATCATATCTCATACCATTTGATCTCGTTGGCCGCCATATCCAGCGCAAAGCTGGAGCCGTCGCCCTTGTAAACAACGGTGCTCTGCGGCTCGTAGGTGTTGTTCACAACGCAGTACTTGCCGTTCTTCACATAGGCGTGTACCTCCACGTTGAAGTTGCTGCTGAACCATTTGTGCAGGCTTTCTTCGTCGTGGGCGCTCCACAGGATGCTGCGGTACAAAACGCGGCTGTTTTCAAAGCTGTACGGCAGGCCGCTGATGTACACCGCCCGGCCTTTGCCAAACGCGTGCACGGCCATCTGCACCTCTTTTTCCCGCTGCACCAGGATCTCCGTGTCCGGCAGCGCGTAGATGCCCTTTTTTCCCTCGCCGAAATCCACCGGCTTCGTGCAGTCCTCCAGAATGAAGTGGCCGGGATGCTCGTCCCAGTTGTATTTGTCGTAGCCCAGCGTGAAGCCCGTTTCCTTCTCCACGCCCAGTACACCGGCCAGCTGCAGATAATGTCCCTCGTACTGGTGGCCCGATGGTTCGCCCACGCCGACGATGCCGCCGCCATTGTACACGAAGCCGCGCACAGCAGCCGCCACAGCCGGGTCCTCCCATTCGCCGCCGCCGGTGTGGGCCGTGTCGCCGTCGCCCACATTGATGAGCACGTCCACGCCGTCCAGCACATGGGCGTCCGCGCGCAGGTCGTCAAAGCTGATGAACCGCACGTCGAACGGCGCGCCCGAAAGCGCCTCAATTACGCCCGCATAGCTGTAATTCTGCTTCTGGTACAGCGCGTGGTGCACCATATGGCAGCCCCAGGCGCGCATTTTGCCCCAGCAGTTCAGAACGGCCACTGTCTTGACACAATAGGGCGTGGTGCCCTTGATGTTGTCGTACAGCTCGCGGAACTCGTTGCACACGCTCTCCACATAGTCGATGAATTCCGGGAACGCGCAGGCCAGCTTCAGATAACCGCCGTAGCCGATGCGGTCGATGGGCTTGCGCAGGATGGCGCGGCGCGCCGTCACCCAGTTTTCCTTCGCCTCGCGCACCGGGTCGCCGCCCTCATGGAAGGTGTCCGGGAAGAAATAGGGCAGAAAGCGTCCCTCGGTATATTTCACGCCCGGAATGTCGCTGATGAGGCGCAGCGTGGCGCCGTTGCCCACGCTGCCCACCACGGCGTCAAGGCCGATGGTCTTGAACTCGTCCATAAAGGGCTCGGTGCCGATCCAGTGGTCGCCCAGGAACATCATGGCCTCTTTGCCCAACTCGTGGGTGATGTCCACCATCTCTTTGGCCAGCTTTGCCACCTCCCGGCGCTG
>ERZ827522.2935-NODE-2935-length-10759-cov-6.632474_pt1 | contig 10759 bp, 7 predicted proteins | sample MGYA00519580_ERZ827522 | MGnify/ENA primary metagenome ERZ827522 (study PRJEB31778, sample SAMEA3449340) | human gut metagenome | biome: human gut; feature: human-associated habitat; material: faeces | place: United Kingdom | collected 2010/2012 ...
GGCAGTTGTCGGCGGCGTACCACTGCTCGATCCTTCTTCTGGTTTCCGGCTGCATCCGGAATGCAATACGATCTCTGGTTTCTTTACTCATTCAATTCCTCCTTTTTGCTGTAAGACATCCTTGAAAAGCCCTGCAACACGGGGCTTTTCGGGGAAGCTGACGCCATCGGTGCTTATTTTGCCTCTCAAAGACGCCAGCTTCAAGCGTCCGAAACTGCCCGCACTGCGGGCAGAAGTGACGGCTGCGGCGACGCCTGCGACGCCATGCCTTTATCCTGCTTTGCGTCGTCACAAGCTCCACATCCCTCATTTCCGCCCAAAAGGGCGAAAAATCGGTCGTTACGCCGCTCCTCCTTCTCCCACCGAACCCGCTTCGCTGGGCTTCGGCGGGAACCCTGTTGTCTCCGCAAACTCCTCCGAAAGCGGTTCAAATTCGTCCTTAAGCCCTTGGGGGCGGCTGGGACTCGGCTCTTCTTGGAAAGGCGCACACGGGGTGTTCTGTCGGCTTTGAGCATTGGACTTTTCGAGGAGCTTCGCCGCATGGTAACGGGCGACGTCCTCCTCCACCTGCCGGAGCTGCCGCTCATAGAATGCTTCGAGTACACCTTGGATAGGGCGAACGGTGTAGAGCAGATTTCCGTTCAGGGGTCTGCCATCTTTGCTTCGTACCATCGTCGGCTCCGTGTAGATGAGACCTTTCTCCTCCAGTTGCCGCACATACTTTGCCACCGTATTTTCACTCATGCCGATCGCATGACCGATGGTTTTGTAACTGGGGTAGCACTGGTAGGTCTTACGATTCTCGCACCGGAGCAGATAGGAATAGAGGGAGATCTCACGAAAATCCAGACCGATGCTGAATATCTCGTTTGGTACCATAAAATAGTTTTTCTCTGCACTGCGCTTGGGCCATTTGTTGAAACTCAATTCATACCTCCTGTATTGTCGTAGAGTCCGATGACGCTCACACAGGGGACAGAAAAATTTTCATTGCTTTTCTGCTGTTTACCTGATATACTTTTATCAGTAGATTTGTGCGTGCCTGTGTGTGCGCCGAGCCGCCGGACTGTTGCCGCAGTCGCGGCGGTTTTTATTTTGCGGGTGTGTTGTGTGATCCACATTCCTCCTTTGCCCTCATCTGTAAACTATCTTTTTCGCCTCCTCCGTGTTAGAATAAAAAGAGACCGTGCTCCCGGGAGCACGGCCAGAGATGGAATGACCTTCCGAGCGGATTGCCGTATGGCGGAGAGCACTCATGCTCTCATAGATGCTCTGTCGAAGACCATGTGGATTCGTCGGCGCGGATACCGTGCCGTACCGAACCAGGGGCAACCTCACCCGGGTGAAATTGTCCTTCTATTATTACTTAGAGAAAATTCGCAAAATCGGAAGGTCTGAAATTGTAAACTTTTTGTGAACGCAGAAAGGGCGGTGAGCTCATGTCCTTCAAGGATACTCAGTCGTACAAAGAACTTCAGTCTGACTGGCGCTGGATACACGAAATGGACCCGGAAGCTGCCGCCGCTGCAGACCAATGGGTGAAGGAGCATCCGGAGCAGTGGAAGGAGCTGGAGCATATGCTCTACTACAGCGAAGCGAACTTTCACAAGCGTGTAGCACCGGATACTCTGGAGGATGTGGATATAAAGCAGCCCCGATCTTACAATCCGGAAGCGTTCCTGCCGGAGGAAGTACGCAATGCGATTTACAATGACAGACGTTGGTTTGACCGAAGCAAGTATCTGCCGGAGGGTTCTGATGAAGATCCCTTCATGTATTTGGACACCCAAATCTATGACGCCCTGCATGCGCTGACCGAACTGCAGAGGGAGATTTTGTTCCGCACGATCATCAATGGCGAGTCCACTGAATCCGTCGCACAGGACAAACAGTGTTCGTCCAGAAACATCCGGGATATCCGAGCTCGTGCGCTTCGACAGATACGGGCCAAAATCAAAAGACGTGAAGGCTACGGCAGACCCGACGTTGCCAGCATTATTTTGCTGTTTATGCTGCTTGTTGGTGTTCCGCTTGCTTGCTGGGGAGAACAGCTTTGGGCCGCATATCCCTGGCTGGAGTCTGTGGTTGCAGTGCTTAGCGCATTGGTTATGGCTGTCATGTTCCAAAATTCCCTTCACAGAGAAGCAGAAAGGCTGCTGCGCCAGCATTGGGCCAGCCTGAATGGATCGCAGAAAAAAGAATGACTATGAAAGAGGGAGTGAAGCACTTGCGGTGCTTCACTCCCTCTAACTATGCTTTTTACTCAGTCAGTTGAAGCTGCATCAGGATTCTCGTAAGGTTTACCATCCTTGTTATAGGTCAAATTAAATACAAGATCAGACAGCCATTTCTTAAACGAAGGATTATCCTGGAACTGCTTAAACAATTCCATATTGTCCGCCATAATTGAAAAGATGACCTGTTGCAACGCACGTTCGCTTTCCAAGCGTGCACTCTGCTCATCAGAGTTTCTCATGGCATTCTGATATTTTTCGTCCTTAGAGACCATGGCCGGTATCTCAAGGATCTGCCGCCGCACGTTATCCGCATCATTCCAATTGATGTTACCAAACATATCATTGAAATTGGAGAGAATGACAGACAACAAATCCATTTCCGGTTCAACGATATGCCCAACCTTTCCCGCCGGTACGGGAGCCACCTCCGTATCGGCATCTTCCAGGCGAATGGACATGACCTCACGCGCTTCGTTGCGGTAACTTTCGAGGTCGATCTTTTCAAGAATCCCCTGCGAAAGATCGTCCTCTCGTGGAGACGGTAACTTTGGTATCAGCAAATTAAGAAAGATGGACAACCGTTCCCAGTCTGCGTTACCATACGGCAAAATCGCTCCGAGAAAGCCATAAGTACGCACGAACGCCTTTGCTGCGCTCTTAAATTTAATCTGGTCATCCGTGTCAAGCTGCTTGTAAACGGCAGTGCAGGCATCTAATGTGGGATCAAGTTTGTCGCGATCCGCTCCATCCAAGTACAAATTGACAAGCCGCTCGACATCTTCGTTGGAGAACACCTGGTATTCCTCCATTGTTGCAACCAGGTCGTATAGCTTGTTCGGATCGGTTTCGCCGGACAGAATCGTGGTGCGGTAATATCGCGAAAATGATTCCTGAATCATCTCCGGTTTGTTGGCAAAGTCCAAGACGAAGGTATCGTACTTTTTCGGGCAGCAGCGGTTCAAGCGGGAGAGTGTCTGTACCGCCTTGATGTCATAGAGCATTTTGTCCACATACATGGTGTGGAGCAGCGGCTCATCAAAGCCCGTCTGGAACATATCCGCAACGATGAGAATGCGATACGGGTCTTTTTTGAACTCCTTCGGTATCTTGGCATCTGGGAAGCCGTTCAGCCCTGCCGATGTCAGCGGCGGTTCCTGCCCTTGATACTTGTTCTCGCCGGAAAAGGCGATGATCGTCTTATATGGACTGCGCCTGTCCGCAAGGCATTTATTGATGGCGTAATAATATTCGATACAGCGAGGAATGCTGGAGGTCACGACCATAGCGCGAGCCTGCCCGCCGATTTTTCCTTTGGCAATGACTTGTTCGTGGAAGTGGTCTACCATCATAGCCGCTTTCTTGGCTATGGTATAGCTGTCGCTTTCTACAAAGCTGCGCAGCTTCTTCTGCGCCCGCTTCTTATCGAACATTGGGTCGTCCTCGACGGTCTTCATCAGTTTATAGAAGCTGTCGATAGGCGTATAGTATTGCAGTACATCCAGAATGAATCCTTCCTGGATCGCCTGTTTCATCGTATAAACATGGAAAGGTCTATACTTAATATCGTCGCCGTCCTGATACGGAACGCCGAAGGTTTCCAGCGTTTTATTCTTCGGGGTTGCGGTAAACGCAAAGTAGCTGGCATTGTTCAGCAGTTTGCGCCCTTCCATCATGGCATTGATCTTATCCTCGTTATCCATCTCGTCATCGGAAGCAAGTCCGGAAAGCGCAAGGTTCATCTGCGCAGAGTTTCTTCCGCTCTGTCCGGAATGAGCCTCATCGATGATAATGGCGAAATGGTTATCCTTGTGTTCCGCTCCGATTTGCGGAACGATGTATGGGAACTTTTCAATCGTGGTGACAATAATACGTTTTCCATCCGTAATGGCTTTCGTAAGATCGCCGGAGTGCTCCGCCCATGCAACCGTGCTGCCGACCTGCATAAACTGCTTGATCGTATCCCGAATTTGCTTATCGAGGATACGGCGGTCAGTGACTACGATAACGGAGTCCAGCATCGGGCGACCGTCATGTTCCAGCCCGATGAGCTGGTGAGCAAGCCAAGCGATTGAGTTGGATTTTCCGCTGCCTGCGCTGTGCTGAATGAGATACTTCTTCCCAACACCATTTGTTTTCACATCGGCAAGCAGCTTCGTTACAACATCGAGCTGGTGGTAACGGGGGAAAATCTGCTTTTCCTTTTTCTTTTTGGTGTCCTCGTCCACCTCGACGACGACCTGCGCGTAGTTTTCTATAATCAGCGTCAGTTTTTCCTTGGTGAGGATATCCTTCCAAAGATAATCGGTCATAAGGCCGTCTGGATTCGGCGGGTTACCTGCTCCATCATTATATCCCTTGTCAAAGGGCAGAAACCAGCTGTCTTGTCCGGCAAGTTTCGTGCAGAACTTGACACGGGCATCGTCTACGGCAAAATGCACCATGCAGCGTTTGAACTGGAACAGCATCTCTCTGGAATCACGGTCATCCTTGTACTGCTGAACGGCATCATCAACATTTTGCTTTGTGATCTGATTCTTTAGTTCAAAGGTGATAACAGGCAGACCGTTTATAAAAACGCACATATCAAGGGCCAGCTTCCCGGCATCCTGCGCATAGCGAAGCTGACGGGTCACGCTGAAAATGTTCTTTTCAAACATCTCCCGTGCCTTGGCATTTTTCTCGGTCGGCGTTAGATAAAACATGATGAGATCGACCGGATAAACCTTGATGCCATTGCGCAGCACATCAATAATTCCGCGCTTTGCAATTTCGCCTTGCAGGCGATTCAGAAATTGGCGTTTTTTCTGCTCAAACTTGAACACGCCCAGCTTGTCCATTTGCTCCGGCTGTGTATCTTGCAGAAAGCGGAACAGTCGAGTCTCATCTATGGCGTACTCTTTATTGTAATCAGCGTTGGAGCCTTCCTCATAGCCGTTGTGCTCAACAAGCCATTTTACGATAAGCATTTCAAGTCCGCTTTCCTTCGTATTTGCAAACATATCATTCCTCCTCTCCAATAAAATCAGAACGGCAATTCAGGTTCTGGCTCTACAACCTTAATATCGGAGATTTTAGCAATAAAGTTATTTAGCACAAGAGCCTGTGATTGTGGTGTCGCTGCGCGAAACCAGTCCAAAAATTTTCCGACCGTTTCATTTGGGATATTCACTCCATTGTTATAACGGTAACCACAGTCTACAACACTACTAATTACATCGGCATTCTTTTGAATCATCGTTTCAAACAGATTAGTAGTAAGTGCTTTTTCCAATCTGGAAATAAAAATCGCACAGTCAGTATTGAATCGGGGTTCCGACATATAAGATGTTAGAGACTTATAAATTAAATTAGTAAACTCCTGATAGATTTCCCTGTCCTCATCAGATATTTGCATATGAAGGAAATCGTGCTTTCCTATGGCCTCTCGTATAGCAGCAAAACTTTCAAAACGATTTTCAGGCTTTTTCTCCATCATTTTATTCAAAATGTCATTGTAAGAAAAATCTGTCCGATCACAGCTTCCTGCGTTATCGATTAACCGACCAAACAGTTCTGCCAGATAGAACATATCAGTAAGGCTGGTATAGATACCATCATAATATTCCTGCGGCAGAGTGTCAGATGCAGCACGATTAATGTCTGCCACAAGGCTGTCAGCGTCGCCACCATCTACCCTTGAAGCAATCTTTCCAATCCCGAAATCAATTACTTTCACCGTTCCACTTTTATCTACGAGAATGTTTCCCTCACGAATATCCCGGTGAATGATTCCGTGCGCTTCTATGTAGCAAAACGCATCGATAAGCTGCAGAAAAACATCATCCAAAGTGGTTTCTGCAAACGGGGCAAAGTAATCACTGATAAAGTCCCCTATATTTTCCCCGTCAATGTACTCCATAAGGATATAGCCCGTGTAAATATTTTCATAAGCGTAATAGTTATAAATACGGACAATGTTTCTATGGTTGAGTTTGTAGAGAATCTTGATTTCATCAAGAAAATTCTTATAGAATTGCTCCTTAATTCCATCGTACTCTGGTTCATATTTTTTTGCGACAAACAGTTCGTCTATAAACGGATCTTGGAGTAAGACCGTCTTTCCGAACGAACCACCGCCGAGATCATTATTGACCATAATGTAATCCTTCTGCTTTACAAAAGGAATAACATCTCCGTTTTGTTTAGCAACAGCCATGTTTAATCCTCCTGTTCTTCAGTATCTTCTTCACCATCGTCCTCATTATCCGCATCGGCATCTTCATCTACAAATTCATATTCGGGAATCTCAATGCCACGGACATCCATCTTGCCGGTGACGGTATCAGCAATAATCTTGTTCTTATATTCTTCAAGCACAGCAACTTCTTCCGTCAACTTTTCGATTGCGGCATCGTATTGGGGCAGTGCCTGCTTTATATGTTTGACAATGGCGATCTGCTCATCCGCAGGAGGGACAATGAATGGGATCTCCTTCATTTTGTCCATTTGTAAATCCCACTGCCCGACACGAATGCCATCGGACGCCTGGGCGAAAAAATTCACATAAACCTTACTGCGGATGGCATAGTGAAAATACTCCAAATTCTCAAAAGCAATGTCGAAGATGAAGTAAGCAGGGCTGACGATTCCGGTATAATCCGAAACGCCATAGGAGCCTTGCCAAGCCTTCATCTTATTCATCGCAAACTGCCCTTTTCGCACAACTTTATAGCCGCTTAAATCATCAGGAATAAAATTGTGGTTGGCTTCCTTATCCTCGACATCACGGAGAATGACACCCTGTTCACGGACAACTGATAGCAGAGGAAATTCCGGGTGATTTTTCTCGCTTAACGGATGTAAAATCTGCCGAAGTTTTGTGACTTTCCAATGCGCCGGAATATCTCCCAACCACTTGACGCCGCTATCCTTCATGGGTGCATCTGCTGTCAGCCCGCGAGTGATCGCATGGCTTACCATTGACCGCTTCAGCGCATCAATCGCTTTGATTTCTTTCTTTTTGATATTGATCAGCTTATTGATGCCCGAAACCTTCCAATCCAAAAAGCGCACAATCTGATCCTGCTCCTCACGGGGCGGGACGGGCAACAGAATTGATTTCATCTCACTATATCTTGTCGTCCATAAATCTGCTACAATTCCACGCCCATTGCGGTAGTATTCCTCAGAGAACGGCTGACTTCTTAGCAGATAATGAACATATCTTTCGCTCAAGCCGTTTCTTGGAGTTAGTACAATATTGATTAAAGAAACGGATCCATCCAATTTCGCTACACCGCATGAACCTTTTCTGTCAGAGCGACTGTTGATAACGAAATCCCCAGCACATACAAGTTTTCGATTATCACCAGCATCTGTTTTGACCGCCGTAGCCAATTGTGGAACAACACCTATCCGTGCAACAGAAAGTGGTGCGTAGTCCTTATCGGAAACTTTTGATTTGCGTTCAGAAAACAATGCGCCTATTTTCGTGCATTGCCAATGTGATGGGAGTTCATCCAGCCAAGCTGCCTGAGCAGGTGTGTAGTCTGCATATTTTTGCATATTATCTGACGCCTCCCATTATCTCCGCCAACAATCCGTCAGCTTCCTGCTCAAGAGAGGAAAGGTTACTCAAAATATCACTCATGTCCCGCAGCTCCACGGGCTTGTAAAAATACTTCGTAAAGCTGATCTCATAGCCGACCTGCGTTTTCTTCTCGTCCACCCATGCATCCGGTGCGTAGGTCAGAACCTCGTTTTTCATAAAGGCATCAACGCCGCCCGCATAGGTGAACGGAATGTTCTCCGTGTCGCGCAGGTCAACATCTGGCTCGCCCTCGATAGGCTGTGCGGACGGGTCTTTTTCAGTGATAAAGGGGCGTACTTTTTTCAATGCGGCGGCTTTCAGCTTGGTAGCTTTGGCAAAAGTAGTCCAGTCATCCAACGAAGCAGTTTTTGCAGCCTTTTCAATAGCTGCAATCACGCTGTCGTATTCATCCGACTTCTTGAATGTGTTTGTCGGAATCGGCCTGTCGGGGTATACGCGCAAACGCAGCGGCCGCTCCACCGTCACATTCCAATAACCAAAGTCCTCGTTGTTCAAAATTATGCTGACTTCGCTTTCCTCCATTGCAAGGAACATGCGAACGATCTCCTTGCGGATTTCTTCGGCAAATTCGCAGTTCTTCTTGCCCATGTTCTTACGCAGTGCCGACTTCATCGCCGTTGCGTCGATAAGCTGAATTTTACCCTTGCGGCGTTCTTCTTTCTTATTGGAAAGCACCCAAATGAATGTGCCGATGCCCGTATTGTAGAACATATTTTCCGGCACGGCGATAATGGCCTCCACCAGATCGTTCTCGATCATATAACGTCGGGCATTACTCTCGCCGCTTCCCGCATCGCCCGTGAAGATGGACGAACCGTTATGTACCTCTGCAATGCGGCTGCCGAGGGGCGTATCTTTCTTCATCTTCGCTACATTGTTCAGCAGGAAGAGAAGCTGACCGTCGCTCGTGCGCGGGATCATTGTAAGCTGCTCACCGCCGTCCAGATAAGCATTGAAACGGCTGTCGAGGATTTCCTTCTTGCCCCCCATCTTTTCTGCATCGGTTTTCCAGCTCTTACCATATGGTGGATTTGAGAGCATGAAGTCAAACTGCCGGGTGGCGTTGCCGTCCAAGGACAGCGTTGAGCCGTAACTGATATGTTCTGCCTGGTCGCCGTCACCCTTGAGTAACATGTCCGCTTTGCAGATGGCATAGGTTTCCGGGTTGATCTCCTGCCCAAAAAGGTGGATAGAAACATTTTTGCCGCGCCGTGCCGCCAGTGTCGTAAGCCGATCCTGTGCAACGGTGAGCATACCACCTGTTCCGCAGGCTCCGTCATAGCAGGAGTAAGTAGCGTCCTTGATTTGATCCGCAATCGGCATAAAGATAAGGTCTGCCATCAGCTCAACAACATCACGGGGCGTCCAGTGTTCGCCGGCTTCCTCGTTGTTCTCCTCGTTGAACTTACGGATCAGTTCCTCGAAAATCGTACCCATGCCGTGGTTGTCCAGACCGGGATGCTTGAGAATGGTCTTTTCTTCGTCTTTGTACACCGGGTTCGGACTGAGGTTAATATCCGAAGATATAAATTTTTCAATGACTGCACCGAGGATATCTGCCTCGATCATAGTGTCGATCTGATTGCGGAACTTGAACTTCTCCAGAATCTCCTGCACATTCGGAGAGAAACCGTCAAGATATGCTTCAAAATCTGTTTTCAATGTCTGCTTCTTCGCACGGCTGGTAAGGTCGCGCAGACGGAACGGAGACGCATTGCAAAAAGCCTGTCCCACCACATTGCACAGTGCAGGCCACTGGTTATCGATACCTGCCGCATCCAACTTTTTCTTCATATCCAGGACAGCCTCTTTACTGTCCTCCAAAAGAGCATCCAAACGCCGGATGACCGTCATCGGCAGGATCACATCACGGTACTTGCCGCGCACATAAACATCACGCAGGCAGTCGTCTGCGATACTCCATATAAAACTAACTATTTGATTATGCACCTGATTGTCCATATTTCTTCGTTTCCTTTCTCGCTATAATAAGGCACCAATGATCAGATCCTGAATGGTATCTTACTAAAGTTTCTACCCGTTATTCTGGACTATTAAGATTTCAGCTTATAAGTTCTGTTTCGATTTCCGCCTTCGGCTACGACAATTTCCTCTGCAGTCAGTTCAGAGAGGAGTTTCTTGGCTCGTGTACTTTTGACTCCAAGGAGCTCTGCAATATCGGCACTTCTGGCCGAAATATGATCAGTAAGGTATGCAACGATTTCTTCTTTCTGCCGGGCAGATTTTATCGTTGCTTTTTTATCGTCACTCTTTATCGCCGCTTTTTTATCGTCACTCTTGGAGAATAAGAGCGTTAATGTTGTCCGCTCCGGCTCGAGTTGCTCTGTAATCTCCGGAGTTGTCCAATTCTGCTCACGCCAGACGCGGAAGATATTCGGAATGCCACTACCAGCACGCTCACCGATATCAATCAGGTTGAACATCTTCATCATCGTCCCATTCCGCGGATCAGAAACACCGCCGCTCTTTGCCGCATCGATTTCAATACGAAAGCCTCCGGGGTTGGCCATGGTAATACCGTCTTGCTTTTTGATAATGACCAGACCTTGTCTGCCGTAATAATCGGCATTCACCAAACAGTTAGCCAGCGCCTCGCGCAGCGCCTGATGCACAGGGGTATCATCCACTCTGGTGCCGCCATCCATTTTAAACGGCACCTTAATGTCCTGAATCAGCTTGTTATAGACGCGGAAATAGAAGTCGTACACATTGCCGCTCCAGTCGCCGGAGGAAGATATGATACGGTCAGTCCAACGGGTATCAGCGTCATACTGCTCCTGGTAATCCAGAAAGTAAGTGTTGAATTCACGCACAATGTCATACTCGTTGCCGAACATGAGAAGTCCTGCAGAGGTGGGATGCTTTTTCCCATCAGAGCCGATACCGACAGCACCCAGCTTCAGGAGGAAAT
>ERZ827522.2941-NODE-2941-length-10741-cov-2.183137_pt1 | contig 10741 bp, 9 predicted proteins | sample MGYA00519580_ERZ827522 | MGnify/ENA primary metagenome ERZ827522 (study PRJEB31778, sample SAMEA3449340) | human gut metagenome | biome: human gut; feature: human-associated habitat; material: faeces | place: United Kingdom | collected 2010/2012 ...
ATCAGGGAACGGCTGCTCTATCTGGCTATGCTGTTAGCAAGGGCTGTCAGATTGTCCGTGTGCATAATGTTGATGCCAATCGTGATATTGTTAAGACCATTTCAGGGATTTTATGATACTAAAAAAAGCTCGATTGAGCTTTTTTTCTTAGTCTTGAATTGTCCAAACGCTGACAGATTTTTCAGAGACTGGGAAGTCTCCCCACCCGTCTTCGTCAATTGTTACAGTATCAGAGCAGTTTCCAAGAATGTCATAGAAGGTTTGGCCGGCCCAATCACTACCAATTTCCATAGACTTGCTGTTAGCAGCATCATTAGAGATTGTTACAGCTAATGGAGCGCCATCTTCGTTGCCAGAGCGTGTCCACCCGATACAGTTTGGATCATCAAAGTAGTCTGTTTGCTCTCCATAAGCCAAATCTTTACGAGCGTAAAGTAAGGTGTCTAGGACCTCTTTGAAACTTTCTTGAGCAAACTCACCATCAATGCCATAGTAGTCACCATAAAATAGGCAAGGAAGGCCGTCTTTACGAAGAAGGATGAGGGCATAGGCAGATGGTTTAAACCATTCTTCAACAGTAGATTCCAATGCTTGTCCACGTTGGGTGTCATGGTTCTCTACGAAGGTTACCGCATGCTCAGGGTGATTTTTGACCAATGTTTGTTCGAAAATAGTCGTCAAATCGTAATCTGCTCCTTTGAGGCTGGCATCATATAAATTGTAATGAAGGCGAACATCCACAAGATCAAAGCGGTTTTCAGTTTTTTCGAGATAAGTATTATTATCCTCTTCCTTGGCATTCCAAAATTCACCAAAAACATAGAAATCTTGACCTTGTTTTTCTTTGACGTCGCGAATAAAATTACGCATAAAGAAATAATCAATGTGCTTGATGGCATCCATTCGGAAACCTTGGACACCAGTTGTTTCGACGAACCAGTCAGCCCATTCGTAAATATTTTCTATAACTTCAGGATGCCTATAATCTAGGTTGGCAAACATAAGGTAGTCAAAGTTACCATTTTCATTGTCAACCAAGTCATTATGTGCCCAGCCTTTGTTGTCACCTTGGATAAGATAGATACCTTTTTTATTTCTTTTGGCATCGAAGTCAGTCCCATTAAAGTGGTACCAGTGCCATTCAAAGTCGTTGTAAGCTTTCTGACGTCCGTCAAAAGTGAAATGAGTCCAACCCTCGATTTCAAACGGTTCGCTGATTACTTTGGTACGGTCCTCAGGGTCAACTTCTACCACATAAAAGGTTTCAAGTTTATCCGCGGCTGCCTTGTGGTTGAGCACAACATCGGCCATAGGGATGATACCAACATTTTTGAGTTGGTTGATGGCATTAAGGTATTCTTCCTTGAGACCATATTTGGTGCGTATGGTTCCTTTTTGGTCGAATTCCCCAAGGTCAAAGAGGTCATAGACTCCGTAACCAACATCATCTTTGTTAGTAGCTTTGAAAGCAGGTGGCATCCAAACATGGCTGATGCCAAGGTCTGCTAGATGTTGGGCATCTTCAGCTAAGTTGTTCCAATGCTGGCCGTCACTTGGGAGATACCATTCAAAGTATTGCATTGCAGTTTGATTTGTCATAGTTTTTTCCTTATTAGTTGACATAGTCTTGGTTTAGATATCAGGGAGTTTTTAAACTTCTGTGCCTTTATTTTACCAAATCAGAAGAATTACGCAATCGATTGTATGGCCGAAAAACAATAACTTCAGATTTGTCTAAAATATCATACTAATTAGAGCCCAACTTTTCAACTTTTTTGTGTTAGAATAAAGATGAGTTTAGTCGTCTTAAGGAGAAAATATGGATAAAATTATTTTAAATGGTTGCCGTTTTTATGGCTATCACGGGGCTTTTGTTGAGGAGCAAACCCTAGGGCAAATTTTTGTGGTAGATTTGGAATTGGCTGTCGATTTGACCAAGGCATCACAAAGTGACAATCTAGAAGATACGGTTCACTATGGTTTGGTTTTTGAAGCCGTGCAAAAACAAGTGGAAGATAAAAAGTATATTTTGATTGAGCGTTTAGCTGGTGCTATTTGTGAGGACTTGTTTGATCAATTTGTGCCAATCCAATCTATTAAAATTCGAATTACTAAAGAAAATCCACCAATTAATGGGCATTATAAGAGTGTTGGTATCGAATTGGAGCGTAGCCGATGACAAGAGTTTATTTGAGTTTGGGATCTAATATGGGAAATCGTCAAGACTATCTTAAAAAAGCGGTGGAGTCATTGGATCGCTTGCTTGAGACGGAAGTTAAAGCAGTGTCCTCTTATTATGAGACGGCTGCTTGGGGATTAACTGACCAGGCTGATTTTTTGAATCTCGCTTTAGCACTTGACACTCAGTTGCCGGCTGAAAGCTTGCTGAGTGCTTGTCAGGCAATTGAGAAAGATTTAGACCGCGTTCGCCATGAGCATTGGGGCCCTCGAACTGTGGATATTGATATTCTTTTATATGGGCAGGAAATCTGGGGGACTGAGCACCTTAAAGTGCCTCATCCTCTCATGACTCAAAGGGCCTTTGTTTTGGTTCCTCTGCTAGAAATTGCCGAGAATTTAGTTGAGCCTCAAACTGGTCAAGCCTACAAAAAATATTTGAGTCAAATAGACACTAGTGATGTCCGCAAATTGGAGCAAGTGGACTAGTTTTTACTAAAATTCCTTGTCGTCAAGATAGGGATTTTTTGCTATAATTAATTTTGGCTTTTTGTGGTATTTTTCTTTTAATTGTTAGGGAAAATACTAACTCATTTTGAGGTTGTGATAGTAATAAGGGGAAATTTTTCACAATACCTACAAAGAAATAAATGTATAGAAAAAGTATGGGAATTAACATGTTAGATGAACTTAAAGAAGATTTAGTTGGGATTGATATTCGTTTCGACGAACCCTTAAAACGTTATACTTACACCAAGGTTGGAGGTCCAGCGGATTATTTGGCCTTTCCACGTAACCGATATGAGCTTTCTCGTATTGTCAAATTTGCCAACAAGCACAACATTCCATGGATGGTGCTTGGTAATGCCAGTAATTTGATTGTTCGTGACGGTGGTATCCGAGGTTTTGTGATTATGTTTGACAAGCTTAATGGTATCGCTGTCAATGGTTATCAAGTTGAAGCAGAAGCGGGAGCTAATTTGATTGCAACAACCAAGGTGGCTTGTTTCCATAGTTTGACCGGTTTTGAATTTGCGGCGGGAATTCCAGGTAGTATTGGTGGTGCTGTCTTTATGAATGCGGGTGCCTATGGTGGCGAGATTGCACATATCTTGGTTTCTGCTCAGGTTCTTACAAAAGATGGTGATATTCGTACGATTGATGCAAGAGATATGCGTTTTGGTTATCGTCGTTCGGTGCTCCAAGAAACAGGTGAAGTGATTATTTCAGCAAAATTTAACCTCAAACCAGGAGACTACGAACAAATCAAACATGAGATGAACCGCCTTAATCACTTACGAGAACTTAAACAACCTCTCGAATACCCATCATGTGGTTCGGTCTTCAAACGTCCGCCAGGTCATTTTGCTGGTCAGCTTATTATGGAAGCTAACCTCAAGGGACATCGTATCGGTGGTGTTGAGGTTTCAACCAAGCACGCTGGTTTCATGGTCAATGTCGATCAAGGAACAGCGAAAGACTATGAAGATCTTATTGCAGATGTTATCGCTAAGGTTAAGGAAAATTCGGGTGTTACACTAGAGCCTGAAGTTCGCATCATTGGCGACAAATTAAATTAATAATACTAACCCTATTTTTGATATCCATGGAGGATTTATGACAATTGACTAATCCGATTATTGCCTTTCAAAACGTCTCGAAAGTATTTGAAGACAGTGGCACACAAGTTTTAAAAGACATCAACTTTGAACTGGAAGAAGGTAAGTTCTATACCCTGCTTGGGGCTTCTGGTTCTGGTAAATCAACTATCTTGAACATCATTGCTGGTCTCTTAGATGCGACCAGTGGTGACGTTCTTTTGGATGGAAAGCGTATTAATGATATCCCTATCAATAAAAGGGATGTTCACACCGTTTTCCAATCTTATGCCCTCTTTCCACACATGAATGTCTTTGACAATGTGGCTTTTGCGCTTAAGTTAAAAAAAGTGCCTAAGAAGGAAATTGAAGAGCGTGTAAAAGAAGCATTGAAAATGGTTCAACTAGATGGTTATCAAAAGCGCTCGATTCAAAAATTATCGGGTGGTCAACGCCAACGTGTAGCTATTGCCCGTGCGATTATCAATCAGCCACGTGTGGTCCTTTTGGATGAGCCCTTGTCAGCACTGGATTTGAAGTTACGTACTGAAATGCAATACGAGTTGCGTGAACTACAGAAACGTCTAGGGATTACTTTTGTCTTTGTCACCCACGACCAGGAAGAAGCCTTGGCCATGTCAGACTGGATTTTTGTTATGAACGATGGTGAAATTGTTCAATCAGGAACGCCTGTTGATATCTATGACGAGCCTATCAACCATTTCGTTGCAACCTTTATCGGAGAATCTAATATCCTACCAGGAGTCATGATTGAGGACTATTTGGTCGAGTTCAACGGAAAACGTTTCGAATCTGTTGATGGAGGAATGCGTCCAAATGAACCTGTCGAAGTGGTTATCCGTCCTGAAGATTTACAAATCACGCTTCCTGAGGAAGGTAAGCTTCAGGTTCGTGTAGAAACACAGCTTTTCCGTGGGGTCCACTATGAAATCATTGCCTATGATAATCTTGGCAATGAATGGATGATTCATTCAACCCGTAAGGCGATTGAGGGTGAGATTATTGGCCTTGATTTTACGCCTGAAGATATTCATATCATGCGTCTTAATGAGACAGAGGAAGAATTCGATGCTCGTATTGAAGAATATGTGGAAGTGGAAGAACATGAAGATGGCTTGATTAATGCCATTGAGGAGGAAAGAGATGAAGAAAACAACCTCTAATCTATTTATCCTCCCCTATTTCTTGTGGATTTTTCTCTTTGTCTTGGCTCCTGTAGTCATGATCATCTTTCAATCGTTTTTCAACGTTGAAGGGCAGTTTTCACTTGAAAACTACAAAGAGTTCTTTCGTACATTTGAAGATTTATTTGTGAATCATTTCATTATCATTGATGACAAAGAATTAAAACGTTACTTCCAGGTTACTGTTCAAAGGTATGTATAAGTCATTGTAAAAAGTGACGAAATTATTTTCTCTATTTTGTGGATAATTATCTTCAGCAGAAAAAACTGTATTTATAGTTTTTTCTGCTGTTCTTTTTCACAAAAGTTATACACCGAATCCTATCCATTCTTTCAGACAGAGGCCTTATATCTACTCATTTCCAATCTTATAATGGAGATTTATCCACAGTCAGATTGCCCAATGGGTCATTTCCGGAAATTCGCTTTTTTCCTGCATTTCTGCTATACTTTTTTCAAGAAAGAGAGGTTGTTTTTATGGAGATTGATTTTATACAGGAACTAAAAAAACGTGATGAACTTCTTGACGGCTATCTCAGGCAGATCGAGATCCAGGAGAAATTCATCCAGAAACAGAAAGAGCTGATCGAATATCTCGAGGATCATATCTCAAAGATCACAGATATCGTCGGCAGTGTTTAGCAGGACTGTACCGGAGGAAAACGTATGCCTGATACTTATGATCATATCACTCTCATGTGTCGGCTGAAAGCTGCACAACGCAGAAACAAAGAACTGGAATCTGGTGAAAGATATATCCAGTTAGAAGAACTTCATCAGAAAGAGTACAACGTTTATGAACATAAGATTGAGAAGCTGAAAAAAGAACTTGCAGATGCGCACAAAGAAACGATCCGTGTGCGCAATTACTGGTTTCAGGTACTGGAGGATATGCTCCGGGAGTTTGAAAAGGCACAAAAAAGGTCCGCGCAGGAACTCCGAAAAATGGAGATCCGTGCACTGAATGCAGAAAAGCAAAGAGAGGATGCACTGGATAAAGCAGCCGTTTTCAGACATCAGTTTTATGAAGCGGCATCCAGACTGGAAGAAGAACAGGGAAAGAATCTGAAACTACGGGCACAGATCAACCGTGATTATGAAAACTCTTCTATTCCTTCTTCAAAAGCAGTACGACGTAAAAAGATCACAAACAACAGGGAAAAAACAGGCAGAAGACCAGGCGGGCAGCCCGGCCACAAAGGGCACTGCCGGAAAAGACAGGAGCCTACACAGCCAGTTATTCTTCTTCCTCCACCTGAAGAAGTGCTCGAAGACTGTGCTTTTAAAAAGACTGCCAGGACCATCGTAAAGCAGATGGTAAGTATCCGTATGGTCCTGAATGTAACGGAATATCATGCAGATGTTTATTATAATACTCAAAAAAGAAACTATTTATGTGCTTGCAAAAAGAGTTATGAACGAGCAGCAGCAGGAAACACTGAGAAAAACTTTTTCAGAGCTGCTTGATAGCGATTATGAAATGATAGATAATAAATAAGAACAGGATATGTTCTTTTCAAAGTAAACCGAAAGGTTAAAAAGGAGTGGATAAAGTGAGCGATTATGACGTTATTGACACTGATGTTGAAGCGATAATGAAAGAATCTTTCATTCAATATTCAATGGCGGTAATTGTATCCAGAGCCTTACCTGATGTAAGGGACGGACTTAAACCTGTTCACAGAAGAATTTTATATACCATGTATGAAAATGGTCTTACACCTGATCAAGCTTACAGAAAATGTGCAGATACGGTCGGATCTGTGCTCGGTAAATATCACCCACACGGTGACGCATCAGTTTATGACGCACTTGTAAGACTTGCTCAGAAGTTTTCAATGAGATATCCTCTTGTTGACGGTCACGGAAACTTTGGTTCCGTTGACGGCGACCCTCCGGCTGCCTACCGTTATACTGAGGCTAAAATGGCTAAGATGTCAGTAAATATGCTGACAGATATAAACAAAACAACTGTTGATTTTCAGTCAAACTATGATGACAGACTGAAAGAGCCTGTTGTGCTGCCGTCAAGATTTCCAAATCTTCTTTGTAACGGCTCAGTAGGTATCGCTGTGGGCATGGCAACGAATATACCTCCTCATAACCTCCATGAAGTTATCGAGGGAATGAAAACTGTCATGAAAAACCCTGACTGCACACTTGATGAGCTTATGCAGAGCATAAAGGGTCCTGACTTTCCTACAGGCGGTATCATCATGGGCAGGTCCGGTATCAGAGCGGCTTACGGTACAGGCCGAGGAAAGATAACACTGCGTTCAAAGACCTCTATCGAGGAGATAAAGGGCAGAAACTGCATTATTGTCACCGAGATACCTTACATGGTAAACAAGGCAAGACTTGTTGAGTCTATCGCTGACCTTGTTAAGGAAAAGCGTATTGACGGAATACATTATATAAACGATGAATCCGGCAAGGACGGAATGAGGATCGTTATCGAGCTTAAAAAGGACGCTAATCCGCAGGTGGTGCTCAACAAGCTGTTCAGCTATACACAGCTTCAGGATACTGTGGGCGTTATAATGCTCGCACTTGTGAACGGTATTCCTAAGGTGCTGACTCTCAAGGAAATGCTTGAACAGTATATAGACTTTCAGGTCGATGTTATCACAAGAAGAACTAAGTTTGACCTTAACAAGGCTAAGGAAAGAGAGCATATCTTAAAGGGTCTTGTTATCGCACTTGACAATATCGATGAAGTTATCGAGATAATGAAAACTTCAAAGAATATCCCTGAGGCTAAGCAAAGACTTAATCAGCGTTTTGGTCTTACAGATATTCAGGCTGACCATATTGCAAATATGACCCTCGGACGTCTGACCGGTATGGAAAGACAGAAGATAATCGACGAGTTGGCTGAGATTGAAGTCAAGATAGCTGACCTTGAAGATATTCTTGCAAATCATCAGAGAATACTTGATATAATCATTGAAGAGGTCGAGGCTATTCAGGACAAGTTCGGCGACGAGAGAAGAACTCAGATAGAAAATGTCAGCGGTGAAGTTGATATCGAAGACCTTATCCCTGTTGAGGAAAGCGTTGTTACCTATACAAATGCAGGATATATAAAGAGAATGCCTGTTTCAGAGTATAAGGCTCAGAAGCGTGGCGGACGTGGCGTAACGGGTATGAAACAGCGTGAGGACGATTATATCGACGAGCTTCAGACCTGTTCTTCACATGACAATATACTCTTTATCTCCAATAAGGGCATAATGTATAAGCTCAAATGCTATGAGTTGCCTGAGGGTTCAAAGGCTTCAAGAGGCACAAATATAGTAAATCTTCTTGAACTGGGCGAGGGCGAGAAGATAGCCGCAATGATAAAAACTGCCGACTTTGACGAGGGCAAGTATATCGTCATGGTAACAAAGAACGGCAAGATAAAGAGAACTCCGCTGACTTCCTACAGAAATGTAAGAAAGAACGGTCTTATTGCAATTGGTCTTGATGAGGGCGATGAAATAGCAGGAGTAAGAATGACCTTTGGCGACAATGAGGTTATCGTTGCAACGCATAATGGTTATGCTATCAGGATAAGAGAAACTGACATAAGAGAGATGTCAAGAGTTGCTCACGGCGTAAAGGCTATAAAACTCAGGGGTAGCGACTATGTTGTATCAATGGCAAGAGTAAGAGAGGGTGCAAGCGTTCTCACTGTTGCAGAAAACGGTCTTGGCAGACGTGTTCCGCTGGAGTCTTATAAGGTACAGAACAGAGGCGGCTACGGTCTTATGAACTATAAGAGCGGCGGAGTATGCGGAATAAAGGTCGTTGATGATGAAGATGATATCATCATGATATCCACAGACGGCATTGTTATCAGAATAAGAGCCTGCGATATCAGCATGATGAGCAGATACTCCCGTGGCGTAAGACTTATGAGAGTCGGCGAGGACGGCAGAGTGGTTTCATTCACAAGAACTGAGCATGACGATGATGTTGAAACGGCTGAGGTGGAAAAGGCTACTGCCGAGGAGATAGCAGAGGCTCAGGCTGAGGAAAATGCTGAGGTCATTGAAGATAATACCGAAAGCGTTGAGAATGAGGATTCTGAAAACACGGAAGAATAATATAAAAATCAAGTAAAGACAAAATAAACGGGCGAACACTGTTCGCACCTGCATTGACTAAAAAATTAACGGACGGCTAAAAACCGTCCGTTTTTTGTATCTATATGATTTTTCAGACAACAAAAAAAGGTGAGCGGCACATGACCGTTCACCTTTTTGCATATCAAAATTACTTTGTTATCTTGTCCTTGCCACCCATGTACATTCTCAGTGGCTCAGGGATATTAACTGTTCCGTCAGCATTGAGATTGTTCTCGAGGAATGCGATAAGCATTCTTGGAGGTGCAACAACTGTGTTGTTAAGAGTGTGAGCAAAATACTTTGTGCCGTCCTCTGCTTTTATTCTTATGCCAAGACGTCTTGCCTGTGCATCGCCAAGATTTGAGCATGAACCAACTTCAAAATACTTCTTCTGTCTTGGGCTCCATGCCTCAACGTCACAGCTCTTTACCTTAAGGTCTGCAAGGTCGCCTGAGCAGCACTCAAGTGTTCTTACAGGAATATCGAGTGAACGGAAGAAATCAACAGAATTCTGCCACAGCTTGTCATACCATGCCATGCTATCTTCAGGCTTGCAGACAACTATCATTTCCTGCTTTTCAAACTGGTGTATTCTGTAAACGCCTCTCTCCTCGATGCCGTGTGCGCCAACTTCTTTTCTGAAGCATGGTGAATAGCTTGTGAGAGTTTTTGGAAGCTCACCCTCTGGAATGATAGTGTCGATAAATCTACCTATCATTGAATGCTCAGAAGTACCGATGAGATAAAGATCTTCTCCCTCTATCTTGTACATCATGCCTTCCATTTCAGAAAAGCTCATAACGCCTGTAACAACGTCTGAACGTATCATGTAAGGAGGAATGAAATATGTGAAACCTCTGTCTATCATGAAATCTCTGGCATATGAAAGAATTGCAGAATGAAGTCTTGCAATATCGCCCATAAGATAATAGAAGCCGTTTCCTGATGTTCTTCTTGCACTGTCAAGATCAATGCCGTTAAAGCTTTCCATAATGTCAACGTGATATGGGATCTCATAATCAGGAACAACAGGCTCTCCGAATTTTTCAATCTCTACGTTCTCGCTGTCGTCCTTGCCTATAGGAACGCTTGGGTCGATTATGTTAGGGATAACGAGCATTCTCTCACGGATCTTGCCCTCAAGCTCTTTTTCCTGTAAAATACCATCTTCGCCCGCCACTTTGACTAAAACCTTATACAATTTCTTTTCGATATCGGTATCCGGTTTTTTTATCAGCTTTAAGTTGACGGATTTTTTCGACTTTCCAAAAGCTCCAACACTTTCTTCTGTCTGTGGCTCAATACATCCTTTGTTGATCATGGAAAGGATCAATGCTCCGATGAGCAGGCTCTCCTCTTTTGCCACATCAAAGGTCTGTGCCAAGAAATGCGAAACCCGGATCTCTCCGCCGTTTGGCACTTCTCTGTAATAATTCGCCTGTTCGTAGAACGCTTTAATGGCTTTCTTTCTCTTTACAACACTGCGGATCAGCCATACAACTACTACCACAATTCCGATCAGAACTACAAACCCTATGATGGTCTCTAATAATCCGCCTTCCTCATCTCCGTAGTCACTGCCTTCAAAAGCAGTGTCTTTCACCTCTTCAAAAGATTTTGAAACGGATTTCGTCGGGGATAGGATTCC
>ERZ827522.2946-NODE-2946-length-10726-cov-4.645956_pt1 | contig 10726 bp, 11 predicted proteins | sample MGYA00519580_ERZ827522 | MGnify/ENA primary metagenome ERZ827522 (study PRJEB31778, sample SAMEA3449340) | human gut metagenome | biome: human gut; feature: human-associated habitat; material: faeces | place: United Kingdom | collected 2010/2012 ...
AATGAAGAGCTCACCAGCCTCTATGCCAGAGAGGGCTACAACCCCATGTCGGGTTGTCTGCCCACCCTGATCCAGTTCCCCATTCTCTTTGGTCTGATCGATGTTATCTATAACCCCCTGACCCATCTGCTGCGCATGGATGCGGCTACCATTTCCAATGCTGTTTCCATTGCCCAGAGCGTACTGGGTGAAGGCGGTATGAGCCGGTACAGCAAGGAAATGAGTGTCATCAGCGCGGTGGCACAGAATCCCGCGGCATTTTCGTCCATTGGCGGCGATTTTGTCAGCCAGATCCAGAACTTCGACTTTACCTTCTTTGGTCTGGACCTGGGTACAACTCCCACCTTTGCCCTGAATCTGTTCCTGCTCATTCCGATCCTGTCGGGCCTGTCTTCCTTTGTCATGTCCTGGCTGTCCATGAAGAACAATGCCATGCCCAATGAAGGTTCCACCGCTGCCATGAACCGGTCGATGATGATCATGATGCCGCTGATGTCGCTGTGGATCGGCTTCTCCATGCCCGCCGCGATCTCCATCTACTGGATCGCGCAGGCCGTGTTCGGCGCTGTGCAGGATTATTTTCTGACGAAGCACTACCGCAAGGTCTATGACGAGGAAGACGCCGTCAAGCAGGAGATCGCCGCCAAGCGCCGCGCCGAGGAGGCCGAAAAGGAGCGCCAGCGCGCCCTGCGCCGCGAGCAGAACCCCGACGGCATCACCGACAACGTCAGCAAAAAGAAGATCCGTCAGCAGGAAAAGGAAGCCGCTGAAAAGGCGCTGAACGACTACAAGGCCCAGCAGACCCAGAAGGACACCCACGCAGCCAAGGAAGCAAAGTTCCGGGAGCTGCTGAAGTCCGCCGGGGTGCTGGACAAGTATGCTGATCGGGTCGTGCGGCTGTCTGGCGAGGATATCGACAAGCTGGAGCTGGACGATAAGGGCGAGGTCAAGGACGCCAAGAAGCACACCGACAGCCTGAAAGCCGATTGGAGCGACTTCGTAGGCACTACGACCACCACCGGCGCAAAGGTGGACAACCCGCCCACAAACGCCGGTTCCAAAATGACCAAAGACCAAATTTTTGCAATCAAGGACGCCGGCGAGCGCCAGGCGGCCATTGCAGCAAATGCCGACCTGTTTACAGGCGGCGGAAAGGACTAATACATGGCAGCAAAAGAAAATATCACCATGACCACCGATATCACCGTAGCCGCGCGTGAAATCGACTTTGTGGCCCGTTTCCAGCGCAACTGGGACCATCTGCGCACCATTCTGGGCATCATGCGCCCTATCCGGATGCAGCCTGGCACCGTGCTCAAAAGCAAGTATGCACAGGGCACCCTGCAGAGCGGCACCGTGGGCGAGGGCGAAGAGATCCCGTTCAGCAAGTACACCGTCAAGGAGAAGGAGTACGGCAAGATCACCATCGACAAGTACGGCAAGTCTGTCACCCTTGAGGCGATCCAGAATTACGGCTACGATGTCGCCGTGCAGAAGACCGATGATGAGTTCCTGTACGACCTGACCGCTCTGGTAACGGATAAGTTCTACAAGTTCCTGAACACCGGCACCCTGAAGGGCACTCCCAAGACCTTCCAGATGGCGCTGGCACATGCCAAGGGCGCGGTCGAGAACAAGTTCAAGACCATGCATCGCACCGTGACCGGCGTTGTTGGCTTTGTCAACGTGATGGACGTGTACGACTATCTGGGCAATGCCAATATCACCGTGCAGAACCAGTTCGGCTTCCAGTACATCAAGGACTTCATGGGCTACAACACCATCTTCCTGCTGTCCGACAGTGAGATCGCGAAGGGAAAGGTTATTGCCACCCCGGTAGACAACATCGTCATGTACTATGTGGATCCTGCGGATAGCGAGTTTGCCCGCGCAGGTCTGGTCTACCGGACCGCAGGCGAGGCAAGCAACCTCATCGGCTTCCACACTCAGGCAAACTACAGCACCGCAACCTCCGAGAGCTACGCCATTATGGGCGTGACCCTGTTTGCTGAGTATCTGGACGGTATCGCTGTCGAGACCATTACCCCGGGCGAGTGATCGCCCCTTTGTAAGGAGGACGCCCCATGACCGTCCCAGAGCTGTGCGTTTACACGCACAATTTTTTTGACCGGGCGGACGACCCCGTTGCCGGGGAGTTTGCTTTTGAGCCGGATACCGTGCCCGCCGGGGTAGTGCCGGGGCAGTATTTCCTTGTGTGCGGATCCATCTTCAACGACGGCGTGCACAAGGCCGGGGACGGCGATTTGACCGCCGAGACCTTCACCGGGACGGTACAGCCCATGCGCGTGCCGCCTGACTTCGTGGCGCTGGCTGAAAAGATTGACGCATACGACAAGGCGCTCCCGTCCGGCGGCGTGTATGTGTCCCAGTCTTTTGCCGGGTGGTCCGGCACGATGGCTACAGGCGCGGACGGCCTGCCCGCTGACGGCAAGACCAAATTCCGGGCCGAGATCAATCATTGGAGGAAGATGTGACATGGTCAATCCGTTCACTGCATCCACCGTGATGCAGAGCTTTACCCAAAAATACCGTTTTCAGACCCGCAGCTATGAGCCGGACGGCGTGGGCGGCTTTGTGTCCGGCTGGAAGGACGGCCCGGAGTTTGAGGCCGTGGAGCGTCACGACACCACCGTGGAAGCTCAGGTGGCAGAGCAGGCTGACACGGCATCCACCTATACCCTGCTGGTCAGCACCGGCGTTCCGCTGGCTTTCCCGGACTACATCAAGCGGGTAAGTGATGGTCAGACTTTCCAGGTCACCAGCACAGCAGATGAGGGCAAAGCCCCGCCGGAATCCGGCATGGGGCTGCGGGCTGTCAAGTGCAAAAAGGCGGTGCTGCCGTAATGGGGCCGTCTGAGAGCATCAACCGGGCACTGAACACGTTTTTTAACGGTTTTGGCATCCCGGGCTATCTGGAAGATAACATTCCTCCTGCCGCTTCACTGCCCTATCTGACCTACAAGCCCACCATCCCCGGCGGGTGGAACGAAACGGCATCCTTCCACGCCCGGCTGTGGTACCCCAGCAAGGGCGGCAGAGCCCCTATCCTGCAAAAAGAAGATACGATCAGCGCAGCCCTCGAGGACAGCATAACGCTTTCCTGTGAGGGCGGCGCTATTCTTTTGCAAAAAGGCACCCCATGGGCACAGCCCCTCGACAACCCGCCTGAAGGGTATCTGTGCGAATACCTCAATTTTGAAATCACGCAATTTTGCGAGTAAGGAGCAATATGGCAAGAAAGTTTACCAAGATCAGCGCAAAAGCATTCGAGTCCATGCAGATCAATGCCGGTGTCGTGCTGAACAAATTTGACCCGTCCGGCACGACCGAGATCCAGGACGCAGACATCATCTGCGCCACCTCCGGCGGCGTGACGGCAGAGTGCAAGCCCAACATCACCGACCTTGGCGATGATGTGGACAACTGCCAGAAAAACACCGCAGAGCTGATGCAGATCGAGGACTACGACTGCACGCTGGCCTTTACCGCCCTGAACGTCACAACGGACGTTATCAAGCTGGCGCTGGGCGCTGCGGATGTGAGTGACAAGAAAGTCACGCCCCGTATGACGCTGAATCCCACCGCCAGCACCGGAGACTTCAAGGACATCTGGTGGGTGGGCGATACCATCGACGGCGGCTTTGTGGCCGTCAAGCTGATGAACGCACTCTCCACCGGCGGCCTGTCCCTCAAGACCACCGACAAGGGCAAGGGCAATCTGTCCGTCACCTTGACCGGCTGCCCCCGGATGGGTGACGACGCCGTGCCTATGGAGTGGTACTACAGCCCCAAGGCCGCAGCATAAGGAGGACACCGCATGAAATTTTTGACAGAGCTGTCCGATGAAGAGTTTCTGCGCCACTGCTGGCAGATCGCCGATGTGGCAGAGGAGGTCTTGGAAAAATCCAAGATCATGGAGCTGCGCAAGGTTCTGCCGGTTCTGACCGGCGAGGAAACGCCGGAGGAGCTGGAACAGAAGAAGAAGGAGCAGGCAAAAAAGAACATTCAGGCTATGGCAAAAAGCTTGCTGTTCGACAATGCCGCTGCCACCGCAAAGCTGCTTCCGTTGCTCTATGAGCCGGACGTGGATGAAAACGGGGTGGTTGAAAACATCGGCCCGTTCAAGAAGATGCGCGCGGTAAAAGAGCTGCTGAACAACGATGATGTGATGGATTTTTTGCTCTGGTGTCTGCCGTTGGTGCTGGCGGGTACAGACGCCTGATTTCTTCCATCAGCCCGGGCGCGCTGCGGCTGTTTGGCAGGCCGTATATTTTGCAGCACTGCCTGAACGCTTTGCGGCAAGAGCGCATCACACTCAGCTATCAGGCGTACATGACGGACGCTCTGGCGCACCTTATAGGCGCGGAAGAGCGGTGGTACGACATGGTGGCCGGGCTTGTGGAAAACCGCCCACAGCCGCCGCAGCCGTCCGCTGATGAAGTGATAGCACACATTAAAAATGGCCTGAACGGGGGTGATGGAACCTGAAACTTTTTGAGTTGAGCGCCACCCTCGGGCTGGACGACAGCGCCTACCGGCAGGGCATCCAGAATGTGCAATCCGAGACGAAAAAGACCGTTTCTTCGCTGTCCGGAGAGTACAGCAAGGCCGCAAAGGCCGTAGTGGAGCTGACCAGACGCTACAACGAATCGGTGGGCAAGACCGGCAAAGCGTCCTCTGAGACCAAAAACCTCAAGACCATGCTGGCGCAGGCAGAAGCGCAGCTCAGGGCAACCACGACCGCGCTGAAAGCCGCAAATAACGGCATGGATGGCTTTGCCAACTCCACGGATAAAGCGTCCAGCAAGTCTCTGGCCGGTGCCATTGCGCAGGGCACGGTCATGGCAAATGTTTTCTCGAAACTCGGCTCCGCTGCACTCAGCGCCGCAGAGGGGTTCATCTCTTCCGGCATCGAGTACAACGCCCAGATCGAGAAATACACTACCGGCTTTACCAATATGTTGGGCAGCGCGGAAGCCGCCCAGCAGGTCATGAGCCAGATCCAGGAAGACGCGGCAAAAACCCCCTTTGACGTGGCGAGCCTGACACAGGCCAACCAGTACCTGATCTCTGCAGGCGAGAACGCTTCCTATGCCCGCAATACCATCATGGCGCTGGGCGACGCGGTCTCTGCGACCGGCGGCGGCAACGACGAGTTGAACCGCATGTCCCAGAACCTGCAGCAGATCGCCAACACCGGCAAGGCTACAACGGCCGATATCAAGCAGTTTGCTTATGCCGGCATCGACGTATACGGCATTCTGGCCGACTACACAGGCAAGTCCACCGCCGAAGTGCAGAACATGACCATCAGTTATGATCTGCTGACGCAGGCCCTGCAGGCCGCATCCGAAGAGGGCGGGCGTTACTACAACAGCATGGACACCCAGAGCCAGACCATGAATGGCCGCGTGTCTACCCTGCAGGACAATGTGAAGCAGCTGGCCGGATTGCTGACGGGCGATTTATCCAGCGGCGTCGGCGTTGTAATCGGCAATCTGAACGACATGCTCGTCGCAGCACAGGAAGCTTACAAAACGGACGGCTGGATTGGTCTCGCAGGCGCGATCACCGGCCTGACGGATCCTATCAACACGGCAAAAAACGCTTTCAAGGACTTCGCGAGCAAATCCGCCACATGGCTGGATCAGCTGAGCTATAAGCTCAACCGTTTTCTCGGAAAAGCCGCCACGGCTGACTTTGACACTTACGAAGAGTACGCGGATGCAAATAACCGGCAGAGCAACAAAAACCGTTTACGGCAGAATGCTAAAAAAGGTATAGGCATCAGCAACAAAAGCTGGTCTGAGCGTCAGGCAGAGCTGGCGGCAGCCAATGGCAGCGGGGGCAGCTCCATTACAACCAGCCCGTCTGGTTCTTCCACTGGCAAAAAATCCGGATCCAAGTCCACTACCGAAACGGTCATTTCGTCCATCTCCAGCACGGCTACCACCACCGCGCAAAATGCGCTGGGCGCTGTGACCACCAGCATCCAGACCCTTACCGAAAAGGTCAAGGACGGCGCGGGCAACATCAAAGACCGCATCACCGAAACCACCACCACGACCGGCAAGGAGATGGTGAACGGTGTTGCCACGACCTTTAAGCAGGTCGAGACCAAAGTCAACGGCACCGTCACAAAGGTCACAAAGACCTATGACGACATGTCTAAAACGCTGTTGGGCACCTTTACCAACGTCTCGGAAACCACCTTTAACGGCATCACAACAAAGGTGCAGCAGGCGGTGGAGAAGTACGCGGACGGCAGCGAGCATACCAAGAAAACCGTCACAGAGACTGGCCAGCGCATCGGCGAGAACGGCGCAGAGACCTATGAGAAGATCATCACCTACATCGACGGAATCGAAGATAAGGTGAACGAGACCTCTACTCTTATCGACAAGAGCGTGAAGGGCACCCAGAACCGCATTGACCAGCAGCTGAGCGAGGCCTCCGGCCAGCTGGATAAGGGCATTTTCGGGCTGGTAAAGAACACCTTCAAAGACGCCAAAAACGGCGACTGGGCAAGTCTTGGGCTGGATTTTGTCAATCTGATCTGGGGCGAGGTGTCGCAGGGACAGCGTGACGTGATCTCTGATTGGCTCAATAAGGCACTGACCGCGGTCAATGAGGGCTACTTCAGCGGCGGCATCGGCAAGGCATTTGATATCTTCCAGAAGCTTTTTTCTGACGGCGGGGTAAAATCCGATATCGACGGTGTGACCAACTCGGTCAAGGCTTTTGGTGAGATCATCGATGGTCTTGCAAAGTCCGGCGGCGTGGGCGGCGCTCTAGGCAGCATCGTCCAGAGCTTTTCCGGCATGGCTGGCGGCATCACCTCTGCACTGGGCAACATCGTGTCCTTTGTGGCAGCAAACCCCATTCTTGCCCTGATCCTGGGCGTTGGCACTGTCGCTGGCGGCATTGGCCTTGCCATGTGGATGGACAAGAAGAATAATCAGAAGCCTGTCAGCCACTACCAGAGCCCCTTTGACAAAACCGGCATGTATGACAGTCTTGGCACCTTCTCCACCCGTGCGGCCCTGCAGTACCGCGTCACCGGCCAGCAGTCCATTGTTGACCGGCAGACCAGCATCCTGGAACGCATCGAGGGGATGCTGGACGAGCATCTGCCTGACATCGGAAAGGGTCAGGTGGTCATGGACTCCGGTGAACTGGTGGGCGTGCTGTCGACCCGCATGGCGACCAACGTAGATGCACGCATCGGCGTGACAGTGGAACGGAAAGCGAGGGGTGTGTAATGGCAAAGCTTCTGGGGGCAAAAATCGGCAATTTTCACACCCTGACAGATTGGGGGCTGTACCTCAAGGTAGGCAGCCCTAAAATCGGCGCGGCAGAACCGGAAGAATACCTTGTGCAGGTCACCGGATCTGATTCACTGCTGAACCTGACCACATGGGACGATGGCAAGGTGCACTATAAAAAGCGCACCATCACCATGGAACTGCTGTGCAACGCGCCAAAAAGCAAGTGGCCCAGCATCGAAAGCACCATTGCCAATGCCATTCATGGCAAGTGGCTGCAGTGCCGCTTTGATGAAGACCCGGCGTGGTACTGGGAAGGGCTTTGGAAAGTCACACCATCCCGCGACCGGCTTTCCAGCGCCTTTACCATCACCGGCACCTGCAACCCCTTCAAGCGCAGCGTCTACGACGGCACCAACGACTGGCTGTGGGATGACTTCAACTTTGAAACGGACATCGTGCGCAACTACACGAATATCCCGCTCAAGGCGGGCGAGGACAAAGAGGTGTCCATCACCGGTGCACCGCGTGCGGCCGGTATCTACTTCAAGCGCAGCGAGACCGCCGCAAACATCGCGGTGTCTCTCAATGGCTTTGAGGTGGGCATTCTGGCCAAGTCCACCGACTGGCAGTATATCGAGGGGCTTACTATGCCGGACGGTGTGGTGGGCACCCTTGTTTTCGCTGCATCGGCAGACTGCAGCATTAGTATTAAATATCTGGGGGCAAGCCTATGAGCTATAAAGTTTATGCTGGTGTGCAGACGGATGTAGACACATGGAAAACTAGGGTCTGTATCCACGATATCAGCGATATTACCGACACGAAAAAGCTCATCAGCCCCACGCTGACCCGCGAAGTGGGTAAAGCTGGCTCTTTTGAGTTTACCATGCCGCTGGGCAATGTGGCACACTCTGCGCTGCAAAAGCTGCGCACTACGGTAGAGGTGGAACAGGACGGCGTTTCCATCTGGCAGGGCCGTCCCATGAGCCATGAACAGGATTTTTTGATGCGTCAGAAAATCTACTGCGAAGGGGAGCTTGCATATCTGAATGATAGCGGCATTGCGCCGTACGCTGCAAAAAATGTGAGCTTTTCGCAATTTTTGGAATGGATCTGCGATAACCACAACGGAATGGTAGATGCATACAAAGCTTTTACTCCTGGCAATGTGCAAATGGACATTCCCATGATCGTGCCCTATATCGACGGCATCAAAGTCGTGCAGGTGGGTTACAGCTACGATTCTAATGATGGAGATTACATTTACCATTGGGGAATTGTAGATCCCGTGGATGGAAAGACGAATATTTTCTATGAGGAAACAGAGATCAACAAAGCTTCCTGCCTGAGCTGGGAAATCGATGAAGAGCACATTGCGGAAGGTCGCATTATTTCACGGATTGGAAGCAACAATTTCCGCGTGCGTCTGTTTGCAGCCTATGTAAAGGGCAAAACGTACGCCGCAAAGGTCGAAGTGAAAAAAGCCGAAATCGTCTGCGGTACTTGCAACAAGAATTTTGGCACGTACTCCATTTATAACGTTGAGCAGGCATCTGAATCCAAGACCTTTAAGATCACCGAGCAAAACGGGAAATATAGTCTTGCTATCAACGGCAAGACGGATCCCCGCTTTTTGTTTGATGTCAAGGAACCTACATACAGCTTTGGCGATGGAAAAAACTACGGCATTACATGGGACATCTTGCAGAGTGAGCTGGTTGAAAAGTACGGCGGATATCTGGTGCTGCGCCATGCAGAAGATCATGACGGAAAACCGCGCCGGTATCTGGACTATCTGCAGGCGATCACCGATAAAAACACCCAGACGGTGGCTTTTGGAACAAACCTGCTGGATTTGACCGACTACGTCAAAGCAGAGGATATCTACACGCGGGTGATCGCGGTAGGTGCCAAAAAGATAACATGGCTTGTTTTTTCATGGGGAGAAACCATTACAGAAACCGCAAACGATTTGGCTGCGCAAAAGCTTTTTGGCATCATCACAAAAGTGATCTTTATTGAAGGCATCGAAAGCACGCCGCAGTCTTTGCTAGATGCGGCAGAGGAAGAACTCGCCAAAAATCTGCGCTATCTGAACGGCATGACAGTCAAAGCGGTCGATTTGAAAGACGCTGATATTGATGTCAGCCGTATTGCAATTGGAAAGCAAACGCACATTTTCTCTGCACCGCATGGTGTAGATACCTGGTTGCTGTGCTCCAAGCTTGTTGAGCCGTTGGATTCTCCGGATAAAAAAGAGTTTACATTTGGCACTGAGTTTTCCAGCATCAGCGACCTGCAGGCTTTGAGTGCACGCAAAGCGTCCGATGCTTACGATTTGAGTCGATCGCTCAAAGGGTACATGTCAGGTTAATGAGACAGGAGGTGTTTTATGGATAAAACTTTTGATGAAGCCATTGCGGGAATCCGTAAGGCTGAGCGCGGCGTGGAAGTCCGTGAGGACATCGCACAGGGCATGGAGTACGTCAAGCAGTACGCCGAGGAAGTGACAGGCCAGCAGCAGGCTGCTTTGCAAGCCGCTCAAACCGCTGCCGGAGCAGCCAGCACCGCGACGAAAAAGGCCGCAGCAGCTGCAGAGAGCGAAAGCACCGCCCGGACCTTCTCCACCAGCGCAGCCAAAAGCGCACAGTCAGCATCCGTAGACGCAACGAACGCGGGAAACTCTGCCGCTTCTGCCAAAGCTGAAGCGGACAGGGCTGCGGCCATCGTAAGCACCGACAAGACGCTAAGCGTCGAGGGTGCTCCGGCTGACGCAAAAGCTGTTGGCAATGCGCTGAAAGGCATAAAGCTTCCCGTTGCCACCGCCACCACGCTGGGCGGCGTGAAGGTGGGCAGCGGTCTGACGGTCGATGCGGACGGAACACTTTCTGCGGACAGTGCTTTGGCTGCCTACCCCGTGGGCAGTATTTTTCAAACAGTTAGCACTACCAGTCCCGCCGAACTGTTCGGCGGTACATGGCAGGAGATTGCATTTAACCGCGTGCTGATGGGTGCTGGCACAGGCTACACAGCGGGAAGCACGGTGGAGGCCGGACTGCCGAACATCACAGGCAGCTTTACAACAAAATCAACAGACGTAGGCGGGTCTCCCTTTAGTGGTGATGCTAACGTACTTTCCGCTAAGGGTTCTCTGACTTTTAGTGAAAAGAGCACTAGTTATGGCGGTTACACTGGACATTCTGGAAGCCAATATAATATTCAATTTGATGCTTCTCGCTCGAATCCTATCTACGGCCGCAGCTATACCGTGCAGCCCGCCGCATACTATGTGCACATCTGGAAGCGCGTGGCATGAGAAAGGAGGTTTTGAACCATGAAGATCATTGACGAGAACGGTGCAGCCATTGAAAACCCTGACCTGACGCTTGGGTATCTGGTGGACGACACCGAGCCAGTGGAGCATCCGGCTGTGGAAG
>ERZ827522.2950-NODE-2950-length-10712-cov-3.547434_pt1 | contig 10712 bp, 8 predicted proteins | sample MGYA00519580_ERZ827522 | MGnify/ENA primary metagenome ERZ827522 (study PRJEB31778, sample SAMEA3449340) | human gut metagenome | biome: human gut; feature: human-associated habitat; material: faeces | place: United Kingdom | collected 2010/2012 ...
AAGCCACGTCGGCATGTGCAGCGGTTGAAACAGGACCTGTTGGGATTTTCGCGTTTGTGCGAAGATCACCGTATACGGTTACGGTATGCCGTATGCCGAAGGTTGGCAATCATGCCGATACGTTACGGGAATCCGGAAAATCGAAGTTCTGGCGACCACGCCGAACGTTCTGGAATGTCCTATCTCAAGTTATGCGTCGATGAACCACGCGCCCCTCGGGCGGTTGGTTAGCGACAGCAACAACAAGAGCGATTGAACATGTAGCTTACATTACCACTCCCCCGGACATCGGCATGTCACCCGCGTTCATCATGCGGACATCCGAACCGTATCAGCTTCCCGGAACGGACTCGTTCCACCCCAATAACCTGCGATATAACAGCCTTCGCAGCGCCCAACACCCCACCGGATATCATCGCGTCTACGTGATATACAGTGCAATTATGTATAGAGAAACCTCTTTCATATTCCCCGCACATCGAGTACGACCGTCGACGGGGAACAACGGCCGTTCCCCGCTCACGCCGGAAGCCGATCACACCGATCACACCAACCGCAAACGCCATCGCACATGGACGCCTTTCGTGGTTCTCTGGGCGGTGATGTCGACGATTCTCATACTGCTGACCGTGTCCACGCATCCTTCCGACAGCGTGTACACCCTGCAATACCAGGGCGGCACCTTCCTCGTGGACCGTTCACAGTACCAGCAACTCGCAGACGCGTTCCTGCACGGCAGGATCTGGATCGACGCGCATGTCCCCGACTGGCTTGCGGCCATGGATAATCCGTACGACGAGCAGGCCAGAGGAACCCTCGGCGCGCAAACCGGCGATCCGTCACGCTGGGATTGGGCCTTCTACCATGGCCGGTACTACTGCTATTTCGGCCCGCTGCCGGCGCTCCTGCTCTTCGCGCCGTTCAAAGCACTGACCGGAACCGATCTGCCGACCGCCGTAGGATGCGCGTTCCTTGCGATACTGGCATGCGCTTCGCTCATATTCCTTATCGAAACACTGTGGAAGCGCTATTGGCATGGCACCCCCAGATGGCTCGCGGTCCTCGTCTGCACCGCAATCGTAGCGGCATCCGGATTGACGTATCTGGTGCTCGTCCCATGGTTCTATTCGATTCCCATCCTCGCATCGCTCGCACTCGCGCCCGCCGGCATCGCATTGTGGGCACGCTCTTCCAGCGATGGCCATCACACCCCACGCACTCCGTTCATCGCCATCGGTTCGACGCTTGTCGCGCTCACCATCGCCTGCAGACCGGCGTTCATCCTCACCGCGGTATTCGGCATCATCCTCCTATGGCCGCAAATCCGAACCCGCGATATCCTGTCCACCCGTTCCAGACACGCCATCCTCTCCACCATCGCGGCGATTCTGCCGTTCCTCATCATCGGCTGCGCGATGATGGCATACAACACGGCCCGTTTCGACGACCCGTTCGACTTCGGCGCAGCCTACAATCTCACCGGCTGCGATCTGACGCAACGGCATGTCAGTCTGAAAGCACGCCTGTATTCCGTCCTCCTGCTGTTCCTCACCCCAATCGGTTTCACGAGGGAATTCCCCTACACCATGGACGTGTTCTCACTGGATGAGGCAAACCCATGGGGATTCCTGTTCCGTAATCGGAACATCATTCCGGAACAGTTCGCCGGCGGACTCGTCGCGCTGTCGCCGATCTGCCTGCTCGCATTGCCCGCGGCCATCCGGTATTTCATTCGACTGCGGCGCAGCCAAAACTCCCACGCAACACAGTGCGGTGCGATAGGACTCACGTTCCTCGTTCTCGCCGTCCTCATCGCATGCATCGACGGACCGTTCGGCGTGAACGCGCGTTACCTGTGCGATATGACATGGCTGATGCTCATCGGCACCATGTGCCTGCTGTTCGTATGGAACACGGATGCGCGTGAAAATGGGCGCCGGTGGCTGACCGTCGTGATCGTCGCCCTGCTTATCGTCGGCATCGGCTTGCAGCTGCTATGGCTTATGACCCCGGGGCGGAGCGAAAGCTGGAACGTTTCGAATCCCGCCCTGTATGACTGGTTGCGCAGACTGTTCACGTTCTAGTCGGTTCAGCCGATTCAGCCGATTCAGGCGATCCAGTCGGTTCAGCCGGCCCAGCCGCCTACCTTGCATCGATCCGACCTGCGATCAGGACTGCATGGACGCGGCTTCGATGAGCGAGCGCGTGTACGCGGAACAGGGATGCTTCAGTATTTCCGTGGTCGTACCGCTTTCCTCGACGCGTCCGTCATGTAGGACGACGATACGGTCGGCGATATGCTGCACCACGCCAAGATCGTGCGAGACCATGACCAGCGACATGCTCGGGTTTGCCGCGCGGATGGCGCGGAATGCCTCCAGAATCCTCACGCGTGCGGCCACGTCGATGGCGCTCATCGGCTCATCGGCGAGGATCACTTTGGGCTCGTTGATGATAGCGCGGGCGATGACCACGCGCTGCGCCTGGCCGCCGGACAGGTCGATTGGGTACCGGTTCAGGAAGTCTGCCGGTTCAAGGCCTGCCATGGTCAGAGCCGCGGCCACTCGCTCGTCGATATCGGTGTTGTTCAGGTCACGCCGTTGCAGACTCAGCGGTTCAGCCACTGATTTGGCGACTCGCCAACGTGGGTCGAGCGAGGAGAACGGGTCCTGGAACACCAGTCCCGATTCGCGGCGCAGGGCCGCGAATCCCGGCGATTTTCGGCCGCCGACAATGGATTGGCTCTCGTATTCCACGCTGCCGGAGTCCGCGGATTCCAAGCCCAGCATAATGCGGGTCAGCGTGGATTTGCCGGATCCGGAGCCGCCGATCACGGCCAGACATTCGCCGGCGTGGACGTCGGCGGAGACGTCGAAGAGGACTTGGTGGCGTGCGGTGCACGGGCCGAAGGATTTGGTGATGGAGTGGGCGGAGAGGAGCGGCACACTGCTGTTACTCATGCGAATCCTCCTTGGGGGTGTGGAGGGTGAGGGTTTGGGCGGCGGCGACCAGGCGCTGGGCTTGTGGTGTGGTCGGCGCGGCGAGCAGGTCGGCGGTGGGTCCGGATTCGACGAGGCGGCCGGCGTCCAGCACGTAGCAGCGGGTGGTGGCACGCGCGAGTACGGAGAAATCGTGGGTGATGAACAGCATGGAGGCACCGGCGTCGTCCACCAGCGAGGTCAGCAGGTCCACGATCTGGCGTTGCGTGATGGAGTCGAGTGCGGTGGTGGGTTCGTCCGCGATGATGAATCGCGGTGAGGTGATCAGCGCCGTGGCGATGCCCACGCGCTGCTGTTGGCCGCCGGACAGTTCGTGCGGGTATTTGCCGGCCATATCGAGATCCAGCCCGACCTTGCTCAACAAGGCATTCACTCGGTCGGCTCGTTCGGCCTTGGTCAGATCATAGTGCAACCGCAATGGCAAGGCGATCTGCTGCGCCACGGTCATCACCGGGTTCAGTGAGGCAGCCGGATTCTGGAACACCGCACCCACATACCGGCCGCGCAGGTCGGCAAGCGCACGTTCGGAAGCTCCGATAATTTCCGTGCCGCCCATATCAATCGACCCATTAGTCACAGCGGTCAGGGGCAGCAACCCCAGCATCGCCTTGGCAATCATAGATTTTCCGGAGCCTGAAGAACCGATCAAGCCGACTCGTTCACCGTCGGCAATGGTCATATCCGCATCAGAGACGATTGGTTTGCCGCCAATCGTGATTTTCAGCCCGCGAACATCGACGCTCATCGTTCGCCTCCTATTTCACGTAATGCGGGGTTGGTGACCGGATCGATGGCATCGCGCAGCACATCACCAAAAATATTCAGCGCCACAACCACAACCGTGACGATCAGGCCGGGCCACACCACGGTTAATGGGAACACGTTGATGAGTTTGACCGAAGTGGCCAGAGAATGCCCCCAGCTCGGCACACCGGACGGCACACCGATACCGAGATAAGTGAGCCCCGACTCAGCCAACACCGCCGTGCCCGCCGACAATGACAGTTGCACAGCCAATACCGGCAGAATATTCGGCATAACATGGCTTATGAGCACACGCCACCCGCTGGCACCATTGGCCAAGGCCGATTCCACATATGACGAGCGGGACGCCAGCAACGCTGCGGGGCGAGCCACACGAGCCAGATTCAACCCATATCCGAAGCCGCAGGCGATCACAATCACCGCGATTGACGCTCCCAACGGCACAGCCAGAATCAACGCAATCAACACGGTGGGAACGGAAATCAACGCATCAACTACCACTACCGAAGAACTGGCGAGCGCCGCATTGCGCGCCACCATGGCCGCGATGAGCAGCAGCCCCCAAGCCATAGATGCCACTACGGTCAGCAGCACGATCACAAGATTGGTATGTGAGCCGGCCAGCAGCCAGCTGAACACGTCCGCGCCGGTGCCGTCAGTGCCGAGCCAGTGCTCGGCGGACGGCTTGGCCCATACATGGTAGCCATCAGTGGCCCACAGCGATTGCGGGGTCCAGAACAGGGAAACGATGGCAATGAGCAACCACAGAGCGAGCACGATAAGTGCGAATTTGCCCTCGGCACGACGCCACATGGAGTGCAGGACGATGACGAAGGCAGCCCGTCGACCACCAGTCGTCGCACGACGAACATTGCTCATGCGGTCACCTCCGTAATGGCGGTAGCGGTTTTCAGACGCGGGTCGAGCACGCGGTGGAGCAAATCGACCACGAGGCCGACAGTCAAAAAGAACGCGGCCAGCAGGAACAGCTCGCTTTGCACGGCAATCAGGTCGCGGTTGCCCACGTCGGTCACAAGACCGTTGCCGATGCCCGGTAACGCAAACAGGTTTTCGATGACCATCACGCCAGTGACCATCGAAGCGAAGGTCAGCCCGATAACAGACACCAGCTGCGGGGTTGCCAACCGCAATCCCACACGCAACACCGCCTGAGTGCGCGTCATGCCACACGAGCGTGCCATATCGATGTAGCCGGAACTGGCTAAATCCCCTAAGGCCGCGCGCGTGTATCGCATAAGCGATGCTCCCACGATGATGCCGACCGATACAGCCGGCAATACCAACGCTGATATCGCCGAACCGGGTGCGCCCCAGCCATCCAGCGGGAACCCTTGCGAGGGAAACACGTCAAGCAATCCTACGCCGCGCCCGAACAACAGAATCAGCAGCAGACCGCCCCACAACGCAGGTACGGCACCGCCGACAATAGCCAGTACATGAAACACCGCACGCACCGTTGCGCTGCGGGCCAGTACCGCCGCACAGCCCAGCGGCAAGCCGATGGCCAAGGCGATGAGCAGGGCAAGAATAATCAGGGGAAAGGTGATGGACGCACGTGCGCCTACCAAGGAGGTTACGGAGCGACCAGTCAGGATTGAAGTGCCGAAGTCACCACGGGCCAGCGCACTCATCCAATCGAAGTATTGTGCAATCAATGGCCGATTCAGACCGAGTTGTTCGCGTAGCTGGGTCACACGCTCAGGCGGCGAGTTGACGCCGGCCATCACGGAGGCCACATCGCCAGGCAGAATGCGCAATGCTGCGAAAACCACCACGGACAGGCCGAACAACGCCACCACGAATAACGCCAGCCGTTTCAACACGAATCGCATAATGCCTACTTTACTTGGATTAACAATGAGCCCCCTCACTGAGGGAGCTCATTGCTGTAACGAACTACTTCGTGTAGGTCACGTTGTAGAGGGGCAGAACGGTCTGGTTGAGGTCGAAGGGGAATCCTTCAACGCCCTTGGCCGTGGCGGTGGTGATGCGGTAGTTGAACAGCCAGTCGGCCGGCGCATCCTCGGAGACAAGCTTGGCGGCCGCGGCGAACTTGGCATCACGCTCCTTGTCGGAGGTGGCGGCAACACCCTCGTTGTACAGCTTGGTCACATTCTTGTTGTCGTAACCGAAATAGTATGTCGGATCGGTCCACGATGCGAAGTCGTGGCTTTCGTTGTGGTCCACCAGCGAAATATCGAAGGTGTGGTTGGTGTACACATCCTGCAGCCACGTGGAGAACTCCACCACATTCACCTTCAGGTCGATGCCGATGGGCTTGAGCTGGGAGCGCAGCTGGTCTCCGAGCTCGGTGCCGTAGATGTTGGCGTAGGTCAGCGTAAGTTGAAGCGGCTTGTCGGTGGAATAGCCGGCTTCAGCCATGAGCGACTTGGCCTTGTTCTGATCATACGGGTACAGATTCGTCAGATCCTCGTAGCCGGGGTCGAGAGACGGGATCGGGCCGCCGAGCGCCTTGTCCGCACCGCCGCGAGAGGCGATGAGCTCCTTGTGGTTGATGGCGTAACGGATGGCCTGGCGAATGCGCTTGTCAGCCAGTTTGGAACCGGAAGCGTTGTTGAAGCCGAGCACGAACTTGTCGGTGCCGTTGCCGGCTTTGACCGTGTACTTGGCGGAATCGGACTTGAACGGTTCGGCGAGGTTCTCGGTAATCGGGGCGAGCACCTGCACGTCACCGGACTTCAGCGCATTGACCGCGGCGTTGTCGTCGGCCAGATACTTGACGACCACGGTGGGCGTCTTGGCCTTGTTCTTGCCCCAGTACTTCTCATTGGCCTTCAGCGTGATCGAGCTGTTTTCCACGAACTTGGCAACGGTGTAGGGGCCGGAGCCGACGGCCTGCGTCTTCAGGTCATACTTGGCGTCCTTGTCGAACACGAGCCCTGCGCGACCGGTCAGGGTCCACAACAGGTTGGAGTTCGGCGTCTTGAGCGTGATCACCGCGGTGTCGGCGTCCTTGGCCTCCACCTTGCTGACGGCGGCGAGCGCGTCGGCGTCGTGGTAGCCCTTAGCGATCAGCTCGTTGATGGACCAGGCCACGTCCTCGGCGTCAAGTTTGTCGCCATTGGAGAAGGTCATGTTCTTATTGAGGTGGAAGGTGTAGGTCAGGCCGTCCTTGGACGTCTCCCAGCTGGAGGCGATGGCGGGAGCGACCTGGTTCTTGGAGTCACGTGCCACGATGCCTTCGTATACGTTGCCGATCAGGATCTGGTCAAGCGCGGAGCCGGCGGTGTTGCGGATGTCCAGATTGGTGGGGGCCAGTTTGAGGCCGATGGTCACGGTGTCGGCATATTGGTTGCTGGACGAAGCCGACTTGTCATCTTTCTTACCGCCGAAAGCGAGCGTGACACCGATGACGACCGCCACTGCCACGATGACGGCAATCAGTGAGATCAGCCACCACTTCGGGCCGCTTTTTTTCGGATTCTTTGCGCGCGAGGCAAGGCTCGCATCTGTGGTTGCGCCGTCTTCGACGTGCGCACCATTGTCTTGAGACATGGTTCTTCCTCTGTATATGTTGTGTTCTACGGTTGGCCGCCACGCTGGGTCGACCACCGCAGGCCATCATAGCCATGGGACTGTAGAATTGCGCATGAAATCCATCTTGAATCTGGAGGGTTATCATGCTGGTCGCCGTTGATATCGGCAATACGAACATCGTGCTGGGCTTTTTGGATGGCGATGCCATCGCCGGCACCTACCGCATCACCACCAAAGCCAACCATACGTCTGATGAGTATGGGCTGTTTCTGACTGAATTCCTGAGAATGAGCGGTTTTCAGCCATCCGATGTGGACGATGTGATCATCTGTTCGGTGGTGCCGAAAGTGATGCACTCCTTCCGTTCGTCCATCGTCAAATTCCTCGACATTGATCCGATGGTGGTGGGACCGGGCATCAAGACCGGTATGAACGTGCGCGTTGACGATCCGAAATCGCTGGGTGCGGATATTCTGGCCGACTGCGCCGGTGCCTATTACGAGTATGGCGGCCCAGTGCTGGTGGCTGATTTCGGCACCGCCACCACGTTCACGCACGTGAGCGACAAGGGCGTGGTCGATTCCGGCGTCATCACCACCGGCATCCGTGCCGGTGCGGCCGCTCTGTGGGGAGATACGGCCCAGCTGCCGGAAGTGGAAATTACGCGACCGGATACGATTCTGGGCACCAACACCAAGACCTGCATGCAGGCCGGTTTGTATTACACGTTCTTGGGCGGTGTGGAGCGCACGATTCGTCAGTTCCGCAGAGAGCTCGGAGGCGAGGATTTCAAGGTGATCACCACCGGTGGCCTCGGTCGAGTGTTTGAGAATGACACCGAGCTGATTGACGTGTATGACCCGGATTTGATTTTCAAGGGCATGGCGCACATCTACTCGCGCAATGTGAAGTGACGTAGTATGCAGGAATCGGCCGCGTATAGCGCGGTCGATTCCGACCCAACCCCGAATCCCTACTTAATCGTAAAGCCCTGATTGAAGCCGTATTCTCGGAGGTCTTTCTGCCATTGGGCCAGGCCGTCGGAGAGACTGACTTTCTTGCCGGGCTTCTCCAACGGTTCGAGCGGGTTGCCTTCCTCGTCCTTCATGCCCATCTCAATGGCTTCCTGTCGCTGCTGATAGGCGTGGAAACTGCCGGACCACTCGTATGCCTGGCCCACCGTCGATTTGAAGTCACTGCGCGCATACACTTCGAATGGCAGATACTGGTATCCGACCGACACATCCTCGGCGGCCTCCGACAGTACCCGGTTGAACTTCTGCCCGCCGAAATACGGGATTTCAATGCCACGGTCATTGGTAATCGTGGTTTTATCCAGAAAATCAGCGGAATTCAGGGTGGCGTAATCGGCCGGAAAGGCACCGCCGTCTACACGCGCGCTAATGCCTTGGGCGTCATGCGCCACAAAGTCCACGAAACGATAGGCCGCATCCGGCTTACGGGTCAATTGCAGTACGGTCAGTGCCGACCCGCCGCTTTCGGCGTTGGTGGGCTGGCCATCATAGGTGGGCATGGGAGCCACGCGCCACAGACCGGCCGCGCCCGGCACATTGGACAGCAGCAGCGACGGCATCCAGGCCCCAGAGAACACGGAGGCGATGGTACCGGTGCCCACACGGCGCTTCCATCGGTCGGACCATGTGGCGGAGGTGGTGTCAACAAGCCCCTCATCGATCATTTTCTGCCAGAATTCGGTGAACCGTTGGGTGCCGGCATCCTCATCCAAATCGATGGTCACGGTTTTGCCGTCGGCCGACGTGTGGAACGGCTGACCACCGGCGAGCCAGACCATCGCGTCATAGAAACTGCCGTCGCCCGAGTCGGCGGCGATATACGCGCCGATCTCCTTGAGTTTTTCGGCGGCCTCGTAATAGTCATCCCAAGTCTTGATCTTGGTGGCGTCCACGCCGGCTTGGCGGAACACGTCTTCGTTGTAGAAGAAGCCCATCGGGCCCGAATCCATGGGCAGTCCATAGGTACGGCCGGCGAGCTGCACGGACGACCATGTGCCGAGGGTAAAGAAGTTGGAATAATCCGAGCCGATTTTGTCGGTCAGATCAAGCAATTGGCCGGAGACCGCGTACTGCAACAGTGCATAGTATTCGATTTGAGCCACGTCCGGCGTGCCGTAACCGTCTTGAATGGCGGTATTAAGATTGCCGTAGCCGGAGATATTGGTCCATTTCACGCGGATGTCCGGATTGGCTTTTTCGAAACGGCGGATGGCCTCCCCCATGCTCGGTTCCCAGCTCCATACGCTGATCTCCGTACGGTTGTCGTCCGTGGCCTGCCCGCACGAGGCCAGGGATACGGAAAGGATGGCAGTCACTGCTATGGTTGCCATTCTTTTGATTCGCTGTCCGATCACTCGCATGGTGACGAGTGTACTAGGCGGGGCTTAAAACGGTAAAAGCCCGGTGACGGGATTCGTCACGGGGCTTTGTGTATCAGGTGAGATTAGCTAGGCAGTCTCAGCGAGGGTTCAAGGCTTACTTCACGGTGAAGCCCTGATCCTTGCCGTAATCCTGCAGTGCCTTCTGCCAAGCGGCGATACCGTCAGTCAGCTTCTGGTCGCCGGTGTAGGACTTGCCAAGGTAGTCGCCGAAGATGGTGCGGGCCTTGACCTCGTAGGGCAGGAACTGGTAGTCGGAGGACACGTTCTCAGCAGCCTGAGCCAGAACCTCGTTGTACTTCTGACCACCGAAGTAGTCAACGTCCTCGCCATCGGCGTTCTTCACAGTGGTGGTGTTCTTGAAGGAGTCGGACTCCATGGAGGCCTTGTCAGCCGGGAATGCACCGCCGGCCACACGGGTGGCCACGCCGTCGCCGTGGTTGGCGTACTCGATGAACTGGTAAGCAGCGTCAGCCTTCTTGGTGGAGGCGAGCACAGCCAGCGAAGAACCACCGTTCTCGGAGTTGGTGGTGGAGCCGTCAGCGGTCGGCATCTGGGTCACACGCCACTTGCCAGCGCCGTCAGCAGCGGAGTTGGCCAGGTTGGCAGGCATCCAAGCGCCAGTGAACAGAGAGGCGATGGTGCCGTCGACCATGCCCTTGAACCAGTCCTCAGACCAGCCAGCGGTCTTGGTGTCGAGCAGGCCCTCGTCCAGCAGCTTCTGCCAGAAGTCGGTGAAGGTCTTGACGCCCTTGTCCTCGGTCAGGTTGACGGTGACTTCGGAACCATCGGAAGAGGTCTGGAACGGCTTTGCACCGGCCAGCCAGGTCATGGAGTCGAAGAAGCCGGCGTCACCGGTGTCGGAGGTGATGTAGTAGTTGTCGCCCAGAGCGTGAATCTTCTTGGCGGCGTCGTAGTACTGATCCCAGGTCTTGATCTGCTCGGCGTCAACACCGGCCTTGTCGAAGACCTCCTTGTTGTAGAAGAAGGCCATTGGGCCGGAATCCATCGGCAGG
>ERZ827522.2955-NODE-2955-length-10687-cov-6.492193_pt1 | contig 10687 bp, 6 predicted proteins | sample MGYA00519580_ERZ827522 | MGnify/ENA primary metagenome ERZ827522 (study PRJEB31778, sample SAMEA3449340) | human gut metagenome | biome: human gut; feature: human-associated habitat; material: faeces | place: United Kingdom | collected 2010/2012 ...
GGCAGATGAATTCATCACGCCGGAACAGATCGAAGAGATCGCAGCAAACACAAAGGCCAGTCTTTCCGGCACGGGATATGCTGTGCGAAAACCCGCCTACCTGTGGATGACGGAGAATGCTCTGCGGCAGGACTATGCAAAGTACGAAAGCGCCGAGCAGTTGGACAGCCATATGAGCCGTCTGGAGCACCGGGGCAATATGGTGATGGGAGATACCAGAATCGAGGCTCTGGATAACAGTCTGTTTGACAAGCTGCAAGTATTCGACGGAGATATTTCTCCCATGTTGGAGCCGGACAATAACGCCATTGCCATTGCGGTTTCCTTAGATGACTACGGTAATCTGCCCAATCTTGAATACTACCCCAAGGTGGGAGACACGATCACCGTTACCTATGCGGACGATGTGAAATATATCGACAGCCGCACCGGGGAACTCACCGAAGATACACCGGAGGAGTACTTTCAGGCAAAATTGTATGGAGCCAGAGATGTAGAGTACACGGTCTGCGCCTTGGTAGAACTTCCGAATTCCATGAGTTATCGTTATGGTGGTATTGGATATGACGCAGTTTTGTCTGTGGACACCGCACAGAGGGACAGCGGTGGTGCAGCCATTCCGATGCTCTACCTGTTCGACACAGCGGACGAAGTTGACGAGGCCGAAGCAGAGCAATATCTATCGAAGCTCACTGCCGGTGAGTTTTCACCCTTGATGTATGAAAGCAAGGCCACGGCTCGCTCTGAGTTTGCTCAGTTCCGGCAGATGTTCCTTCTGGTAGGTGGTATCCTCTGTGCTATCATCGGGCTGGTGGGACTCTTAAATTTCTTCAACGCCATGATGACCGGTATTCTTTCCCGCCGCCGTGAATTTGCTGTGCTTCAGGCTGTAGGAATGACAAACCGGCAGCTCAAAACCATGCTGATCTACGAGGGGTTGTTTTACGCAATGTCTTCTGTAGCGGCGGCCTTTATTCTGTCGCTGGCGGTGGGACCTCTTGCGGGAAAAATGCTGGGCAGTATGTTCTGGTTCTTTGAGTATCGGTTCACCGTTCTGCCTGTCCTGCTGACAATTCCGGTATTTCTTCTGCTTGGGTGGCTGATTCCCTGCATGATGTATGATAATGCAGCGAAATGCAGCATTGTAGATCAGTTAAGGGATGCTCAATAATTGTTAAGCCAAAATTAGCCCTCTGTCAATGAAAAGGCTGAGGGCTGGAATTCAAATAATAATCAAAGTGACCATTACACTGGCCAGCGGCAAGAAACAGGTCATTTCCGTTACTGTGCAAAAAACAACAGTAAGAACAACAAAGATCACCGGACTGAAATCAAGCGTGACCGTTGCAAGAAATAAAAAACTTACGCTGAAACCGGTCATCGGCCCGATCACTTCCCAGGAGAAGGTTACCTACAGTTCTTCAAATAAGAAGATCGCAACGGTAAGTTCCAGTGGTGTGATCACTGGAAAGAAAAAAGGGAACAGCCTATATCACAGTGAAATCTGGAAAGATCCGCAAAAAAGTAAAAGTAGTAGTTAAATAAAAATGATTTAAGCAGGAGCTGCCTTTCATGAATACACATGGAATGGCAGCTCCTTTTTTCATTTTTTGCATGTAGCTTTATTTGCAGAAGTAGATTACGATATTAATAGTTGACCAGGGAGAGAAGAATGATTAGATAATATGTTATAGTGATAATGGAATTATGGTAACAAAAAAATTTATAAAAAAAGTGCAACCAAACAGAAAAAAATACGTTATATATAATAGACAACATTAATATGGCACACTGCAAATAACCTATCTGCATAAAAACACTAATATACAGGGGAGAAATGTGATATGGAAGATATACATATTATAAATTTATTTTTAGAAAGATCAGAAGATGCAATTCGCCAGGTAGAAGTAAAGTACGAAAAATTTTGCTTTAAGATTGCATGGAATATTTTATATAACACAGAAGATTCAGAAGAATGCGTAAATGATACGTGGCTGATAACGTGGAATAAGATTCCGCCTAAAACGCCAACAAAATTATCTGCATTTCTTGGAAAAATAACCAGAAATTTGGCATTGGACAATTTCAGAAAGAAAAATGCTTCAAAAAGAGCAGATACACATATGATGGATATTTGTGGTGAAGTGGAAAAACTGGAAAATACAATAAAGGATTATGTGGAAGAGGACATAAAGAAAAAGGAAATTTTGAATATTTTAGAAAAATTTTTAAGTGATTTAAAAGCAGGGGACAGGGATATTTTTGTCAGGCGATATTGGTATATGGATAATATTAAAGACATTGCAAAAAGACATGGATGCTCTGAGACTAAAATTAAATCTAGTCTTTTTCGAAGCAGAAACAGATTATGGGAAGAGGTGAAAGAAATCATATGAAAAAAGAAAACAATTTTTTAGATCTGATGGGAGAAATAGATGAAAAATTTGTTTACGAAGCTTCCTTGCCATGGAAAAAGCGAAATGTTAATTTGAAATTAAAATTAGCAAAGATTGCAGCAGGAGTTGTAATAGCATTATTGTTAGGAGGCTTGGGACATCCGCATGAGATAAAGGCGGCCTGGGAACAGATTACTTCGTGGATTCAAACGGCATTGGGGATTAATGAAAATGTAGAATCATATATAGATAGTGTTGGAAAAACGATTACTAAAAATGGAATTTCTATTACATTAGATGAAATTGCTGCGGATAAGGAGAATTTATGGGTGGCAATATCTGATAATATAAATGATTCAAAAGAAAAAAAGACTATTCTACTAACAGAAGTGGAGATAAATGGAAAAGCGGCACAGTTAGATGGAACATATGCTCTGGAGAAAAAGGAGAACGGAACAGATGGTCAGGTTTGTCATTATAGGTTGGAAGATACAACTATTAAAGATAATACAGCAGATATAAAAATGAAAGTATGGTTATTTGATCCAACAGAAATGGATACTGAAGATACAGAAGATACGGATGACTATATTTTTGAATTTTCATCAAATTGGGAAGAACTAGAGAAGAATACCATAAATGTAAATGTGAATAAAAAAATAAAGATATCTCCAAATCAAAATCTGACGATTTCAAAAATGAGCTTAAACGATTTGGCAAGTACAATTTATGGAAATTTGGATAATAAAGAATATGAAGATTATTATTTAATAGGAACCGACGATAAAGGAAATCAGGGGCTTTATAGAATGACAAATTATGGAGACACAGAGACTGTGTTTGAAGAAAGCAGAAATAATACAAAATATAAAGGAATTTCTCCAGATGCTAAAACGGTGACATTAGAATTATATGTAAATAAAGAAGAAAAAAACAGCACAACATATAAAAAATATGAAACTGGAATAGAAGATACTTACGGAGAAGGCGAAGGACGTGTTTATGAAAGTGATGAAGATCCTCTGGATTTATATAGCCAAGTGGAAGGAAAAATAGAAATTAAAATCAGATGACAAAAGAATAATTTTATCGAAGAGAGGAACAACCAATATCATCTGCCTTCAGATATTGGCTGTAATATATATGATACATAAAAAATACAAGCAGCAGATAACGATAAGATTCTTATATCAGTCAAGGAAGCCTGTGAACGCACAGGTCTTTCAGAGAAAACCATGAGAACTCTTATGAAGAATAATACCTTCATGGTACGAATTGGGCGAAGAACCCTGATTGATAAGAAAAAATTTCAGAAATGGATAGATCGGCAGTCTTGAAAGGTTTTTGGGGTTGTGTTAAAATTAAGTCCAGTGCCATGCATGATCATCTATTGTTATTAGAAAAAGGATGGTAATGTTATGGAAAAAATCTAAGAGGAAAAGAAATAGGTAAGGGAATCCGACAAAGAAAAGATGGGCGGTAAGAAGCCAGAATCACAATTAAGGGATCTGGCAACCGCCTTTTTCTATCTATGGAACAAATCTTCAGCAGGTGAAAAAGCAAAGAAACATGTATTTGGCGGAAGTTCTCCCAGGTATTCCAGGCTTTGATTCGAGTATGTCCGTTTCAAAATGGTATGAGAAATGGATGGAACTTTATAAGGTTCGGAATCTTAAAGCAACCACGATAAGAAATTATGAAGAAAAGTATGGAAAAGAAAGCTAATTTTACTGATAAAATGACAATTTAGGAAGAGGTTTAAATATTTGGAAAAAGCAAGAAACACTGAAGAAGAAAAAAAAATGGGTCAAAAGTGGGTCAAAGAGGAACATAAAGCATCTACAAGCCGCGTAAATACAGGGTTTCCAGTTAACACAGGGAAATTATCACCGATGATGAAAGAATACGTAAAGACCAAAGAAGAATACAGCGACTGTATCCTTTTTTACCGTCTGGGCGATTTTTATGAAATGTTCTTTGATGATGCGCTGACTGCATCCAAGGAACTGGAGATCACACTTACAGGAAAAGATTGCGGATTGGAAGAGAGAGCGCCCATGTGTGGCGTTCCTTTTCATGCTGCGGAAACTTATATCAACCGATTGATAGAAAAAGGTTATAAAGTTGCCATCTGTGAACAGGTAGAAGATCCGAAAAAAGCCAAGGGTCTTGTAAAACGTGAAGTTGTTCGTATTGTCACACCGGGAACCACACTGGATGCCATGTCACTGGACGAATCCAAAAACAATTATCTGATGTCCATTGTCTCCATCGGAGATCATTTTGGCTGTGCTATTGCAGATATCACAACCGGTGACTGCTTTCTTACAGAGCTGGATAAGCCTCAGAAACTTCTGGATGAGATCAATAAATTCACACCTGCAGAGATCATCTGCAACGATGCGTTTCTTTTAAGTGGTGTGGATGTGGAGGATCTGAAAGGACGTCTTGGAATCTGCGTATTCGCCCTGGATCCCTGGTACTTTGACGATCAGCTGTGTCAGAAAACTCTAAAAGAACATTTCCATGTGGGAAATCTGGAGGGGTTAGGAATTGGTGACTACGACAGCGGGATCATCGCTTCCGGTGCTCTGTTCCTGTATCTGAAAGAAACACAGAAAACAGCACTTTCCCATATGGCAAGTATCCGCCCTTACTCTGCCGAGAAATACATGCTTATCGACAGCTCCAGCCGTCGTAATCTGGAGCTTGTGGAAACCATGCGCGAAAAACAGAAAAGAGGTTCTCTTCTCTGGGTACTGGACAAGACCAAAACAGCTATGGGAGCCAGAACACTTCGGTCTTATGTGGAACAGCCTCTGATCGATGCAGAGGAAATCGAAAAGAGACTGGGTGCTCTGGAAGAACTGAATGAAAAACCCATGGAACGGGATGAGATCCGGGAATATTTAAACCCGATCTATGATCTGGAACGTCTGATCAGCCGTATCAGTTACAAATCCGCTAATCCGAGAGATCTGGTTTCTTTTGCCTCTTCTCTGGAAATGCTTCCTTATATAAAACAGGTCCTGGCAGAATTCAAATCTCCACTGCTTACTAAGATCAACGAAGATATGGATCCTCTGACAGACATTACCTCGCTGATCCGGAACTCTATCACCGATGATCCGCCTCTTGCCCAGAAAGACGGTGGCATTATCCGGGAAGGATATAATGAAGATGTAGATAAATTCCGCCGTTCCCGGACAGATGGAAAGAAATGGCTTTCTGAGCTGGAGGCAAGAGAGAGGGAACGTACCGGTATCAAAAGCCTGAAGATCAAGTACAATCGTGTATTTGGTTATTCTCTGGAAGTTACCAATACTTTCAAAGATCTTGTGCCGGAGGATTATATCCGCAAACAGACCCTTACCAATGCAGAGCGTTATATCACTCAGGAACTGAAAGATCTGGAAGATCTGATCCTTGGAGCTGAGGATAAGCTTTATGCGCTGGAATTTGAACTGTTTTCCAGTATCCGTGATCAGGTTGGAGCGGAAGTTGTCCGTATCCAGCGCACTGCAAAAGCAGTGGCTGCACTGGATGTTTTCGCTTCTCTTGCACTGGTTGCCCAGAGGAATAATTTCGTCCGGCCAAAGATCAATGAGACAGGCCTCATTGATATCCGAAACGGCCGTCATCCGGTTGTGGAGCAGATGATCGAAAATGATATGTTCATTCCAAACGATACGTATCTTGACAACCACAAAAAACGGATCTCCATTATCACAGGACCAAACATGGCCGGAAAATCCACATATATGCGCCAGACAGCCCTGATCGTACTGATGGCACAGATCGGAAGCTTTGTTCCGGCAGACAGTGCAAACATCGGTGTGGTTGACCGGATCTTCACCCGTGTGGGCGCATCTGATGACCTTGCAAGTGGACAGAGTACCTTTATGGTGGAGATGACGGAGGTTGCCAATATTCTTCGCAATGCCACTTCCCGTAGCCTTCTGATCCTGGATGAGATCGGACGTGGAACCAGTACTTTTGACGGCCTCTCCATTGCCTGGGCAGTGATCGAACATATCAGCAATACCAAGCTCTGCGGTGCCAAAACCTTATTTGCGACCCATTATCATGAGCTTACCGAACTGGAGGGAAAACTTTCCGGTGTCAACAATTACTGTATTGCTGTCAAAGAAAAGGGTGACGATATCGTATTTCTTCGTAAGATCGTAAAAGGTGGCGCTGACAAGAGTTATGGTATCCAGGTGGCCAAGCTTGCCGGTGTTCCGGATTCCGTGATCCAGCGTGCCAAGGAACTTGTGGAAGAGCTCAGTGACGCAGATATCACCGCAGCGGTAAAAGACCTGACTGCTCCGAAAAAGAAGCAGAAGATCACCTATGATCAGGTGGATATGGCACAGATGTCACTCTTTGACACGGTGCAGGATAATGATATCATCGAAGAGATCAAAGGCCTGGAGATTGGCAACCTGACTCCAATGGAGGCCCTGAATATTCTCTATAATCTGCAGAACAAAATAAAGAACCGGTGGTGATACCTTGAGAAAAATTGCAGTTTTAGACCAGAATACCATTGATAAGATCGCAGCAGGAGAGGTCGTAGAGCGCCCCTCCTCTGTTGTAAAAGAACTTGTGGAAAATGCTATTGACGCAGGAGCTACCGCCATCACAGTAGAGATCACAGATGGTGGAAAAAAGCTGATCCGTATCACAGATAACGGCTCCGGAATGGAAGCAGAACAGGTTCCCCTTGCTTTTCTACGTCATGCTACAAGCAAGATTGAAAAAGTGGAAGACCTGACACATATTGCCTCCCTGGGCTTTCGTGGCGAGGCTCTTTCCAGTATTGCCGCAGTTTCCCAGGTAGAACTGATCACAAAAACTCCTTCTGCCATCAGCGGTACCCGCTATGTGATCGAAGGTGGAAAAGAACAGTCTTTGGAGGAGATGGGCGCACCGGAGGGAACCACCTTCCTGATCCGGAACCTTTTTTACAACACACCTGCAAGAAGCAAATTTCTGAAATCCGACATGACAGAAGCCGGTTACATCAATACGCTGATGGAACAGCTGGCGCTTTCCCATCCGGAAATTTCCTTTAAATATATCCAGAATCGTCAGGTGAAACTTTCCAGTTCCGGAAATTACAGCGTAAAGGATGTGATCTACAGCGTTTACGGACGGGAGATCGCCAAAGCACTTCTGGAAGTCTCCTATGAAAATGATTTTATGAAGATCGAAGGCTTTGTGGGAAAACCGGAGATTTCCAGAGGAAACCGCACTTTTGAGAATTATTATATCAATGGCCGGTATGTAAAAAACAAGATCATTACCAAGGCTATTGAGGATGGGTATAAAGGACTGGTCATGCAGCATAAATTTCCATTTGTTTCCCTTCGGATCGAAATGGATGGTAATGACCTGGACGTTAATGTACATCCGGCAAAAAGAGAAGTGCGTTTTGCCAGAGAAACCGAAGTTTATACGGCTATCTATGAAACTGTTCGTAAGGTACTGACTCACAGAGAACTAATCCCGCAGGTATCTGTGGGAAAAGACGAACCGACATCTCACAACGAGCAGATGAAGCCAGGAAATGTTCCGGAACCTTTCGAGGTAAAAAGACGGCAGGAGATGTACGGACACCAGAACCGGACGGCGAATATAGCTTCCCATATTGCACCGACAGCTTCTGAAGTACATACATCGCCGGTTTCATCGATACCTTATAATAAGTTGACAAATAGTACAGCCTCCTATGGCTCAGCTGAAACAGCTCACAGTTCTTCAGATTCTTTTACAGATAAATACAGGCATATGGGTTCTCTGCGGGAAAATCCCGTATATAGATCTCAGCCCTTTACAAAAGAAGAAGAGGAAATGTTTTCCGGCACACTGAAGGACGGAAAAAAAGAGACTTCCGCTGTAGAAACAGCTGATCCAGAAGTGATATCTGAAAAACCTGCCGAATCGACATCTCCTGAGATAAACAGCGAGCCGATCAAATCCCTGGAACAGGAAACGCCAAAACAGCTGGAACTTTTCGAAGAACGGCTTCTTGCCCCGGAATCCAGAAGCCGCCACAGGCTGATCGGACAGCTGTTTGACACCTACTGGCTGGTACAGTTCGAAGATAATTTTTATATCATTGACCAGCATGCGGCCCATGAAAAAGTATATTATGAGCGGTTCGTAAAGCTGTTCCAGTCTCAGAACATCCAGTCTCAGTACGTAAGCCCTCCGCTGATCGTTTCACTCAGCCTTGAGGAAGAAAACCTGTTAAAAGCAAACGAAAAATATTTTCGAGATTTCGGTTTTGAGATCGAACCTTTTGGGGGAAGAGAGTACAGTATCAGTGCGGTGCCATCCAGTCTTCTGGGAATGACAGAGGAAGAGCTGTTTCTGGAAATGCTGGACCATCTCACTGCAGACGGCTCCAAAGATGCATTTGAACTGTTTACCGCAAGGCTTGCAACTATGGCCTGCAAAGCTGCTGTAAAAGGCAATCATTCCATGTCACCCCAGGAAGCCGACAAGCTGATCGATGAACTTCTGACACTGGAAAATCCTTATAACTGTCCTCATGGAAGGCCAACCATCATTGCCATGAGTAAGACAGAGATTGAAAAAAAATTTAAACGTATCGTGTAAGATACCTATCATAAACGGAGAAAATCTATGAAAAAACCTCTTATCGTCCTTACCGGACCTACTGCCGTGGGAAAAACAAAACTTTCCATTGCCCTTGCAAAAGCAGTAAACGGAGAGATCATCTCCGCAGATTCCATGCAGGTTTACCGCCATATGGATATTGGTTCCGCCAAGATCACACCGGAAGAAATGGATGGCGTCCCTCATCATCTGGTGGATGTGTTGGAGCCCACAGAAGATTTTAATATTGTCCTTTTCCAGCAGATGGCAAAAGAAGCCATGGAAAAAATTTATGATAAAGGCCGGATCCCGATCCTAGTAGGCGGCACGGGATTTTATATTCAGGCCGTAACCAGAGATATTGATTTTACCAGTTCCAACCAGGATGACCATTACCGCAGGGAGCTGGAAGAGCTGGCAGAACAAAAAGGCCCTTCATTTCTTCATGATATGCTTGCACAGGTTGATCCCAAGTCAGCCCAGGACATCCATGAGAACAATGTCAAGCGAGTGATACGCGCCCTGGAATTTTATAAACAGAACGGTACCAGGATCTCCGAACATAATGAAGAGCAGAAAGAACATACCAGCCCCTATGCCCTGGCATACTTTGTCCTGAACGCACCCCGTCCCCTTCTCTACGAACGCATAGACACAAGAGTGGATGAGATGTTGAAAAACGGGCTTGTAGAAGAAGTAAAAAAGCTCCGGGAAATGGGCTGCCACAGAGGAATGGTTTCGATGCAGGGACTGGGCTATAAAGAAATCCTGGACTGGATGGACGGAGAATACCCTTACGAGGAAGCCGTTCGCATCCTGAAACGTGACACCAGACATTTCGCCAAACGCCAGCTTACCTGGTTCCGAAGAGAAGGCGAGGTAACCTGGGTAGATAAAGATAACTTTAATTACGATGACAGCCGGATCCTTTCCTACATGCTTTCTGTATGCAGAGAAAAAGGGATCCTGCCTGCCAAATAAAATAAAAAAGGAAAAATGATCATGAAAGAATTATATGCACAGCTTGGAATCTCTTCCGCAGTTTACGATTTCGGTAAAACTGTAGAAGATTCCCTGAAAGAACGTTTTGAAAAATTTGATAAAACTGCAGAGTATAACCAGATGAAGGTTATCCATGCCATGCAGAAAAACCGTGTCAGTGAGGCATGTTTCGGAGCTTCCTCCGGTTATGGCTACAATGACCTTGGCCGTGAAACCCTGGAGCAGGTCTATGCGGATACGTTCCACACAGAAGCCTGCCTGGTCCGCCCGCAGATCACCTGCGGAACCCACGCACTTGCCATTGCATTATTTGGAAACTTACGCCCGGGCGATGAGCTTCTTTCCCCTGTGGGAAAACCATATGATACCCTGGAAGAAGTCATCGGGATCCGTCCGTCCAATGGTTCTCTTGCAGAATATGGTGTAAAATACCGTCAGGTAGATCTTCTTGAGGATGGCACTTTTGATTACGAAAACATCAGAAAAGCAGTCAATGAAAAAACAAAACTGGTAACCATTCAGCGTTCCAAAGGCTATCAGACCCGTCCTTCTTTCTCCGTAAAACAGATCGGTGAGCTGATCTCTTTTGTAAAAAAGATCAAGCCGGATGTGATCTGCATGGTAGATAACTGCTACGGAGAATTCGTAGATACCATCGA
>ERZ827522.2958-NODE-2958-length-10673-cov-2.358636_pt1 | contig 10673 bp, 8 predicted proteins | sample MGYA00519580_ERZ827522 | MGnify/ENA primary metagenome ERZ827522 (study PRJEB31778, sample SAMEA3449340) | human gut metagenome | biome: human gut; feature: human-associated habitat; material: faeces | place: United Kingdom | collected 2010/2012 ...
TAAGCATGGTGTTCGGGGCCGATATCGAGTCGAATCTGCTGCTGACCTTAGGCATCGAGATCGCGTTTGTGTGGATCGTCGTGTTCATGAGCTTCTCGAAGGTGTCCGATTCCGAGTGGATTCTGAACGGCGGTGCCGTCTTGAAGGTGCTCGTGGCCGTGTCCGTGGGCGTGCTCGGCATCTGGTATGCCTGCGCCAACGGATTCGCCGGATCCATGGCCCCCGAGACGTTCCTGCCCGACTTGACCAACACCGCTGCGCTCGGCTACCTGTCCATCATCATCTTCAACTTCACGGGCTTCGAGGTGATCTGCACCTTCGCCAAGGACATGCAGAACCCGGCCCGCGACATTCCCAAGGCCATCATCCTGGGCGGCCTGGCCATTGGCGCCATCTACCTGTTCTGCGGCTTCGGCATCGGCGCCGCCATCCCGGCCGACCAGATCGACCCCGACTTCGGCATGCTCTACGCCGTAATAACCATGGTGGGCGAGACCTCCCCCATCTTCATCATCATCGCCGTAGTATTCCTCATCACCCTGTTCGCGAACATGGCCTCCTGGTCCTTCGGCGTGAACGCCGTGGCCCAGTACGCCGCGAAGAACCAGAACATGCCGAAGGTCTTCGCCCACGAGAACCCGAAGACCGGCATGCCCACCGGCGCCGCCATCGTCAACGGCATCGTGGCCACCGCCGTGCTGCTCATCCAGCTCATTCCCAACGAGGCCATCTCCGACGGGCTGTTCTGGACGCTGTTCGCCACCTCCGTGGTGTTCCTACTGCTCACCTACATCCCCATGTTCCCGGCCTTCATCAAGCTGCGCAAGGTCGATGCGAACCGTCCCCGCGTGTACCGCTTCCCCTTCCAGGGCACAGCCATGAAGGTTATTCTGGCCATCCCGGTCATCGAGCTGGTGCTGGCCGTCGTGGCCACGCTCGTGCCGTTCTCGGCCGAGGAAGTGGCGGACAAGGTGCCGATGATCGCCATCTTCATCATCTTCCTCCTTTTGGGCGAGGTGGTGCGCATTGTGAGCGCCCGCGGCCGCAAGGAGGAGTTCAAGGGCCTCACTCCCGCGATGGCCGCCGAGCGTTTGGCTGAAGAGGCCGCAGGCGAGCCCGATTCGCTCGAGCCCGTTGATCCGGCCCAAGTCGAGCAGATTCTTGCCGCCGACGACGGCAAGAGCGAGAAGATTTTGTAGATTGCTGTACTCGTACCCCCCCCTCTTGAAAGGAATTCCCTCATGAAAACCATCTACGAGTCCGACTCCACCCCCGCCGCCGACGGCTTCTTCATGCCCGCCGAGTTCGCCCCGCAGGATCGCGTGTGGATAGGCTGGCCTCACCGCACCGACACCTGGGCCCACGGCGCCAAGCCGGCCCAGAAGCAGTACGCCGCCATCGCCCGGGCCATCGCCGAGTTCACGCCGGTCGTTATGTGCGCCAACGAGGACGACTACGCCAACTGCAAGGCCGTTTTCGAGGACGACGAGAATGTGACCGTCATCGAAATGACCACCGACGACGCTTGGTTCCGCGACACCGGCGCCACCTACGTCATCGACGGCAAGGGCGACAAGCGCGCCTGCGACTGGCACTTCAACGCCTACGGCGGCTTCATCGACGGCCTGTACTTCCCGTGGAAGGCCGACGACCAGATCGCCTGCAAGATGGCCGAGCTGTCGCACTGCCGCCGCTATCGTCCCGACGACATGATCCTGGAGGGCGGCTCCATCACGGTGGAAAGCGAGCCGGGGTGCGGTTCCTGCTTCACCGTCATCGTGACGCTTCCTACTGTCGCGAATGGTGATGGGCTGACGCCTGCCCAGGCGCCCTCGCTGATTTCGTCGAGTGCAGAAGGCGCGGAAGGCGTGGGAGGCGTAGAACGCGCGGAAAAGGTGGAGGCCGAAACCGCCGAAACCGTCGAAGCCCCCGGGGCCCCCGGAGCCGTTCGGGCCGTCTCCTCGCCGTCTGGTGTCGAAGCCGCTCGGGCGCCCGTCGAGATCCTCGTGGCCGAGGACAACGAGCTGAACGCCGACATCATCTCGTCCATCCTCACCGAGGAGGGCTTCTCCATCACCGTGGCCGAAAACGGCGAGGAGGCCGTGCGCCTGTTCTCCGAATCGCCGGCGGGGCATTTCGCGGCCATCCTCATGGACGCCCAGATGCCGGTCATGGACGGCTACGAGGCCTCTCGTGCGATCCGCGATCTGAAGCGAGCCGATGCCAAGACGGTGCGCATCTTCGCCTGCACGGCCTCCACGTTCGCCGAAGATCGCAATCGCGCTCTGGCATCGGGCATGGACGACTTCCTCAGCAAGCCTTTGAACGTGACGGTCATGCTGCAAAAGCTTGAGGCCGTTCGGAAGAGCGGTGCCTCATGAGTAGCGAGAGCCGCAGAACGCATCGCAGGATGATCGAGCCGGCATTGTCGCCGACGCAAAGCGTCGCGCCGCCGATCCCTCGTCGCGGCATGACCCGCCGCGCCTTCTGCGCGGGAGCGGCCTTCCTCGCGGCCGCGGGGGCGCTGCCCCTTGCCGGTTGCAGCAGCCTGCCCTTCACGGGTGCCGCGCCCGTTCGTCTGGTGGTCAAGGTGCCCCGCACGGGCCACGATGTCGTCTTCGACGACTCCATCAGTCAGGTGGAGATGGTCATCCAGGGCATGGCCGACGAGTTCCAGCGCACCTACGCGCGCCCCGTCGACGTCGAGGTCATCGTCTTCGAGCAGAACCAGTATGACGAGGCCGTCGAGGGGTCGTTCGATACGGACAAGTCACCGGACGTGCTTTACGGCGACTACTTCAACATCTCCACCTACATTCGCACCGGGCGCGTCGTGCCGTTGGACGATGTCGCCACTCCGGCTATCCGCGACGACCTCTTCGACGATCTGTGGAACATGGGCGTGGTGGAGGGCCGCGCGTATATGATGCCCTATCTGGCGCGCCAGAACGTGCTCGCCTACAACAAGGAGATGTTCCGCAACGCGGGGCTTGGGGAGTTCATCGCCGAAGGGGAAATCACCGCCTGGTCGCTGAGCGAGTGGACGCGCATCTTGGATGCGCTTTCCGCCTCGCTTCCCGAGGGAAGCTTCCCGATGATGATGTACGCGGGCAGTTCCCAAGGCGACACCCATATCGTGACGCTTCTGCGCTCGGCCGGATCCGACATCTACGACGAGGCTGGCCGCTTCAATCTCTCGGCACCCGAGGGTGTGTCGGCGCTCCGGTGGATTCAGGACGGCGTGGGACGCGGCTGGTTCCCGCCCCATGCGGAGAACCTCGAGATCGAAGACTGCTCCAGTTTGTTCCGCCAGGGGCAGCTGGCCATCTACATGGTGAACAACGCCTCCATCACCCGCTACGGCGATGCGGTGGGGCTCGTGAACTTCCCGGGGCCCGATGCCGACGGCAGCGCCACTGCCTTCGCCTCGGGCTTCCAGATCTTCGACAACGGCGATGCCGAGAAGCTGCAGGTGGCGAGGGATTTCCTCTCCTTTGTGTACGGCGATGGGCACTGGCTCGATTACGCGGCGGGCGCGATACCGGCGAGCAAGCGCGTGTCCGACCGCTACGGGGCCGACATCCCCTTCTACGATCTGTTCCGCGCCAATGCCGGCAACGTTTGGGATTTCACGGGCAACAACCCCGACACCCAAACAGTGCGAGAAATCTTCTATACGGGCATCCACGATCTGCTCATGGGCAAGACGACTCCCGAGGGGTGCGCCGCCTTTTTGGACGAGCGCTGCAACGCCGCCATCGACGAAGGCTGGGCCAAAAGCCAGCTGCATGAGTAGGAGTGCGCTTCAGTCAAACTGGCAACCATGATAACGGCCATTGTAGGGCTGATCAGGGAATTGCTCAGAGACCAGCTATCATTTTGTCAAGAACTTTTTCCGAGCCGCACAGTCAGAGATGACCCCGACGGTCGAACTTGCGAGACCTGGAAGGCCCCTCCCGTCCGGGGACGGCCCTCCGCATCGCACCAGATGAGGCGCACGATCTCACGGGGCGAACTGCGCGTCAAGGCGAGGAAAACTTTTTTCTTTTTCAACGGGAAGGCAGTGAGAAAAAACTTTTCCTCCGGGAAGCCTTGACGCGCCGCCCGCCCCGTGAGCCGGACGCCCCATCAGGAGCGAGGCAGAGGGCCTCTCTCCACGGACGAAAGGGGCATCCCATGCTTTACATCGCTGCGACCGTCGAAGACCTCTCCACCTGGGAGGGCCTGAAGTGCTTCAGCAAATCCGCGCTGGCCGCCATCATCGACTGGTACGACGAGCAGGAGATCGACCAGGAGGCCGACGCCGCAGAGCTTCGGGGCGAGTGGACGGAGTACGAGAGCGCGTCCGAGCTGTGGCGCTGCAACCGCCAGGTGGACTTCAACCTCCCGCACCTGTACGACCCCGACCAGCTGGAAGACCTCGTGACCGCCATGGAGTCCCGGGGGTACAACATCATCGAAACCGAGGCCGGGTGGCTCGTCAAGGAAGCCTAGCCCGCATCGACCGGAGAGGCCCCCTCGGGGGCCTTTCCCCTTGCCCGGTGCCTGTCCCGGCTGTACTCCTCGCCCGAGCGCATGAGCGCCCAGCAGACGCAGAGCATCTTCCGCGCAACAGCGCAGACGGCGTAGCGGTGGCTGTAGCCCCGGCCCCGGAGGCGGTCGTAGAAATCGCGGAACTCGCAGTCGGCGCGGAGCGACGCCTGGGCGGCGATGTAGAGCGAGCGGCGCAGGTGGGCGCTGCCGCGCTTGCTGATGCGGTTGCGGTCGGGGTCGAAGCCGCCCGACTGGCGGCGCGTGGGGTCGAGTCCGGCGTAGGCCACGAGCGCCTTCGCGTCGCGGAACCGGGTCACGTCGCCAACCTCGGCGGCGATCTGGGCGGCCGTGGCGCGGCCGATGCCGGGAACCGTCGGGAGCGTCGGGGCCACGGCGTCCAGGAGGGAGTCGGCCTCGGCGTCGATCTCGGCGAGCTGGTCGAGACTTTCGACCTTCTGCAGGCCGCCGCCCTGCCCCGCCTCGTGCGCCTCCATTATGGCGCCGACGCAACCGTCAATGTCCAAGTATCCGCACGCATTGCGCAAGAACGCCGCCACCGCGACCTCATTCGCGGCGTTCATAACGCATGGCAGCGTGCCGCCCGTATTGCCCGCATATTTGGCCAGCTTAAAGCAACGGAACGTGTCCTCGTCGACCGGATAGAACTCGAGCTTGCCGAGCTGCGTGAAATCGAGCGGCTCCACCGGAGCATCCCAGCGGTCGGGATAGCTCAGCGCAAACTGAATGGGAATACGCATGTCGGTGGTGCCCAAATGGGCTTTCACGCTACCATCGGAATACTCCACCATGGAATGGATGGCACTCTGCGGTTGCACAACAACCTTAATGCGGTCGTACGGCATATCGAACAGATGATGCGCCTCAATCACTTCGAGGCCTTTATTCATGAGTGTTGAAGAGTCAATCGTGATTTTCGCGCCCATGTTCCACGTGGGATGCTTGAGCGCCTGAGCCGCCGTCATATCGCGCAGTTCGTCGCGCGTGCGGCCGCGGAACGGACCACCGCTCGCGGTGACCCACAGGCATGATACCTCTTCAGCACGCTCGCCGAGAAGGCATTGATAAATTGCGCCATGCTCGGAATCGATGGGCATAAGAGCACCCGCCGGACCCGTCGCGGGGGCCACGCCCGCCGCACGGCGCGCTGCGTCGACCTTGGCCGCCATGGGCATAATAAGATCGCCGCCCACGACCAGGCTTTCTTTATTCGCAAGCGCAAGCACCTTGCCAGCGGCGAGCGTCTCATAGCTCGCACGCAGACCGGCGGCGCCCACCAGAGCGTTCACCACAACGTCGGCCTCTTCGATGCTCGCGAGCGCAGCAACCGCCTCGGGGCCAAAGCCGACCTTCACGCCGCCATGCGCGCTCGCGAGGCGCGCGTCACGCACAAGCTCCGCATTGCCGAACGCGATATTGCGCACGCGGAACTCATGCGCTTGAGCAAGCACGGCATCGACGCTGGAGTTGGCCGCGAGGGCGATTACCTCCAGCTTGTCGGGGTGGCGACGGGCCACATCGAGTGTTTGCGTGCCGATAGAGCCCGTCGATCCCAAAACAACAATTTTACGAGGCATGCCGCCTTCATTCGCATGAGCCGTATAAGCCATTTCAAACCACCCCTTATCAGAAGCGAAAGCAAAGCGCTTCCGCGCCAAAAGTCAATGAGCAGAGCCAGGAGCTCGATTCAGACGCCGCGGAAAATCCCGCCCGGCCCAACACGCGCCGCCGAAAGCAGCCCAAAACGAATCGCGTCTACATTCTACGCGCCACCCGGGCCAGCCCATTCGAGAACGATCCTAACCAAGTTAATCGGGACCAACCCAGGCCAAGCAAAACCGACCCAGCCAGAAGCAAGCCGAAAGCACCAAGGCGAATCGCACCCGCGCTCGATGCGCGAGACGCCGCCAGAGCCTAACGCGCAGCACCAAAAGCAGCCCTCAACAAATTGCGCCGCTCAAAGAACGGCGCAATTATCCAACATTCCTATCCGAACACGTACGGCACGCAGCCGCCGCCGATAAGCATCACGGCCGCAGTAACCGATGCCATAAACAGCGAGTCGCAGCGGTCGAGCAATCCGCCGTGACCAGGCATGATGGTACCCGAATCTTTCACGCCTGAATTGCGCTTGATGCGACTTTCAGCCAAGTCACCCAGCACGCCAGAAAGACCGCAAATCAAGCCAAACAAGAGCGCCTGAGGAATCGCCATGTTCACACCGGGAATCAGCGTGATGAGACACCAAATGGCCATGGAGCCAACCAGGCCGCCAATGAAGCCTTCCCAGCTCTTCTTCGGTGAGATGCGCGGCGCGAGCTTATGCTTGCCGAATTTGCTTCCCACCAAATACGCGAACGAGTCGTTCGCCCACACGCTACAGAAAACGCCACATACGAGAACGCCACCCCAAATGCCAGGCAGCGACATGCGTACCAAAATAAGGCTCGAAAGCAGCAGGCCCGTGTATGCCGCGCCGAAAAACGATACGCCCACGTCGCCCACGCGTGCGCGCATGAAGAAGACGTACCACACAAGCAGCGCCACAAGCAGCGCGCCCGTCACCAGAAGCGAGCCGGAAAGCCCTAGCTTCCACATGCTGATGGGATATGCCACCGCAGCCAGCGTGCCAAGAAGCTCATTGGGCAGCTTCGCATCGCTTCGCAGCATGAAGAACAGTTCACCCGCGCAAATGCCCGCGAGCACGCACAGCATAATGACGCACGTCAGATTGCTCACGAGCGCAAGCGTCACCGAAAGCACCACGTACACGACGCCCGTGCGGAATCGCACCTGCAAGTCGGTCGGATGCTTGAACTTATCGGGCGTTTTGCCATACGCGAATGCCTTCGCGGCGTCTTTTTTCGCTACGGCAGTTTGCACGACGTGCTCATAGGCGGACTGGGCTTTCCCGAAATTGGTGGCCTCATGGTCGCGCGACTGAGCCGCCGCGCCGTGCCCTTCCGCCTGAGCTGCGGCATCGCCGTTGCGAGACTCGGCCGCAGCATCGCGATTCTCCGGCCCAGTCACAGGCCCGCGCAATTCATCGTCAGGCTGGGCATCGGCGACGCCTTCGCACATCGGCTGCCCCGAAAGCTCATCCTCGAGTTTTTCGCTATCGGTATCGGTTGACATGGCCTACACCGCCCCAAACCTTCGATTGCGCTCCTGGAAGCTCAAAAGCGCACGCAAAAATTCATAGCGGTCGAAGTCGGGCCACAAGGTATCGGTCACGTAAAACTCCGAATACGCCACCTGCCACAGCAGGAAATTCGACAGGCGCATCTCGCCCGACGTACGAATTACCAGGTCAGGATCGGGACAATCGGCGGTATAAAGGCCGCGCCCGAATTCCTCCTCGGTAAGCTCGTGCGGGGCGTCGCCGGCCATGGCGCGCGCAACGGCAACGTCAATGCAGCGTTGCGTGGCACGCAGCATTTCCTGACGAGAGCCGTAATTCACGGCCACGAGAAGCGTCATGCCCGTGTTGTTGCGCGTTTTCTCCCACGCCTCGGCAAACGCGTCACGCGTCTCCTGCGGCAACATGGAGACGTCGCCTATCGTGCGCACACGCACGTTTTCGGCATGCAGGCCGTCAACCTCAGCGAGCATGGTTTTGGCGAACAGGTCCATCAAACCCACGACTTCTTCTTCGGGACGTTTCCAGTTTTCCGTCGAGAAAGAATAAATGGTAAGGAAGCGAACGCCCGCGTCGCTCGCCGCGCGAATGAGCTCGCGAACCGCCGCAATGCCAGCTTTATGGCCTTTCAGGCGATTGAGCGCGCGCTTTTTCGCCCAGCGGCCATTGCCGTCCATGATAACGGCGACATGCTGCGGCACGGCGTCTTCGCGCAAAGCATGCGCATCGAGCCCGGCGGGCGGGTTCGGGAACATTTCATCTATAGGTTTATGGAACATGTCAGCTCCTTCGAAATAGGCCCCACTAGGGTACTCCAACGGCCAGAAGCCACCAACACGGGCCCCTGGCCGTTAAAATTTCGAAAGAAAAGAAGCTCGTCAATGCGCCAAGCAGCAAGAGCCACTCATACCGCAACCGAAAGCGCCGCAGCGAGCATGGACTCTGGCGGGTACGATTCGGGCGATCCGATATGCCTAAATGGCATATCGGATTCCAAACTACGCGCCCGAGCGGGCGCGCCAAGCTCAGCTTGGCCCAAGCGTACTTTGGTACGCGAGCCGCAGCTTGAACCCGAAGCGTGCCGTCAGAGCCCAGCGCAGCGTCGAGCCATTGGGCCGTTCGGAAGAACGGCCCAACTCCTAGATCTCCATGACGTCTGCTTCTTTTTTCTTCAGCATAGCATCGACTTCGGCGATGTATTTGTCGGTGAGCTTCTGCACCTGCTCTTCGGCACGACGGGCCTCATCCTCGGGCAGCTCGGCGTCTTTCTTGGCGCGCTCGATCTTGGTGTTGGCGTCGCGGCGCTGGTTGCGCACGGCAACGCGAGCTTCCTCGGCATAGCCGCGGCACTGCTTCACCATTTCCTTGCGGCGCTCCTCGGTAAGCGCGGGGAACGGCGGGGGAATGACAGAACCGTCGTTAGAGGGCGTAATGCCCAAGTCGCTCGCCAGAATGGCGGCCTCGATGCCGCGCAGCACCGACTTGTCCCACGGCTCAACGACGAGCATATGGGCATCGGGCGACTTCACCGCGGCCATCTGATTGATGGGGGTAGGAACGCCGTAGTAGTCGACGCGAATCTTGTCGAGCACCATGGGGTTCGCGCGGCCCGTGCGCACGTTCACGAATGCCTCGTTCAGGTTGGACAGGGCCTTCTCCATGCCGGCTTTCGCCGCATCCATGATTTCAGCAGTCATATTCTTGCCTTTCTCGTTTGCGGCGCGCTGGCGCCGTCGCATTTGCCTTCGAAGGTTTAATACACCAGGGTGCCGACGGGCTCGCCCTTCAGAATGCGGCTGATGTTGCCCGGCGCGGTCATATCGAATACGAGCAGCGGCATTTCGTTGTCTTTGCACAGCGAAATGGCGGCCGCGTCCATGACCTGCAGCTCCTTGGTAAGCACCTCGAGGTAGCTGATCTTGTCGAACTTCACGGCGTCGGGGTTCTTCGCCGGGTCGCTGTCGTAGATGCCGTCGACCTTGGTGGCCTTCATCATGCAGTCGGCGTTGATTTCGCACGCACGAAGAGCCGCCGTGGTATCGGTCGTGAAGTACGGGTTGCCCGTGCCCGCGGCGAAAATGACGACGCGGCCCTTTTCCATATGGCGAATAGCACGCAGGCGAATGTAGGTTTCAGCGACCTGGTGCATTTCGATGGCTGACTGCACACGGGAGGAAACGCCGTGGCGCTCGAGGCCGTCCTGCAAAGCGAGCGCGTTCATGACCGTGGCGAGCATGCCGATGTAGTCGGCCTGCGCGCGGTCCATGCCGTTGGCGCTGCCGGCGACGCCGCGGAAGATGTTGCCGCCGCCCACCGTGATGGCCACCTGCACGCCGTCATCAACAATGTGCTTGATTTGCTCGGCCAAGTCGTCGATGACCTTCGGATCGATGCCATAGCCGTTATCGCCCATGAGCGCCTCGCCCGAAAGCTTCAGCAAAACGCGATGGTACTTATATCCCTCGGCGGGCTTGGTAGCTTCTTCTGGCATGAGTGCCCCTTTCAAAAATCGCAGTTATCACCATTGTACTGTAACGAAAGCAAAGCACGAACGAGCGCGGACGTTTTCCGAAAAATCCCGCAATGAGGCATTCGGGCGCACGAACACCGCAAGGGCACTCAGAGGTTCCAATGCAACGCTTGCGTCAAACGCCAGTCCAAACATCGCCTGCATAGAAAGAATCGCGCATTGGCCAGTTGCGGATTGACGGGCGATGCGGCGCATTCCGATAAGCTCATGCGGTAGCACGACACCTGAGCACGCCACCGCCGAGCACGTCTCGAAAACGCCCAAACCGCGCGTTCCTGAAAGTCACGCGAACATTGTGCGCATACCGTAACGATGTGTCGCCGAATGCTGCGGCGATGCGACAATATCCGCCGAACGAACGCATTGCGTCGGCACTAGGAGGCTCACGTGGGTATTGAAGATTCAGTTTTGTCGTTCATCGCATCGGACACGATGCGCAACCTTATTTGGGCG
>ERZ827522.2966-NODE-2966-length-10643-cov-27.306573_pt1 | contig 10643 bp, 16 predicted proteins | sample MGYA00519580_ERZ827522 | MGnify/ENA primary metagenome ERZ827522 (study PRJEB31778, sample SAMEA3449340) | human gut metagenome | biome: human gut; feature: human-associated habitat; material: faeces | place: United Kingdom | collected 2010/2012 ...
CAACAGAAATAGCATTAAAAAAGAATTTTGATAAGAATGGAACAAGACGATAAATTCAAGTTTGGAGAATTGAGAAAATCGGAATTTTGGAGGTTATTATGGCTTTTGATTTTAAAAAAGAGTATAAAGAATTCTATATGCCGAAGAACAAACCAGAGATTGTAAATGTACCTAAGGCAAATTATATTGCAGTTAGAGGAAAAGGCAATCCAAATGAAGAAGGCGGAGCATATCAACAAGCAATCAGTGTTCTATATGCTGTTGCATACACATTAAAAATGAGTTACAAGACTGATTATAAAATTGAAGGATTTTTTGAATATGTTGTTCCGCCATTGGAAGGTTTTTGGTGGCAGGATGATGTCGAGAGTGTAGATTATACAAATAAGTCTGCTTTCAGCTGGATTTCTGTTATCCGTTTGCCTGATTTCATTTCTAAAGCTGATTTTGACTGGGCGGTAGAAACAGCAACGAAAAAGAAGAAACTTGATTGTTCGTCAGCAGAGTATCTTACGATTGATGAGGGATTATGCGTTCAAATTATGCATATAGGTTCTTTTGATAATGAGCCAGCAACTGTTGCGCTTATGGATACTTATTTAGAACAAAATGGATATGTTAATGATATTAACAAAGATAGGTTGCACCACGAGATTTATATGTCTGATGCAAGAAAGGTTGCCCCAGAAAAATGGAAAACTGTAATTAGACATCCAATTAAGAAAGCGTAAAATTCCCGTTTATTGGGAAGTCGCAGAGAACGAAAAATCGGAATTTGTAAGGATGGTGAAATTATGGGAGCTTGGATAAGAAATAATTTTATTAACATTTCTGATGAAACTAGAAAAGGAGTTTTAGTAGGAGGCTTTAGCTATAAAGATATAGATGATAAATTTATTTCTGAAATTTGTTCAAATGATAAAATTCAAGTAATCCAAATTTCTAAAGCATTACCAAAAGAAGCGTTTATTAAAATTGATTCTATATTAGAGAAAAAACCTGAATTAGATTTTCGTATTTTCTCTATTACCAGTCTTAATCGTTGTGATATTTCATTTTTAGAAAACATGCCTCATTTAAGAAGGTTGCGTATTGATTGTCATTTGCGTGATTGGGAAAATGGCTTAGATTTTAATGTCCTTACAAAATTAAATCTAAAAAGTTTATATCTTAATGCCTTTGATTTAAGAGATTACTCTTTTATAAATCATTTATCTAAAGATATAGAAGAATTATTAATTATGGCAGATACCATGGGAAGTTCTATAAAATTTGATTGTAAATGGCTTTTACAATATGATAAGTTGAATACACTTTGGTTAGGTAAAAAAGCAAAAAAGAATATTGAATGTTTGTCAGAAATGAAGTCATTAAAGTCTTTATCTCTTAGAGGAATAAAATTAAAATCATTTGATTTTATGAAATGTTTAGAATTAGAAAAACTTGAATTACTATGGAATTCAAATAATGACTTAGATGATTTGAAAGATTTAAAATCTCTTAAAGAGATAGGTCTATGGAGAATAAGCAAATTAGATAATATTGATTTTATTAGCGAACTTATAAATTTAGAAATTATAAAACTTCAAGATTTAAAATATATTACAGAACTACCAGATTTAAGTGGTTTAACAAAATTAAAAAAGATTGTTTTAGATGGTACATCAATAAAAATTGATGCTATAGATGAACCTTATAAATCAATGGTAGAAAGATATTGGATATAGATAAATTCAAGTTTTGAGGGATGACAAGCGGATCAGTATGATATTAATTGAAAATGCGTATATGGTTGATTGGTGTGTGCGGTAATATACTATATTCAGAAAAACTATTCAGGAGGGTGTTAGTGTGAGAAAATCAGATTGGGCAAAATGGTTGATCGTGATTCCGGCAATGCTAGGCATTGTGTTGGTAACCTATGTGGATCGTACAACAGATATCTGGGGATTTGGTGCATTTATCTGCCAGCTGATTGCGATTTTAGAAGTGGCTTATGGTATGCGAATCGCGATGCTGGCACAGAGTAGAAAGAAGTCATACCGGTTAACACCGGAAGAACGACATGAGTATGCACAGTATTTATATGAGAAACAATATCAACGTTACCCTGCTGTGGCGAATCAGATGCTTTTGGTTATGGCAAGGATGAGTATACTTCTTGACAATTATGAACGGGCTACACAGGAGCTGGAAGATATTTGTATAGATAAATTTAATCCGGCACAGTTGAAGGTGTATTATTACCTGAAAGTGGTTACAGCAGTAGTGGCAGGAGATACAGAAGGGCTTCAAGAGAGCCAGATGCGTTATGCAGGGATTCCGGATACTAAATGTGTATATCCGCCAGAAGCTGAGCTTGCTGAATGGATAGAGCAGAGAGATACAGTGCAGATGGTAGAAGCACTGAAAAAGGTAGTGCCGGATAAGAAAGAGCATCCGGTACGGATCAGTGTCATTACTTTGATTCTTGCATATAGTACCTTCTTTTACGGATTGTGGTATGGTATAAACCGTGATATGGGATATGAAGTGAGATATCGTTTCGCAGAAATATCGATTGCTGTTATTACAATCAGTCTGGCGATTCTTTTAATCTGGGGAATCGTAAGCTTGTACAGACACAATTGCCAGGCATTATCCATACAGCCTGGTAAAAACAGAGTGGCATTAATAATCATTTTTGGAGCTGCTGCGATATTTACACTTTTGATTATTGGAATGAGTGGTCTGAGTGTAGTGTTCGGAATGGATGGAGCGGAGACGGTGACTGGTCATGACAGCAAATATACGTATATAACCGTGCAGGAGGATTATGGCGGCGAGCGGAGATATCGAACCAATAATCCATTTGTTATGCAGAGTATGGATGGTCTGTGGTGGTCTTCGGATTCTTCGGATATAATGGATGCTGAAGAAGATAACGAAGAATCATCGGATGCGGATACAGAGGATTCCCCAGTGACAGAAGATACTCAGAACGGAGATGTGGTAGAAGATTATGAGGCAGAAGGACAGCATGATGGTCTGACGATTCAGAATGCGATGCTGGCGGTCTATAATTATCTTCAGGAGAATAATGCACTTCAAAATATGGCATTCAGTTACACTGCGAATGCAAAAGGAGAAATCTATGGTGTTGTCAGTGAAACGCAGGAAACAAAAGATGGTAATACGGTAAATGTAAAATATTGTCTGTATGACAACGGGGCGAAGACGGATGCGGATGGTAATTCTTGCGAAGAACTGGTGTTAGAAAAAGTATATCCAGACGGTAATTACGAGACCGAATTGGTAGATTTTTATCTGGTAAATACGGATACGATGCAGGTGACAGATGAACAGAAGAATACGTGGTAAAATAAATTCTGGGGAAGTAGGTGCATTATATGACAATGGGAGAAAGAATAAAACAACTGCGAAGTGCAAATGGGTTTACACAAGAAATGCTTGCAGAAAAAATGAATGTGTCCCGTTCGGCGATTGCAAAATGGGAAGCGGCAAACTAAAATTATTCGGATTGAAAAATCGGAAGTTAAAGGACAAAGCTTATGAAAAGCAAAAAGATAATTATAGGAGTCACTATCGGAATAATCGCAACAATACTTTGGAGCGTTGTTTCCATAAACTCATTAAACAGCATGGCTGGAATTGGAATCGGAATATGTCTGGGTATATCTTTTGGTATATCTGGCAGTCTTATTTTTTCAAAAAAAGATAAGTGATGATACAACTTCCAGTTTGCAGAGCTGACAATCTATCATTTTATCAAAGTAAGATAATTACAATCAATAACGCCGGTGCGGGATTTTGATATCCAGTACCGGCGTTATTGATTCTACAGGGGCTTGGGGGTGTAGCCACCAAATATACTATTCGTTTTCTGCTTCAGCAAGTTTGTTAAGAATCCACTCCCGATTGATAACAATATCCTCATCATCTCGGAGATCCTTGAAATCATCGCAGTGTGAAGAAGCAAATTCATACATATTGTCAATGTCAACTGCACCAGTGATTTCACCCTTATTAATGATTACAAGCATATTTGTTCCGTCGTTGTCTATAGCAAAGTGCAGTTCATCAAATTCTATATCAGGATCATTTTTGAGAATAGAATCTGTCGCAAGTAATTTAACAAGTTCCATTATCCTGTCATCTTTACCTGCATCAAAAATCTGTATCTTTTCCACGAGCTGATTTGGTGACGTTACGATTCGGGCTAAATACTTTTCAGTACGAAAATCAAACAAAGCATTTTCGCCATAAAACATTTCATATGTCTTTTCTACTTCTGATTCAGAAACCAGATAAATCATGATAAGATCTTCCATCTGGTGATAGAGTGTAGGGTAGTTTAAACGGAAGGTCTCTCCACAGTTCGGGCAAGTATAAAAGAAAATAGATTGATTAAGTACCTTCTCTTTCATTTCAGGATCCAGTGCGGTATTAATACTGTCCCAGAGCTCAAAATCTCCCTCATGATGGCAGGAAGGACAAGTTACCTTTTCTATATGATGTCTTGACATAAATGTTCCTCCTTTCAGTGAGATAAATCTATAGTTTTCTTATTGTAGAATGCGCTTATCCTTTATTATTTTGCCAGGAAATTACTCTGAATCTCCATCGGCATATGATAAGCCTGGCCTCGTTTTGTCAGGCTGTATAGTTTAAAGCTCATGAGTTCCGGAGTCGCATTCAAAGAGCTGCAGAGTCCGAAATAATCCAGGTCTTCGTTCTGAACCATATCTTCGATCTCCTCATCATCAATCAGAAGATCGGCAGCAAACAGATTGGCCTGGTATTCTGTATTATCCGTCATATTGTAGAGGGTATCATCTTGCATTGGAGCCATTTTCAGCTGGGAACGATGCAGGATGATATGCCCTAATTCATGGGCGGCAACGATCATCTTTTCTTCTTCTGAAAGGAAACTGCTGATCATGACATAGATCGTCTTGCAGCTCATAAAACAATATCCTTTCAGTGTCTTATATCTGGAAGTTTCCCCGACCACAATGTTCATCTGATCCATGATCTCAAATGGATCTCGGGTTCCATATTTCTTGATTAATTTCTTTGTTTCTGTATATATGTAAGTGTTTCTCAAATAAATCACCTCAAAAGTAAAAAATAAAAGGGCAGAAATATCCTTGTAACTATAAGGTAACAGATTAGGTGTACAATAATCCCGCCTTCTATTATTTTTCCTCTTGGTTTTTCAGATATTTTTTCGGTGTAAATTTCTTTGCACGTCTTTTGGAATCCAGATAAAGGCTCTGGATCTCATCCATAAAAGCTATTTTATCTTCGTCTGTCAGTGATCCACCGGCAAACATAGCTGCAGCCTGTTCCAGAATCTGCTGAGCCTGTCTGGCACCACGGTTACCAAACTGTTCGGATGCTTCTGTGATAAAAGCTTCATTCTCACTCATGAGATAAGAAACGTCACACTGTAATGCATCTGCCAGTTTTTGATACAGAACATTTTGTTTTGGAAAACGTCCTTCTACTTCCCAGGATCGAATGGTCCTATATGAAACACCAACCATGCTGGCCAGTTCCTGCTGACTCATCTTTTTTTCTTTTCTTAATGATCTTACTTTTTCACCGAATGTCATAAACATACCTCTTTCTAAGCCTTGTCTTATAAGTTTCATTAGCCGCTTCAAGGCAAAACGGGAAATGTGTCTCCTAAAAAATAAAAATTAATCTTGACAAAGGGAAATATCTCTCCTATAATGTGAATCACAGATAAGGGAAACATCTTTCCTATAAGATACACAATATTTCCTCTTTTGTCAATGAATATGTGAAATGAATTTCCTATATTTTGAAGAAAACAGGAAAGATAGACAGTCATTGATAGTTAAAATGGGATACATGTTACAAAAAGAGGAAAGACGTATGGGAGGTGGCAATGTGAGTCAGGATCAGACTTCTATTATCTGTATTGATCTGAAGTCCTTTTATGCTTCTGTAGAATGCGTAGAACGTGGGCTGAATCCATTTAAAACAAACCTGGTGGTTGCAGATCCGACCAGATCAAAGTCAACAATCTGCCTGGCAATCACTCCGGCTATGAAGTCTCTTGGCATCAAGAACCGGTGCCGGATCCATGAGATACCGGATTGTGTGAAGTACATCACAGCCATGCCAAGGATGCAGCTGTATATGGATTATTCCGCAAAGATCTATGGAATCTATCTGCGGTACGTCTCAAAAGAAGATATCCATGTGTACAGTGTCGATGAGTGTTTTATTGATGTGACAAACTATCTGCAGCTTTATCATCTCACTGCAAAAGAAATGGCGGTAAAGCTTATGCAGGAGGTTATGGAAGAAACAGGTATCACTGCAACCGCTGGTGTGGGAACCAATCTGTATCTTGCTAAGATCGCAATGGATATCGTAGCAAAGCATGTGGATGACCATATTGGAATCCTGGATGAATTCTCTTACAGAGAGCAGCTATGGGATCATAAACCATTAAGTGACTTCTGGAGGATTGGATCCCGGACTGAAAAAAAACTGGCCGGTTATGGAATCCATACGATGGGCGATATTGCAATGGCTTCTTTAAGATCCGAAGACTGGCTGTATAAGATGTTTGGGATTGATGCAGAGCTGTTGATCGATCATGCATGGGGATATGAAACATGCCGGATGAGTGACATCAAGAACTATCATTCGGAGGAACACAGCCTTTCAAATGGTCAGGTGCTGATGCGAAATTATTCTTTTGACGAAGCACTTGTGATCGTAAGGGAAATGACAGATAATCTGGTCCTGGATCTGTTTGAAAAAGGACTGGTAACAAGCTCTCTCACCTTATGGATCGCCTATGACCACAGGTATGAGCATGAGGCATCCAAAGGAACCGTAAAACTCGAAAGAGAAAGTAACAGTTCCAAAAAGATCATAGATGCAGTGGAAGATTTATATCTCAGGATTGCAGACAGATATACCGGAATCCGAAGAATCGAGGTGTGTGCGAACAGGGTTGCTCCTGAAAGTTATGTGCAGTACAGCCTGTTTGATGATCCCAAACAGACCGATAAGGAACGGCATTTACAGGAAGCAGTATTGAATGTAAAGCAGCGTTATGGGAAGAATGCGATCATGCGGGGATCCAACCTGCTAGAGTGTTCTACTTATAGAGAACGCAACGAGCAAATAGGTGGTCACCGTGCTTAGAGGAGGTGCAAAAAGTGCTGGCAAGTGCATATCAACCGTATTTATATTTACCAAGACCGGTTTCCAGGAGACATCCCATGGATGTAGGACGCAGGGCAAAACAGTTTGCTCCATTTGCGGCACTTCGTGGACTGGATGAAACAATCCGGCAACAGGAAATCATTTATGAACCAAAAAGAGATTTATCTGAGGAAAAGAAAAATGAGTTGGATATGAAATTAAGGATCCTGGCATATGGAATGAAGATACAGGCAACTTATTTTCAAAAGTCATGGAAGAATCCATTAATTGGTCAGTACCATACATTATCTGGAACCGTAGAATTTTTTGATCCATCAGTCCACTTACGGATTAATGATACCGAGATTCAGATCCAGGACATCTGTGATCTGACTGGTGATGTATTTGAAACTATTGAAATATCATGTTAATTAATCACAGCGGAATTTTTTATACCGGAAAGAGTGAGTGGTAGCTGGTGAAAGGATAAAAAAGGATGCACAGATCGACAAAGCAGATCTGATCAGAATAGAAATCGTGCTGTTCGTGTAGCTTTGGCACTTACGGAATGGATGGCATGATGCTCATAAGGCGGATTTGATTTCCCTTTGGTCCGTTGAGTAATAAATGGAGAAATATCTTATTGCTTAAAGGAGGAAGCCTATATGGGATCAGGTGCTATTAAATGGCATGTACATTGCTCTGTATGTGGAGCATTTATTGAAAAGAGCGCACAAAGCGATTCAGAAGTGGAGTGCAAAAAATGTCGCAGTACATTGGAGATATTTGTAAAGGATGATATGGTGTCGGTTCGTCCGATTCACATCCGAGATGAACAATTAAAGTCCAGGATGCGGACGTATTCCCGAAAGATGATGAATCAGGGATCATAACAGAATAGAATGAGCTGTCTGTAGTAAGCGTTGGATTTGGCAGGAACCATCAAGAACGCACCAGACAGCAAGAGTTTGTCAAGGAGCTGAACCTGACTGGAATCACTAAGAGCCCGGCAAAACATTTACGGATACACTGCAAGATCAGAAATATTTTCTGATTTTGGAGATCGTTGAAATATTTGTTTTGCCGGGTTTTCTCTTTGACAGAAATAATATACTACATTAGGAGATACTTTTATATTCCTAGGAGTGATGAAAAATATAAGAGACAAGAGTAACAAAAATCTAAAAGACATTAATAGATTGACGAACACTAGCAACACATGCGTCAACAAAAAAAATAAGATTCATTTTTTTGTTGACACTGAAAAGGATAATGTGTATAATGATAAAAAAGAAAATTCTTAAAAAAATGAAAGGTGGTGCAAAGAATGATAAAGAGCTTATCAATGATGAAAAATGTTGGGGAGGTATGTGAACAGCTCCGAAGAAAAATGTATGGGAAGGATGCAACGGCAAAAGACTATAAAGATTCATTTATAATAAATAACAGCATCGATAATTTTAGTGGTAATCCGGAAAACTTAATGGAAGAAAAAATATCAAAACTGGATCAGTCACATGGAAAGACATCCAAGAGTGTTAGTTTAAGAGCTGATAGTTATAAAAAACTAAATACATATTCCAAACTACTAAATATTCCAGAATCAGAGGTGTGTAGAAGGTTACTTTATTATGTGTTAGAAGCTGGTGTTGCTAATTCAGCTGACAAGACTCAATTGGTGACTTTGAAGAGCAAGGTTATTCTTTTACAAACGCAAATAGAGGAAAGCATGAAGACACTTTTTGAGATTATCGAAGAAATTGAAGAGATTGAAGAGAGGAAAAATTAAAGATGATTGCTATAAACCAACTTACCCTTGAAGATGTAAATCGGTTGAAAAATATATATGGAACGAATAATACTAGTGTTTTGGTGTCTACTACTGAAATAAAGCAGATGAAGGAAAGACTGGAGGTACTTTACCCTAATTGTAAGGTTCAGTGGAGCTTTGCTGAACGTATTTGCTTGAGAAATAAATCTCACTAGCCTTCCTGAATAAGAAAACGAGGTGGAAGCCTATATGGAATCAGGTATTATTAAATGGCACGTACATTGCACTGTATGTGGAGCATTTATAGAAAAGAGTTCAAATAGTAATTCAGAGATAATGTGTAATAAGTGTCACACCACTTTGGAGATATTTGTAAAGGAGGAGCTGGTGTCTATAAGACCAATTCACATTCGTGATGAACAATTAAAGTCCAGGATGCGGACGTATTCCCGAAAGATGATGAATCAGGGATCATAACAGAATAGAATGAGCTGTCTGTAGTAAGCGTTGGATTTGGCAGGAACCATCAAGAACGCACCAGACAGCAAGAGTTTGTCAAGGAGCTGAACCTGACTGGAATCACTAAGAGCCCGGCAAAACATTTACGGATACACTGCAAGATCAGAAGTATTTTCTGGTTTTGGAGATGGTTGAAGTATTTGTTTTGTCGGGTTTTTTTATGTTTTTAAATTTTTTATGTTTTAGACACTGTATTTTAGCCTCCCATCTTTTGTATATGTGAGGAGGAAAAAATAAATGATCTTGGAGTCACGGACTCCCGTTCAAAAAAAACGGGTGAGTTCGTGGCTTATTGGAATGCTTATTTTTAATGCTTTGTTCATGGACTGCCCGTAGCCGAAAGGCAGAAAGGCGGTCCATATGTTGACATTAAAAGAATTAAAGAAAGTAGTAAAAGTAGCAGATATGAAGGCAGATACTCCATCAGCAAAAGCGTTAAAAGAATCTGGAGCAGAGATTGTTGTAAAAGAAGTACTTGAGACAGATGCATCCATTGCTGTCTATGAAAATGGCTATGTACTTTATCAGGAAGGAACAAAGACCACAGTATTTCCATTGCACAAATGTAGTGGCTATGAATATGAAAATGCCGATGGAACAAGAAAAAGAGTGAAACGAGAGTTCTTTGATAATAAAAACTGGTATGTGCTTCCATTACTAGTTGCATCTGATCGAATGATAACCAATCAAATCAAGATCGGCGATTATCACGGAATTATATCTTATTCTGTAGTCGTGGAAGACCGGAAATATCTGATCGATCCAAGAAGAAACTGTCTGGACGATATGATTGAAAAAGAGTTGATCAAAGAACTATTGCAAACATTAACAGAAAGACAAAAAGAGATTATTTACCTGTATTTTTGGGAGCAGATGAATCAGATGGATATTGCGAAAAGTCTTGGAATCAGTCAGCAGACAGTAGCCGGAACTATAAAACGATCGATTGAAATCATGAAAAAAAATGCCAATCAATAAAAAATTTAAAAAAATTTCATTTTGGAACCTGTAAAAAGGCCGTTCATCTTTTGTATATGTGAGGGAGTTAAAAATGATTCCTCCTGAACCTTGAAAAATGAATAGCCTGCCCGGAGTGATATTCGGTTTGAACATGCATAGAGCGAAAAGCTGCGTGTCTGCCAGAAGAAAACGTATCAGA
>ERZ827522.2972-NODE-2972-length-10623-cov-3.109008_pt1 | contig 10623 bp, 8 predicted proteins | sample MGYA00519580_ERZ827522 | MGnify/ENA primary metagenome ERZ827522 (study PRJEB31778, sample SAMEA3449340) | human gut metagenome | biome: human gut; feature: human-associated habitat; material: faeces | place: United Kingdom | collected 2010/2012 ...
ATCAATATGGGTATGTCCAACTGTGTATACATGGATATCGGAGTGCTTGTCCATCGCGTCAATTGCTGCGTTTAAGCAGTCGTCTGCTTCCGCAACAGATGCATAGAAGTCATCGCTGCCCGGATAAGACCAGTCAATCTTTAAAAATGCACGGTCAAGGGCTGCCTGCAGGTTATGGCGAACCGGATCGTTCTCGGAAAGCTCTTCAATTGTCTTCCAGACCATCAGGCCAAGATAATACAGGTCGTCTGTCTTTTCATCCAGATAGCCTAAAAATGCGCTCTTTAAGCGATGCTCCACCTCTCTGGGCAGTCCGCCGCCTTCCAGACCGGACCAGAGGCGGAAGGTCAGGCTGACCTCATTTCCACAGATCTCAGGTCTGAAAAATACTTCCTTATGATTGGCATCAACCGCCTGATACTGTTCGCCGTTTACAAACAGCAACGATTCAAACCCGCTGTTGTTGCCGCCGCCTGTCATACCGAAGTCAAACACACCTACCGCGCGCTTTCCTTCCCATTCTGCCGGCACCTTCATCTCCCCATGCAGCCAGAGATATAAATCCCTGCCCTTCCAGTCAGAGCCGGTACAGATCCTGTCCCAGCCGGTAAAATCTGTCGGCACATCCGGATTTACCAGGCCGCTTTTGTCTTCTTTTGCCAGAAACGATTCAAAATTTCTGACGTCCCGGTAACGGTATTCTCCCAGCTCCCGGATTCTTCCTTCCAGCTTTCGCTGTGTGAAAAACATGTCCATTGTGTTTCCCCTTTCTTGTTTCCCTTTCCTTTTTCCCTTTTTTATAAACTCCCTATAATTCCCGTTTGCCCAGCCTGACCTCTTCCATATAAGAGACCAACTCCTCCGGCAAATGGTCAAACAGGTAATTATGGTCGTTTTCCGTAAGTTGTTTCTGCGTGCTGCCCGGTCTTTTTTCAATCCGTTCCAGCACCTTTTCGCGGGTCAGCTCGACTTCCTCCAAAAGCTCCCGCGCCGCCATCCTGCGCGCGCCCTGTCCGTAAATGATGACCTGCTCCAGCGCATCGGAGGTCGCTACCGTCACATCGGCTTTTTTCCCGATTTTGTGGACGGTTTTTTCGATATATTGGTCAGCCGTCTCCGCTTCCTTCGTAAAGACGACGTGAATATTGTGATAATTGAAAATGCGTTCCTGCCCGCCTTCCACACGATAAGCGTCGAAGACGAGGATCAGCGTGCAGCCGTTAAAGCCCTGGTAATCGCACAGAACATCCATCAGGAGGTTCCTGGCGCTTTCGATATTAACCTTCGAAAGCTCGCGCAGCATTTCCCAGGAAAAAATGATATTATAGCCGTCAACCAAAAGATAGCGTTCCCGCGGCTTGCTCCGATCCGCCTCTGCCGCACGGGAGCGTTCCATCAGGCGCCGTGCGGGCGCTTCTTCCCTGTAGCGCTTCTGATAGCCCTTTTTGCTCTTCGGCTCGCTGTTCTGATAATAGGTGCGCTTGAAAATTTCTTCCAGCTCTTCTTCGCTGACAAAAGTTTCCGGCGTCTCTTTTCTTTCACGGACAAAATATTCTGCGCGGCTGCTCTGCGCTATCCCGGACGCTTCTTTTTCATCTGCACTGCCTTTTTCAGACGGCAGCGCAACTGCCTCGAGGTGCATATACTCCTCCACCTGATCCCATGGTACCACAAATCCGGCTCCGTGTGCACAAAAAACGGAGGAAGGAGGATTTTCCATGTCTGCTTCCGGATCATAGCCAGCTGCCGCCATCACTTCCTCTGCGTTATGGCACACAGCATAGCCCTGCAGCGTACAGAACAGCTTTCCACGGCCTCGGCTGTAGGAGGTAACCTCCTGCTGATAGCCCCGCATACATGCAACCGGCGCGCTTCCGCACAGAATCGCAAATTCCCCTTCCGTCTGCGGCGGCTCAAAGGTACCGTTCATCCGCTGAATATCCGTCATCGCCCGTCCGATCTGCTCCTGTGGAATCTCCAGTCGAAAGCTGTAAACAGGCTCTAAGAGTACGTTTTGTGCTCGCATCAGTCCCTGTCGGAGTGCCCGGTAGGTCGCCTGGCGAAAATCGCCGCCCTCGGTGTGCTTGATATGCGCCCTGCCATTTACCAGCGTGATCTTCATATCCGTGATCTCTGCGCCGCATAAAACACCTTTATGGCGCTTTTCTTCCAGATGGGTCAGCACCAGCCTCTGCCAGTTACGGTCCAGCACATCTTCGCTGACAGCTGACGCAAACTGCAGTCCCATGCCGCGTTCCAGAGGTTCCAGCAAAAGATGAACCTCCGCATAGTGCCGAAGGGGCTCGAAATGTCCGACGCCCTCGACGGGCGCTGCGATGGTTTCCCGGTATACAATGCTGCCCTGTCCGAAGGAAACCGGCACGCCGAAGCGCTCTCTGATCTGGTTTTTCAGGATTTCCATCTGCACTTCACCCATGACCTGCGCGCAGATCTCAGAGGAAGCTTCCTCCCAGACAATCGAAAGCTCCGGTTCCTCTTCCTCTAACTGCCGAAGATTTCTGAGCATCGTATGCGCATCGCAGTCCGGCGGCAGCTCGATCTGATAGGTTAATACCGGCTCCAGCAGCGGCAGCACCGGCTCCGTTTGCGCCCCAAGCCCTTCTCCTGCATAGGTTTTTGACAGTCCTGTCACGCTGCAGATTTCTCCTGCGGCCGCCTGCTGTACCTGTTCATAGCCACTTCCGTTATAAATCCGGATCTGGTCGGCTTTTTCTTCCCATTCCTGTCCATCAGCAGTTTGTCCCCTCAGGCTCTGCCGCGTAAAAAGACTTCCTCCGGTCAGCTTCAGATGCGTCAGACGCTTTCCGGTTTCATCCCTCGTGATCTTAAAAACACGTGCCCCAAACTCCTCTGTGTATTCCGGCTCTTTCATCAGCTTCGACAGCCCGGACAATAGCGCATCCACGCCACAGACTTTTAGTGCCGATCCAAAAAAACACGGAAATAGCTTTCTTTCCTTTACCAGAAGTGCTGCATCCTCCCAGGTCAGCGTATCGCCATCGAGATAGCGTTCCAAAAGGTCTTCCTGACACATGGCGACATTTTCCCAGAAATCCGGGACAGGAATCAGTGCTTCACATGGCTGCAGGCTGTCCGAAGCGTTTGTGCGCATGGCGGACACTGCGTCTGTACCTGTGCCCAAAGGCCTGATGCCGGGTGCTGTATCTGCGCTGTCTGGCTGCTGCGGCATACTGCACACTTTGATACAGTGCTCGTTCAGCTGTTTTTGCAGCTGCAAAAGAAGTTCTGCCTCATCTGTCCCTTCCTGGTCCATCTTGTTGATAAACAAAACGGTGGGGATCTGATAACGGGAAAGCAGCCGCCAGAGTGTCTCCACATGTCCCTGCACACCGTCCGCGCCGCTGATGACCAGCACCGCATAATCCAGCACCTGCAGGGTCCGCTCCATCTCTGCAGAAAAATCCACATGTCCGGGCGTATCCAGAAGCGTCACGTCAAAATCGCCCAGTGCAAACTTCGCCTGTTTTGAAAAAATCGTAATACCCCGGGCCCGCTCCATCGCGTCCGTATCCAGAAAGGCATCCTGATGGTCCACTCTGCCCAGCCGCCGCAGCATACCGGTCCGATATAAAATTGCTTCTGCCAGTGTGGTCTTTCCGGCATCCACATGTGCCAGAATACCGACTGTTACCTTTTTTGTGCCCAACTTCCGATTCCTTTCCGTAAGATTTCGCGCTGCGCGGATACCTCCACTGCTAAAAAAAGCCCCGCATATGCGGGGCTCTTTTAGTCATCCTTATGCGATGTGAACGTTAACCGCTCTCAGCTTTCTGGAATCCTTAGGATCGCTTTCTACATCGAAAGTTACCTTCTGGCCTTCTTCCAGAGTTTTGAAGCCATCTACCTGGATAGCGGAGAAGTGTACGAATACGTCCTCGCCGTTTGCATCGTTGGTGATGAAGCCATAGCCTTTGCTGGAATTAAACCACTTAACTACACCTGTGTTCATTTTCAAGTACCTCCTGAATAATTTGGATCAATTGGAGACGCCGCTGCGCGCTGACTTACGAAATCTATCCGTAAAAAAAGACTGTCCGCAAGCCACCATAAAGAAAAGGACGACTTTTCAGTACAGTCAGTTCTAAGCTCAAATTGATTCTGGAGCTATCATAGCATTATTCCCCTATTTTGTCAAAGATATTTTGCAGTTTTTTCAATATCGTAGTATGCTAAAAGGAGGTACCAAACGAAACACCAAGGAGGTTACAAAATGCAGTATTTTGAACGTCAAAATGACAGTCTGATCTTTCGCTTAAATGGAGAAACCGTCATGGTTTCCCCTTGGGGAGAAGACAGCCTGCGCACACGGGCGGCATTGTTTAACGAGCTTTCAGACAACAGTCCGGCACTTCTTTCTCCGGCAAAAAGTGAGCCTGTTATCGAACTCGGGGAACGTCAGGCTGTAATTACCAACGGCAAAATCCACGCTGTGCTTTCCCTGCAGGACTGGGGCGATGAGCTGCAGATTTCCTATTATAATCAAAAGGGCGAGCTTCTGCTGCAGGAAATTCCAAACGGCGGTGCCCTGTTTTTAAAGGCACGTCGCTTTCAGTCCCTGCCCGGTGACTCTTTTTTCCTGACCGCATCCTTTGTCTCCAACCCATCAGAAAAAATCTACGGTATGGGACAGTATCAGCAGGAAACCCTCAATTTAAAAGGCTGTAATCTGGAGCTTGCCCACCGCAACTCACAGGCGAGCATCCCCTTTTACGTTTCCAGTCTCGGTTATGGCTTCTTATGGAATAATGCCGCTGTGGGAGATGTTCATTTCGGCACGAATACGACACAGTGGACTGCCCGCTCCTGTAAACAGCTGGACTACTGGATCACTGCAGGCGACACTCCTGCTGAAATAGAAGAAGCTTATGCCAACGCAACCGGAAAATCTCCCATGATGCCCGAATACGGTCTTGGCTTCTGGCAGTGCAAGCTGCGCTACTATAATCAGGAGCAGGTGCTTTCCATTGCCCGTGAATACAAGAAACGGAATATCCCCCTGGACGTCATCGTGATCGACTTCTATCACTGGCCCTACTGTGGTGACTGGCGTTTCGATGAAGAATTCTTCCCGGATCCTGCTGCCATGATAAAGGAGCTGCAGGAGCTTGGCGTAGAAACCATGGTTTCTATCTGGCCTGCCGTAGATTTTCGCAGTGAAAACTACGAAGAGATGAAGCAGCAGAATATGCTGGTAAAATCCAACTCCGGCGTCGATGTCCAGATGATCTTCCACGGCAACAATGCCTTTATGGACGCAACCAATCCCAAAACACGCCGCTATGTCTGGGAAAAATGCAAACAAAACTACGCGGACCTCGGCATTCGCACATTCTGGCTGGACGTTGCAGAGCCGGAGTATACGTCCTACGATTTTGAAAACTACCGTTACTATTCCGGTACGGTACTGGAAACCGGCAATATCTATCCCAGAGAATACGCGCGGCTTTTCTACGAGGGGCAAAAGGAAAACGGTCAGGACGACATCGTCAATCTGATCCGCTGCGCATGGGCAGGCAGCCAGCGTTACGGTGCTCTGGTCTGGTCCGGAGATATTATGTCAACTTATGAGGACTTCCGTAAGCAGATCTGTGCCGGAATCCATATGGGACTTTCCGGCATTCCGTGGTGGACAACCGATATCGGCGGTTTCCATAACGGCGTTGCTGCAGATCCCGATTTTAAAGAACTGCTGATCCGCTGGTTCCAGTTCGGTACCTTCTGTCCTGTTATGCGTCTGCATGGCAGCCGCCAGCCCTATACCCCAATTTATAACAAGGCGGGCGAGCTTCGCGAGGGAACCGGAACCGATAACGAGGTATGGAGCTATGGCGAAGAGGCTTATCAGATCATGACAAAATTCATCCATGTCCGTGAGCTGATGCGAGACTATACGAGAAGCCTCATGCAGCAGGCACACGAAAACGGTCATCCGGTGCTCCGTGCTCTGTTTTATGAATTCCCGTCCGATCCGATCTGCTGGGACATCAAGGATTCCTACCTGTTTGGATCTGATCTTTTAGTCGCACCGATCTGCCATGAGCATGCAGTAGACAGACAGGTTTATCTTCCTGCCGGCATATCCTGGACAGATGCCCGCACCGGAGTAGTTTATGAGGGCGGTCAGTGGATCATGGCGGATGCGCCGATGGATACGCTCCCCGTGTTCCTGCGCGACGGCAGACAGGACTACCTGATCGGAGAGATCTGATACCGCCACCACCGTTAAGAAAGGAACTTTCAACCAATGGATACCAAAAAAGACCCTTTCCAGAACCTTCAGGAAAGAATGCGCAACGCCCTTGCTGACCACTCGATCCGCGCGTTTCAGGAGCTTTCCAGCTCCACGCGGGATCTGATGTCCTGCTATCGCTGCGCGATTATGGAGATTGAAACGAAATTTCGCGTATTAAACGAACGCTTTTCCCTCCAGCACGACCGCAACCCCATCGACAGCATCCAGAGCCGCTTAAAGTCCCCCGACAGCATTCTGGACAAAATGCTTCGAAAAAAGCTGCCCTTTACCCTCGAGGCAATTGAAAACAACATCTTCGACATCGCAGGCATCCGTGTCGTCTGCTCCTTTGTGGACGATATTTACATGCTCGCTGACTGCCTGCTGCAGCAGGACGATATCACGCTGATCGATCGCAAGGATTACATCAAAAATCCGAAGAAAAACGGTTATCGCAGCCTGCATCTGATTATCGAGGTGCCGATCTTTTTACAGAATGAGAAAAAAATCATGAAAGCGGAGGTACAGCTGCGCACGATTGCCATGGAGTTCTGGGCAAATCTCGAACACCAGCTCCGCTATAAAAAAGACCTGTCACCCGAGTTAATGGAGCAGACCTCCTACCAGCTGAGCGAATGCGCACGCTTAAGCGCTGTCCTCGACGAGCAGATGCAGGCAATCCGGGATATTTCTCCGGTGCCGATCCGCTTTGATGAAATTGAAAGCGGGGCAAAGGGATATTACAGCCGTGTGGATAAGATTCGTCTGAAAAAAGCGACAGCCCTAAAAAGCCTTCCGACCTACTTTCCCGTCCGATCTTAAGTGCGCTGGAAAACTATGCCCCGAAGGCAGAATAAGGAGGATACTTATCATGTTCAGCAGTCGATTATGGCAGCTATTTTTAGACTCTTTTCCCAAAATCCTGCTCCCGGGCCTGACGGCAACCATCCCGCTGACAATTATTTCCTTTTCGCTGGCGCTGGTGATCGCGGTGGTTGCGGCCCTCGTGCAGTTTGCAAATATTCAGGGACTCAAGCAGATCGCCCGCTTTTATATCTGGATTTTCCGTGGGACGCCGCTTTTGGTACAGCTGTTCGTCGTGTTCTTCGGTCTGTCCAGAGTCGGCATCGTCCTGGATCCGTTTCCCGCTGCAGTCATCGTCTTTTCTTTAAATGAAGGCGCTTACTGTGCAGAAACCATCCGGGCGGCACTGGAATCCGTTCCGAAGGGCCAGCTGGAAGCCGGTCTCTGTGCAGGACTTTCCTATTTACAGACCATTTTCCGCATCGTGCTCCCCCAGGCGATGCGTACCGCATTTCCGCCGCTGTCCAACTCCCTGATCTCCATGGTCAAGGATACCTCTCTGGCAGCCAACATCACCGTAACGGAAATGTTCATGGTAACCCAGCGAATCGTTGCCCGTACCTACGAGCCGCTTCTTCTGTATCTCGAAGTCGGTCTGATCTACCTGATCTTCTCCACCGTCCTGACAAAGCTTCAGGCTGTCGGTGAGAAAAAACTCGGTTCCTACGGACAGAAAGGAGTCTGACCTATGCTGGAAATCCGAAATATTCATAAATCCTTTGGCAGCACTCCTGTCTTAGGCGGAATCGATCTGGACGTAAAACAGGGAGATGTTATCGCCATCATCGGTCCGAGCGGTTCTGGCAAAACCACACTGCTGCGCTGCCTGAATTATCTGGAGCACGCCGACGAGGGCACGATGGTCTTTGACCAGGAAACCTTTGCGATGAATAAAATTTCCAAAAAGGACATCGCCCGGCTCCGCAAAAAGACTGCCTTCGTGTTCCAGAGCTATAACTTATTTGCCAACAAAACCGCCCTCAAAAACGTCACAGAGGGACTGATTGTCGGCCGCAAAATGCCCAAAGAGCAGGCACGTGAAATCGCTATGAAGGCGTTGGAAAAGGTCGGGCTTGCCGACCGCAGCGACGCTTATCCGGCACAGCTTTCCGGCGGTCAGCAGCAGCGTGTCGCAATCGCGCGTGCCATTGCCGCCCAACCGGAAATCATCTATTTCGATGAACCGACTTCGGCCCTCGACCCGGAGCTGACCGGTGAGGTCCTTTCCGTCATGCGTTCCCTGGCAAATGAGGGGATGACGATGATCGTCGTCACACACGAAATGAGCTTTGCCAAAAATGTTTCCAACAAAGTCATCCTGATGGAAAACGGGCGTATCGTGGAACAGGGACCCTCGAAGGAGTTTTTTGCAAATCCGAAAGAAGAACGTACCAAAGCATTTTTACAGTCTTTTGACCAGCAGTAATCCGGCGCTTTACCTGTCCGGCTGCCGCTGGCAAGAATATCAGAAAGGAGTTATTTTTTATGACCTTCAAAAAATCTATTGCACTGCTGCTTTCCGGCTCTATGCTGGCAACGGCTGCTTTAACCGGCTGCGGTTCTGACAACACTGCAGCAGCTGTCTCCAACACAGCAGGCAAAGACCTGTTAGACCAGATCCAGGCACGGGGCAGCATCACGGTTGCCATGGAGGGTACCTGGGCCCCCTGGACCTATCACGATGAAAACGACGAGCTGGTGGGCTACGACGTAGAGGTTGCAAAGCTGATCGCAAATGAGCTCGGCGTCGATGTCAACTTCGTCGAGGGCGAATGGGACGGTCTGCTCGCCGGCCTGGACGACGGCCGCTACGACATCATGGTAAACGGCGTAGGTGTTACACCAGAGCGTCAGGAAAAATACGATTTTTCCGTACCTTATGCCTATAATAAAACTGCTGTCATCGTCCGCAGCGACTACGACGAAATTCATTCCATGGAGGATTTAAAGGGAAAACACACTGCAAACACCATCAGCAGTACCTATGCAACCCTTGCGGAAAAATACGGTGCAGAGGTAACGGGCGTCGATGACCTGAATCAGACCATCGAGCTTTTACTTTCCAACCGAATCGATGCAACCCTCAACACGGAAGTGACCTATTATGACTACTTAAAGGCACATCCTGATGCAGATATCAAAATCGCCGCTTTGTCCGACGAGGTAGAAAAGGTTGCAATCCCCGTCCGCAAGGGCGACGATACAAAGACGCTGCTTGCAGCCATCAACGACGCTCTCTCAAAGCTGGACGAATCCGGCGAGCTGACCGCATTGTCGGAAAAATACTTCGGAACCGATATCTCAAAACTGGAAAATTAAATCACCAAAATTCACTTCAAAAAGCTCCTGTGCATATTCCTGCACAGGAGCTTTTGATTCGTAGGGTGTATTGTTTCGAAAGTTTATTCGTGAATTTCCAACGGAAGTCCGTCGGGATCTGCAAAAAATGTCATCGGTTTTCCGGTAAACTCATCGATACGGATCGGCTCTGTCACAATTCCGAGGCTGTTTAACCGCACAACCGTATTCTCCACGCTCTCCACAAAAAATGCGAGATGCCGAAGTCCCTGTGCCTCCGGATAACTCGGACGCTTGGGTGCATCCGGCTTGATAAACAGCTCGATCTCCTGCTCTCCGCATTTCAGATCGATCTTGCAGTCTGCTTTGTCTTTCCGGTGGTTTTCCCGGATCACCGTAAAGCCGAGCAGATCCACATAAAAATGTCTGGAGCGCTCATAATCGCTTCCGATGATCGCAATGTGGTGAATTTTTTCGGACAAAGCGCCCGCTTTGATTGTCAGCTGTCCGGTACGCTCTTTCAGCACGTCTGCTGCCGCCGACGCCTCCTGTACACTGTCTGTCAGGGTCGGAACGATTTCTTCAAAAATTCCATCCAGCTCGTCCTGGGTCTGATAGGTTCCCGTCGTCAGGATCACAAACAAATCCTTATCAGGCAGCACAACGCCGAACTGTCCGAAGGCGCCATCCGCACGGAAGGATCCGGGTGTCCTGCATCCAACACTGGAATCCGTAGCCGTAAGCCCATTCTTTGACGTGTCCTTCCGCATCTCCGGCAGTCTCGATCTGCTTGGTGCAGGCAAGGTCAAACCATTCCTCTTCCAGCAGCTGCCTGCCTTCCCAGCGTCCACGGTTTAACACAAAATAAATAAAACGCGCCATGTCCTCCGTCGTCATCCGCATACCGCCGCCAGCCATTTCCACTGCTTCCGGTCCCTGACACTTCGAACAGGTCAAGGAAGTAATGCCCAGGGGCTCCAGCAGACGGGGCTTTAAAAATTCCGTCACATCGCAGCCTGTTTTTCTCTTCAACACAGCCGCCAGCATGTTTGTGCCCGCCGTATTGTATTTATAAAATGTTCCCGGCTCATGGAGTACCGGATGATGCAGAAATGTAGAGATCCAGTTTTCGGAATTGTCCGAAATCTCCGTCTCGTGACCGCATCCCATGATCAACAGATGGTGCA
>ERZ827522.2977-NODE-2977-length-10596-cov-2.868229_pt1 | contig 10596 bp, 10 predicted proteins | sample MGYA00519580_ERZ827522 | MGnify/ENA primary metagenome ERZ827522 (study PRJEB31778, sample SAMEA3449340) | human gut metagenome | biome: human gut; feature: human-associated habitat; material: faeces | place: United Kingdom | collected 2010/2012 ...
TCTCAGACGTGAATTACGTGATGCCCAAGATGCACTTGATGTGTTAAAAAAAGCAGTCAACATTCTGGGAAAATGACGGAAGCCATTTATCTTGAAATTTCTTCATCCATATATGGTTCACATACTTTTTCTAGTTTGCTCAATAATCTCCAAGATACCATGCTTGCAACAATGCAAGATATTAAATACCAGGAATTTTTATATGTTTCTACGACCAGAATTAATGTCCCTAAAATAATAAAAATAACAGAAACAAACTTTCGCACCTTCGGTGTAGTTGGCGATTTTTCATTTGTACCAAATAGCCACTTTGATAAATATATAAGCCCTATAACAAACAATATTGCATATACAAGCATATTAGCTTTCGCCCAAACGGAATATATAATATCCGGATTGCTATATTGCAGATTATCTCTCAATATAAAGAAGAAACCCAATTTACTGGACGATGACACATACTCAAACACTATGGCTGAGTATATCCATATTCCCGTTGCCCAGGTAAAAAGTTTCCAATTTTTATTGCAATAAGTCCACACATACATAACCACTTGAATCAGTATTACGCCAATCATTCCGAGAATTACTGACCACCTGAATCCAATATTAAATGGCATTCCCGTTGTTTTTGCCTCTGGAAGATAAATTGACTTTACATCTCCCATATATCTGTGCATAAGCAAGATTAATCCAACCGCCAAAAGCAGCATGCCAACGCTCACAACATCTGTAATAATTCTCTTTTTATAAGTTCTCATAGTATATCACCTCAATTTTTTCCTTGCATGCACTTTACTTAAAAGTACTTTTCGACACTTATACGATATGCAACATCTACAATATGAAATCCGCTGAATATCATATTCACTTCCTCCGAAGTCAGCTCTCTTATATACTGAATTTCATATGCACCAGTTTCGATATTTAATGCTACCATTCCTCTTTTTTTATCTAAGTTGGCTACAAGCAAATCACCAATACATCTCGCATTATCTTCTTTCTCAACCATTGCTATCAGTTTTCCACCTTGGAAGTCAAATGCCCCAACATATCTTGTAAATCCTGTTGCGATATCATTTTTTATCATTTCATCGTTCCAATATGTATCTTTAAGGAGCTTCTTCTTAAGTTTATCAATATCTTTAATAACCCTCGACAGCTTGCCTGTTATGTGCATTTCATTTAACTGCCAGTAAATGCCTTCATCAATAAAATTCGATGTAACACCTTTGTATCTTCTTTTCGATACATCTGAAAACATAAGGAAATAGTCAAGTACATCTTTGTCTGGTGGTAAATATCCTTTCAGCAGCTTAACAATAAAATGGTACATTCTTGCAGATTTATTATCTTCCAAATCATACCTTCCATCTAAAATACCATCGACATAATTCAAAGAAAATACTGTCTGCGAACTGTTTTTTTCTCGTCCCAGTCGTTCATGCTCTGATATAAAAAAGAAATTCCTAAAGTCCCTCATATTGATCTATTTGAAAAAATCACACAAGCAAAAACGTCATAAATAAAAATAGTGGGAGTGAATCCTCTGATTGTTCAGCGTGTTCACTCCCTTTTCTTTGTTCAGTGATGATTTTAAAAATTACGGTGGCAAATGGGTGGCAAATAGACTGAACTCCACTCATAAAAGCCTGTAAAACCGCTTATTTACATGATAATAAACAGACCGTCTCAACATGATCACAAAACGGAAACATATCAACCGGCCAGGCCTCCTGCATCTGATAGCCTTTTTTCTTTAAAATGCGAAGATCTCTTGCCAGCGTTTCCGGATTACAGGAAACATAAACCACCTTTTTCGGTGCCAGTTTTGCAAGGCAATCCAGAAATACTTCACTGCTGCCACTGCGCGGCGGATCCATGAAAACAACATCCAGCTGCTGATCTTCTGCAGCCATTTTCAGCATAAATTCTCCGGCATCTTCGCAGTAGAAAGTGATATTTTTTGTCTGATTTCGCTTTGCATTTTTAATGGCATCACGGACAGCTTCTTTATTAAGTTCTACGCCGGTCACCTGTTTTGCCTTTGATGCTGCGATCAGACCGATCGTGCCGATCCCACAGTACGCATCGAGCACGGTTTCTTTTCCGGTCAGCCCCGCCGCTTCGATTGCTTTCTGATATAGGATCTCCGTCTGTACCGGATTGACCTGATAGAACGACTGTGCAGAAATGCGGAACGTGCAGCCACAGAGTTTATCTTCGATAAATCCTTTTCCATAGAGAACGACATCTCGTGTCCCAAGTACCATGCTGGTTCCCCGGTCGTTGATATTCTGAACGACCGTCGTAATCTCCGGATGAACTTTTCGCAATGCTTTGACAAAATTGTTCTTGGATGGAAATACCGGCGATGCCGTGACGAGCACGACCATGATCTCTCCGGTAGAAAATCCGCGCCGGATCAGCACATGACGCAAAAGCCCATACTGTGTATCTTCATCGTACGTTTTGATTTTAAAAGATTTCAGAAGTCCTCGGATCGTGACGATGATCTCATCTGCTTTCTGATCCTCGATCATGCAGGAATCCACCGGAACAACTTTGTGTGTGCCTTTCTGGTAAACACCGGAAATCGCATTGCCTCTGCGGTCACGGTCAAACACAGCATGCACTTTATTGCGGTAATGATACGGATCTTTCATTCCGATGATCGGATGTACTTTTCCAAAAGAATCCAGAAGGATCCGCACACGTTTCTCTTTGTGCCTGAGCTGTTCTGCATAAGGCATCCCCTGAAATTCACAGCCGCCGCATTTTTTCGCCACCGGACAGACTGATGCTTTTTTTGTTTTGTTTTTGTCCATGAATGATTATTTGCAGAGTTCTGCAACCACCTGGTTGATGACTTTTCCGTCTGCTTTTCCTTTCATATCTGCCATTACATTTTTCATGATCATTCCTTTATTTTTTGTAGCAACGACCTCGGCAAATTTTTCCTGAATGTAAGCTTTAACCTCTTCTGCACTCATCTGAGCCGGTGCATATTCTTTGATCACATCATAACGGAACTGATATTCTGCTTTAAGGTCCTGTCTGGAGTCCGGACAGGTATCGATCTGTTCTTTTGCTGTTTTCAGCTCTTTCAGAATTACCTGATCAACCATGCTTTCCGGAATATCATCTCTGCATCCGGCATCGATCGCTGCTTTTTTTACTGCAGAAACCAGAGAAGAAATTGCTTCCTTGCGTTCTTTATCTTTTGCCTTCATAGCTGCTACCATGTCTTTTCTTAATGCTTCTAACTGCATTTTTAAATCCTCCCATCATTCCTGGATAAAACTTTTTATCCCATTGTCATTTTTGCTCATTATAGCACTTCTCTCTCTTTCCTGTAAAGTTTTCACTGTTTTTTTTCTGATTTTGTGCTATAATAATTCCACTGATGACAGGGTCAAAAGACGATCAGGTACTTTATCTCTGGCATTACCATTCTCAAACCGAAAAGAAAGGTGGAATTTATATGATCATTGCTATTATCTCTATCGCCGTCCTTGCGGCTGTGATCGTTTCCTGCGTGGTTGCTGTGGTTGCCGGTGTAATCGGCAGCAAATCTCACGATGAAGACGATGCCTAGAACACAACGACCAGCAACATTTTAAACTGCTCTTTTCATAAAACTTCTCCCTCTACCGACACTGTAAGCACCTGCCATGGTATAAACTTACCACTTTTTTTCATTGCTGTCACAGCTGCATTTTGAATTCCGCCGCAGCATGGCACTTCCATCCTTATGATTGTCACACTTTTCACATCATTCTGCTCCAGGATTGCCGTAAGTTTCTCACTGTAATCAACCGGATCCAGTTTCGGACATCCGATCAGCGTGATTTTTCCCTTCTGGATCTCTTTTGCAAAATTTGCGTATGCAAACGCAGTACAGTCTGCTGCGATTAAAAGATCTGCCCCGTCAAAATAAGGGGCATTGACCGGCGTAAGCTGAATTTGGATCGGCCACTGCCTGTTCTTTTTTCTCTTATTTGCTTCCACAGCTGCTTCGTCATATGCCGCTGCTTCCCGCTCAACAAACGTGATCGCTCCGGTTGGGCAGGTCGGCAGACAGTCTCCCAGTCCGTCACAATAATCATCCCGCAATAATTTTGCCTTTCCATTTACCATACCAATCGCATTTTCATGACAGGCTTTCGCACATAAACCACATCCATTGCATTTTTCTTCGTTTATCTCAATAATTTTTCTTATCATTTATCTATATTCCTCCTAATAATCACACCTGAAATCTTTTTTTCACTGCCGGGCAGACAGCAATTTTTTTCAATCACTGTTCATACCTTCACAGTGCCCCTTGCTTTTCTGTTTTTCGTGTAGTATGATGCTGAACAAAGCCAGCAGATTTTCTGTCAAACCATTTTTTCCGGTCTAAAATCTCTGCCTGACTTTGACCTGATCCTAACATAACATCTGAGAAAAATCGGTGGTTATAACCACTGAATCACAATCAAAATACCGTTAAATATCAACAGTACTATTTTTCCGCATACTGTTGTTTTTACCTGACAGGAGACTTTATGAACTTTTTAGAACTGCCTCTGTTTCAGAGCCTTTCCGATCAGGAACTGGAACAAATGAAGACTTCCGGCTGTCTGCGGACGGCTTCCTACAAAAAGAATGATATTATATTTTCTACCGGTTCCACTGTTTCTGAAATCGGCATTGTTTTATCCGGAAGCGTAAATGTAGAAAACATTGATTTCTGGGGAAATAAGAGCATTCTGGGAAATATGAATGAAGGACATATTTTTGCAGAAACCTATGCCCTGTGCCGGGAACCGATGATGGTAGATGCCGTTGCCGCCAGCAACTGCGAAATTCTTTTTTTGAATCTGAAAGTTTTACAGGAAAAAAACTGCACTTCTTCCTGGTATTCGAAAATACAACGCAGCCTTCTTGCAATGTGTAGCCGCAAAAATTTGATGCTCTCAGAACGGATTTTCTGCACTTCTTCAAAAACAGTTCGCAGCCGACTGCTGACCTATCTGTCCGCACAGTCCCGGAAACACGGCAACCATCGTTTTCAGATTCCGTTCGACCGGCAGCAAATGGCAGACTACCTGAATCTGGATCGCAGTGCCCTGTCAAAAGAACTTTCCCGTATGAAAAAAGAAGGGATCTTAGATTTTCACAAAAACGAATTTGTTTTAAAAAATGAGATGCTCTGAATTTTTCACACATCAAAATGTATGATATTGGAGGAATTGAATATGTGTACCGCAGCAACTTATAAAACAAAAGATTTTTATTTCGGACGTACTTTAGACTATGAATTTTCCTATGGTGATGAGATCATCATTACACCACGAAACTATCCTTTCGTTTTCCGCCACACAAAAACACTGGAAAATCACTATGCACTGATTGGCATGGCGTGCTGTGCCGACAATTATCCGCTCTATTACGATGCCATCAACGAAAAAGGACTTGGCATGGCAGGACTGAATTTTGTCGGAAATGCTCATTACCAGCCGCTTTCTGATTCAGAAGAAAATATCGCATCTTTTGAATTTATTCCATGGATTTTAGGACAGTGTGCCACCGTAAAAGAAGTAAGGAGCTTTCTTGGCCGCATGAATTTATGTGACACACCGTTCAGCGACCAGTTTCCATCATCCAGCCTGCACTGGCTGATCGCTGACCGCAGCGAAAGCATCACCGTAGAATGTGTTGCAGATGGCATGAAAATTTATGACAATCCGGTCGGTGTACTGACCAACAATCCACCGTTTGACCTGCAGCTGTTTCAGCTCAACAATTATATGCAGCTTTCCGCCAAATCACCGGAGAATCATTTCTCCGATAAATTAAACCTGAACACTTACAGCCGCGGCATGGGAGCACTCGGACTTCCGGGAGACCTCTCCTCTCAGTCGCGTTTCATCCGCGTGGCATTCACCAAAATGCACGCTATTTCTGATGAAAGCGAAGCTTCCAGTGTAAGCCAGTTTTTCCATATTTTAGGTTCCGTTGAACAGAGCAGAGGCTGCTGCGAAGTTGCCGAAGGAAAATATGAAATCACGATCTACACCTCCTGCTGCAATGCCGATAAAGGGATTTATTATTACACGACGTATGATAATCATCAGATCAGTGCCGTTGATATGCATAAAGAAAATCTGGAAGCAAAAGAACTGATTCGCTATTCCCCGATAAAAGAAGAGCAGATATATTTTCAGAACGGCAAATAAAATTTACGGTAGAGATTTTCTTAATGTGCACCTCTGCAATCCGCCGGAGGCTATTTCTTCTTTCAATGCAGTAAAAAAGAAAAGATATGAAATGTAGATTGTGCCAGACAGCAAAAAAGACAGAGGTACAGTGACGGTAGCAAGTTTCCGTCGTGAGATTTGTGTCTAGTTTCCGCCGCCGAGCGGTGTCTGAGCAGCGAAGCTGCGAGTTCCAGCGAACGGCGGATCATAGACGGCACAAATCGAACAGGAAACGATGCGTGTCACGTGCCCTGTCTTTTTGCGTCCAGCACTCTATAACATTTTCCTTTCATTTTCTGCACTGAAAAAGAAAAACCTATAACTTTCAGCTCAGCTCAAACATTCCATGATAAAGCTGATAATATTTCCCTTTCTGTTCCAACAGTTCTGCATGATCCCCTCTCTCGACGATCTTCCCCTGCTCCAGTACCATGATCGCATTGGCATTTCGCACGGTACTTAATCGATGTGCGATGACAAACACGGTCCTTCCTTCCATCAGCTGATCCATGCCTTTTTCGATCAGTTCTTCGGTTCGTGTATCAACAGAGGATGTCGCCTCATCAAGAATCAGAACCGGCGGATCGGCTACTGCTGCCCTTGCGATCGCCAGAAGCTGCCGCTGTCCCTGGGAAAGATTTGCCCCATCTGCCGTCACCATGGTATCGTAACCATCTGGCAGTCGTCTGATAAAAGAGTGTGCATTTGCAATGCGTGCCGCCCTCTCGATCTCTTCCTGCGTTGCATCCAGTTTTCCAAAGCGGATGTTATCCGCTACGGTTCCGGTAAACAGATGCGTATCCTGAAGCACGATGCCAAGAGAGTGTCGCAGTGCATCTTTCTTTATCTTTCGCACATCAATTCCATCGTAAACCACCGTTCCTCCCTGCACATCATAAAAGCGGTTGATCAGGTTGGTGATCGTGGTTTTTCCGGCTCCGGTCGATCCGACAAAAGCAATTTTCTGTCCCGGTTTTGCATACAGGCTGATATTCTTCAGGATCATATGCTCTTTCGTATAACCAAAATCAACATTTTCAAAACGGACATCACCGCGAAGCATTGTCAGTTCTCCATCTTTTGAACGCCATGCCCATTTTCCGGTCTTTTCCTGACATTCTTTCAGGATGCCGTTTTCTTTTCTGACATTGACAAGCGTCACATCCCCTTCGTCCACTTCCGGCTCCAGATTCATCACATCAAACACCCGCTCTGCTCCGGCAAGTGCGGAGAGCAGGAAATTGCTCTGCTGTGTAAACTGATTGATCGGGAGTGCCGCCTGACGCACAAACACCAGATAACTTGCAAGACTTCCGACATCCGCCATCCCACGCATCGCCAGAATTCCTCCGAGAACTGCCACGATTGCATAATTAATATAAGATATACTTACGACTACCGGAACCATCGTTGCCGCATAAGACTGTGCACCGGTTCCTTCTTTTCGCAGTTTTTCATTTTTCTCCAGAAATTCCTGAAGACTTGCCTGTTCATGATTAAAGACTTTGACTACTTTCTGACCGCTGACCATTTCTTCAATATAGCCGTCCAGCTCACCAAGGCTCTGCTGCTGTTTCGCATAAAAAACCTTACTTTTTGCTCCGCTGAATTTCATATACCAGAACATGATACCATAGCAGACCGTCACGATCAGCGACAGTTTCCAGTTCAGGATATACAGGATCACAAGGGTTCCGATCATCTGGATAAAACTCTGGATTGCCATCGCAAAACTGTTATTGAGAGCATCTGCGATCGTATCAATATCGTTTGTGAACAGACTCATGATATCGCCGTGTCGCTTCTGGTCAAAAAAGCGAAGCGGCAGTGTCTGCATATGTGCAAACAAATCTCTTCGAATATCAAAAACAACCTGCTGGGCAGCTTTTACCATCGTCTGAGAATAGCCCCAGGCTGCCAGTGCTCCGATGGCAAAAATGCCGGCTGCCACAAGCACTCCGATGGCAAGTGAATGCAGATCCCCGTTTGCAAGATTATTGACAACCGGACGTATCATGTAAGTTCCAAGAAGGTTTGCAAGGGCACTTACCGTTACCAGAATACTGACGATCAGAAGCATAAATTTATGCCGTCCAAGATAAGAAACAAAAATCCGCAGTGTGTGCTGCATATTTTCCGGCCGTTTAACATTCTTCGTTTTCGATGCCATCGCTGTTTCCTCCTTTCATCTGAGAAGCATAAATTTCCTGATAAATTGCATCCTCCTTAAGAAGCTGTTCATGCGTTCCGATATTATGGATCTTACCGTCATCCAGGATCACGATCCGATCCGTATGGATTACAGAAGAAATTCTCTGTGCAATGATGATCTTTGTCACATCGCCAAGTTTTGCCAGCTCTTTGCGGATCTTCTTTTCCGTCGCCGTATCGACTGCACTGGTAGAATCATCAAAGATCAGGATCTTCGCATTGGCAAGAAGTGCTCTTGCGATACAGAGTCTCTGTTTCTGCCCGCCGGACAGGTTATTTCCTCCCTGCACAAGCATGGTGTCCAGTCCGTCTGGAAAACGCTCCAGGAACTCATCCGCACATGCCACACGGCATGCATGCCAGATTTTTTCGTCATCTGCATCCGGATCGCCCCATTTCAGGTTATCACGTATCGTTCCGGAAAAAAGCTCATTTTTCTGCAGAATAATTCCGACTGCCGCCCGCAGTGCATGAAGATCATATGCTTTTACATCCACACCGCCAACTCTCACCGTGCCGCAGGTCGCATCATAAAGCCTCGGGATCAGCTGCACGAGCGTCGTTTTGGCGGCTCCGGTTCCACCGACCACACCGATCGTCTGCCCGGCCTTGATGTGCAGATCAACATCTGACAGTGCATACGCTTTCGCATCTTTGTGATATTTAAAAGATACCTGTTCAAAATCCACGCTTCCATCTTTGACCTTCTGTACCCCGTTTTCCGGAGACTTCAGAACAATCCTCTCATCCAGCACTTCTGCGATACGATGTGCACTGGCAAGAGATCTCGTCAACAGCAGAAAAACATTTGCGATCATCATCAGAGCATTGACAACCTGCATGACATAACTTAAAAATCCGGTCAGATCACCAACCTTAAGACTACCGCTTAAGATCATATTTCCGCCAAACCACATGATCAGGACAACCGATGTATACATAACCAACTGGAACGCAGGCAGGTTGAGGACGGCATAGCGGAAGGTTTCCGTCGAAGCATCGCTCAATTCCGTGTTGACGGTGTCGAACTGGGCGTTCTCGTAGTCGCCGCGGACGAACGCCTTGATGGCGCGGATGGCGGTCAGGGACTCTTGGATGCGGCCATTCAGGTGATCCACGGCGCTCTGCTGGCGGCCATAGAGCGGGCCGACCTTTGTGACGATCCAGGCGAGGACGGCGGCCAGAATCGGCGTTGTGACGAGGAATACAATCGTCAGCCGCGGGCTGAGCACGCAGGCCATCGCCAGCCCCATGCAGAGCATGACCGGGCTGCGCACCAGCGGACGCAGACCGGCGTTGACGGCGTTGAGCATGACCGTGACGTCGGTGGTCATGCGGGTGACGAGGGACGCATCGGAGAAGCGGTCAAGGTTGGCGAAGTCGAATTTCTGCACGGCGGCATACTCCGCCATGCGCAGCTCTGCCGCGAACCCGTTTGCGAACCGCGCCGCGTACCGCGCATACAGCAGCCCCGTGATGAGCGCGAGCACCGCGCACAAAATCATCAGCCCGCCCTGCCGGAAGATGACGGCCATATTATGGGTGGGCACACCGTCATCCACGAGGGTGGACATCAGGACGGGGATGACCATTTCAAAGATACATTCAATAAAGATCAGCCCCACCGCCGCGAACAGATCGCGCCGGTACGGGCGGGCATAACGGAAGATTTTGCGCAGATCTTGCATGGGTGGCTCCTTGCGGTGGGGGTAGGATGGTTGTTAAGGGAGGTTTGCGGTGAATGTTGTAGGGGGCGGCGTCCCCGACGCCCCGCGGAATGAGCGGCGGCGCGAACACCCCGGGAGGGATGAATCCCTCCCCTACAGGCGGAACGTTGACGGGATTTGACGTGAAGTTACGGAGGGGTCAAGACCCCTCCCTACGATGCAAAAGACACATGGGCGGTAATGGCAAGGTTGCGGGCCGGGCATGCCCGGCCCCTACGGACTGCTGTTTCCGGAATCGGGGGTTCGGGGGCGCTTGGCGGCGCACAACGAGCGCCGCCAGTTTGCTTCGCAAACACGCTCGTGCGGTTGTTTGCCCCGCAGGGGCAAACATTGCTCACACCCCGGTTTCGCTCCGCTCAACCGTGGCCCCTGTTCGCAACCCCGCAACCCCTCCCTACGATGTAAAAGATAAA
>ERZ827522.2985-NODE-2985-length-10579-cov-2.641011_pt1 | contig 10579 bp, 7 predicted proteins | sample MGYA00519580_ERZ827522 | MGnify/ENA primary metagenome ERZ827522 (study PRJEB31778, sample SAMEA3449340) | human gut metagenome | biome: human gut; feature: human-associated habitat; material: faeces | place: United Kingdom | collected 2010/2012 ...
CCGAGCTGGGCGACATGGACGCCGTCAGCCTCGCGCGCGCCGCGCTGGACAGGCAGCAGCACGGCATGGGCCGCGTCGCCAGCGAATGCAACTACATCGAAGCACAAGTGCACGGCCCCATCGTTTTCGCCCGGGATGTGGCGGAAATCGTCATCAACAAGGAATTCGGGCTCGATCAGCTCCCGCAGGCTCAAAAGGCATGGTTCAATGCCGTGGTCGCCGTGCTCGGCCAGATCACTGGAGCCTACTACAGCTTCCTCATGGCCACCGGCATGGTGGGCCTCATCGGCCTGTGCGTGGTGCAGATTGCCCTGGCCGTGGTGCTCGGCATGCGCGTCACCAAGATGAAGTCGGCCACCGCGCGCGTCATGTTCTATGTGTACGCCGCATTGATGGGCTTCACCTTGAGCTCGATCTTCATGGTCTACGACCTCGGCTCGATCGGCGTGGCACTCGGTGTCACCGCCGCGTTCTTCTTTGCGCTGACCATGTTCGGCATGACTACCAAGTTCAACATGCTCAAGGCCGGCCCGATCCTGATGATCGGCCTGATTGTGCTCATCATCTCGCAGATCGTGCTCGCCTTCGTGCAGGTCGACGGCATGACCAAGATCGTCTGCGCCATCGGCCTGATCCTGTTCGCCGGCATGACCATCTACGACGCGCAGTCCACGCGCGCGCTGCTGACCGAATACGAGGCCCAGGGCCCGGAAATGGTCAAGAAGATCTCCATCCTGTGCGCCCTGAACCTGTACCTCGACTTCGTGAACATGTTCCTGTACATCCTGCAGCTGCTCGGCAACAGGGACTAGCCTCGACAGCCGATTGGCGAGCGGCATGTAGCCTGCCCGTCAAACGTCACAGCCCGACCACATTGTGGCCGGGCTTTTTCATGTCTGTCACATTCGCACGTTAGGCTGGCTCCCCGTGAAAAGACAAGAACTCGTAGGCATGCTGAGCCTGTTGTTGACCGCGCTGATCTGGGGTTTTGCGTTCGTGGCGCAGGTCCAGGGCATGGATTCGATGTCGCCGATGTTCTTCAACGCCGCGCGCTTCACGCTGGGAGCACTGTCTTTGGTGCCGATTCTGCTGTGGATGCGTGGCCGGGGGAGCGCGGATAAGGGCGATACAGCCGGGGCCGATGTCGTTGGGACCGAGCCATCCGTGGCCGTCTCCACAGATGCCGCATCGAACGGTGCATCCGACGTCGTTACCATCACCGGTGCCAAGCTGAATGCGAACAAGCCCGATTCGGCCGTGGCGCGATTGCTCGCCAACCCGGTGGTCATTTCCGTGATCTGCGGCATCGTGCTGTTCACCGCCAGCACCCTGCAGCAGTATGGCATTCTGTACGGCAAATCGGCCGGCCGTGCGGGATTCCTGACCGCCATGTACATCGTGATGGTGCCGTTGCTGGCCTTCGTGTTCCTGCGCCGGCGCATCGGCATGCTGGTGTTCGTGGCCGTGGCGCTGTCCATCGCCGGCTTCTATCTGCTGTGCATCACCGATGGTTTCGGTTCGATCGGCCTGGCGGATATCCTGCTCGTGTTCACGGCCGTGCTGTTCGCCGTGCATATTCTGGTGATCGATACTTTGGGCGGCACCGTGGACGCCATCAAGCTTTCATTCGGCCAGTTCTGCACCACCGCCGTGCTGAGCTGGGCGGGTTCGCTGATCGAAGGCTCGGTCGACTGGGCCGGCGCTGCTCATTCCTGGATTCCGATTCTGTACGCCGGCATCGGCTCGGTGGGCATCGCGTACACCTTGCAGGTGGTCGGCCAGCAATGGGTGCCACCGACGCGAGCCAGCCTGCTGATGAGCCTCGAATCGTTCTTCTCGGCGGTAGGCGGTGCGTTGCTTCTCGGTGAAGTGATGACCCCGCGCGGCTACCTCGGCTGCGCCCTCATCTTCCTCGGCACCCTACTGGCCCAAGCGCCGGCCAGGCTGCCGAAGTGGCCGCAACGGTGAATGAATCGGCCGCAGGCCGATTCCATAGCACCTCAGTCCGAGGTCTTAGGCGCTTCGCCCACTTGCGGCGCGCCGTTGATGTCGCGGTGGATGTTCTGCATCTGTACCTCGATGTTCTGCAATGAGCGCGCGCAGTCGAGCAGCGTCTGGGAATGCTCGGCGAGCTTGTTGTCCGGCAAATCGGTCTTGTAGCGCAGCGCATGCTCCAGCGACGCCCAATAATCCATGGCGATGGTGCGGAACTGCACCTCCACCGGCGTGTAATGCGCGCCCGAGGAGAGGAACACGGGCACCGCGTAGATTACGTGCAATGAACGATACCCGTTCTGTTTCGGGTTCTTGATGTAATCCTTGACGCGCAGCACCTGAATATCGGACTGCGACGACAGATAGTTGGACACGGAATACACGTCGTCGCGGTAATTACAGATCACGCGGATGCCGGCCACATCGAACAGATTGTCCTTAATCGAATTGACGCCGATCGGCAGACCCTTGCGCTCCAGTTTGCCGATGATCGAGCTCACCGACTTCAGACGGCGTTCCATATGATGTATCGGGTCATGGCTGAACCGCACCTGGAACTCGTCGTCGAGAATCTCCAGTTTGGTGCTGATCTCGTACATCGCGCCTTCATACACCTGCATGAGGTCAACGAATTCAACGACCTGTTCGGGAGTGAAGGTGCCTCCCGGAAGATCCAACGCTTTGAGACGGGCTTGCAGATCGGAGGTTTTGAGTCGGCTATGTCGGTCAAGTATCACGTCCACCAATATACTCGGCGGATTCCAGCCAATCTGGACGTTCGCGGGGAATCTTTCCAAGAACCCATAATTTGACATCGTGACAACCAATGGCATACGTGACCGGAGCATGACGAACCCCGTCGATAGAATCGGTCGTTATGAATGAAGACATGATGACCGAGGCGGAGCGCGCCTCGATTGCAGCCGATGGAACCGATGGTTTGCTGGGGAAACGCGGCAAGGGCGTGTTCCATATCCATACGCTCGGCTGCCAGATGAACGTGCACGATTCCGAGCGCATCGCCGGCGTGCTGGAGGCCAATGGCTACGTGCCTGCAACCGAGGACCAGATCAATGACAATGGCCTCGATTTGCTGGTGCTCAATACCTGTGCGGTACGCGAGAACGCAGCCGAACGCATGTATGGCACCATTGGCCGATTCAATCGCGTCAAACTGGTTCGGCCGAACCTGCAGATCGCCGTTGGCGGCTGCATGGCCCAGCTTGACCGCAAGAAGATCGCGGATACTGCGCCATGGGTTTCCGCGGTGTTCGGTACCAAGAACATCGAAGATCTGCCCAAGCTGTTGGATCAGAATCGTGCGACCGGCAAGGCGCAGGTCCAGGTCACTGAACAATTGCGGCAGTTCCCGAGCCAGCTTCCCGCCGCCCGCGCCTCCCGCATCAGCTCGTGGGTGGCGATTTCCGTGGGCTGCAATAACACCTGCACGTTCTGTATTGTGCCCACCACGCGAGGCAAGGAAAAGGACCGCCGCCCCGGTGACATTCTTGATGAGATTCGCCAATGTGTGGCCGATGGTGCCAAGGAGGTTACGCTTCTCGGCCAGAACGTGAATTCGTTCGGTTATGGTATTGGCGATCGATACGCTTTCAGCAAGCTGTTGCGCGCCTGCGGCACCATCGACGGTCTCGAACGCGTGCGCTTCACCTCGCCGCACCCGGCCGCCTTCACCGACGACGTCATCGCCGCGATGGCCGAAACGCCGAACATCATGCACCAGCTGCACTTCCCGCTGCAGTCCGGCTCCGACCGCATCCTGCGCGCGATGCGCCGCTCCTACCGCTCCGCCAAGTTCCTCGACATACTGGGCCGCATCCGCGCCGCCATGCCCGACGCGCAGATCTCCACCGACATCATCGTCGGCTTCCCCGGCGAAACCGAAGAGGACTTCCAGCAGACCATGGACGTGGTGCGCCAGGCGCGCTTCTCCTCGGCGTTCACGTTCATCTACTCGCCACGCCCCGGCACGCCGGCCGCCGCAATGGAACAGATTCCGCGCGACGTGGTGCAGGACCGGTTCGACCGTCTGGTGGCGTTGCAGGAGCAGATCACCGAAGAGAACCTCGCCACATTCGAGGGCCGCGACGTCGAAGTGATGATCACCGGCAAACTCGGCAAGAAGGACACCGACACCCACCGTGTCACCGGCCGCGAGAAAACCGGCGTGCTGGTGCACATCGGCGTGCCTGAAGGCGAACCGGTACCTGAAATCGGCGATTTCGTCACGGCCACCGTCACACACGCCGGCCGCCATAATCTGCTTGCCGACCCCGACGTGGCCGCCGGCCAGACCTATTCCGTGCGGCACTGAGGGGGCGTATATGACGCAACGAGTCGTCTCCATCGTCGGTCCCACCGCGTCCGGCAAGACGGGGTTGGGCATCGCCATCGCCCGGCGTCTGGCCGAAGCGGGGGAGCGGGCCGAAATCGTGAACGCGGACGCCTACCAGATGTACCGTGGCATGGATATCGGCACCGCCAAACCCACCGCCGAGGAACAGGCGGCCGTGCCGCACCATCTCATCGACATCATCGACCCCGAAGACACGATGAGCGTGGCCCGATTCCAGCAGCTTGCGCGCGAGACCATCGCCGACCTGCAATCACGTGGCATCCGGCCGATTCTCGTCGGCGGCTCCGGCTTGTACGCCAGAGCGGCCATCGATGACATCACCTTCCCAGGCACCGATCCCGACGTGCGCACACGTCTTGAGGAACGCGAGAAAACCGAGGGTGCCGGTGCTTTGTTCGACGAGTTGCGGGCCAAAGACCCCGAGGCCGCCGCGCGCATGGACCCACGCAATCCACGCCGCACCATCCGTGCGCTGGAGGTCATCGAGCTTACCGGCAAACCGTATTCGGCCAGTCTGCCGCGCTACCGGTACGTGATTCCGTCCGTGCAGATCGGACTCGACCTGGACCGCCCGGATTTGGACCATCGCATCGATTTGCGCACCAAGCAGATGTATGACGATGGGTTCATCGAAGAAGTCGAACGGTTGCGCCCGCATCTGGGTGCCACCGCCGTACGTGCGCTCGGCTATCAGCAGATCATCGACCTGCTGGACGGCATCTGGGATGTGAACGACGCCTTCGCGGACATCGCACAGAAAACCAAGCGACTCGCCCGCAAACAGATGGGATGGTTCGGCCGTGACCCGCGCATCCACTGGCTGCAGGCCCTGAACCCGAAACTGGTCGACAACGCGATGGCCATTATCGCGCACGCCGACGCCGGCGACTACGACCCGATCGACGCCCGAGCCGACGAATACACCCAGCATCATCTGGGCGATATCACGGCGTAGGAATCAGCCAAAGGCCGATGCAATCACCCGCAATCAGTGTGCAGGCCCCTGATTCCAGCCGGCGATCAAGAACACACGCGTCGGATTCGCCGGGCGTAGTATCGCGTCGAACATCGTCTCCAGTGCAGACGTGTCGCCCCGATATGCCGAGTGCTTGGCGGAGCGATACTCCTCGCGCGTCACTGAGCCCCAGTCGAGATCCCAGCCGGCGTCATGCGCCAAGCGTGAACCGAATATACGCAGCACCATCGCATTGCCGCCACGGAACGGATGCAGATAACCGAGCTCATCATAAATAGAAGCGAACGCGTGAACGAACACGTCGCGATCCAACGCATGCAGGTTGCGCTTGTCCGCCAACTCCATCGCGATGTTGTGCGCGCCGGTCTCAATGAGCCCAGCCGGGAAGAACGCCTCAGGATTCGCGGCTCGAGCCCGGTCGTTCGTCACCTCGCGTGTGGTGTTTGAGGTACGCAACTTGCCCGCATCCTCAAACACGCCTTCGAACAGCCCCTTATGAATGGCGGTCAGCTCATCCAAGTCGCCAGACGGATTCCATCGACGTTCCGCCAACAACACGGTACGTGCGAACACCGCATCCGCCCGATCCGTGGCATGATCATCCAGACTGCCGGCAGCCAGACGATCCTTTCCGGCAGGGTCGGCGGCGGCGCGCAGACGCATGGCGGTCTGTTCGTCCGCCACGTCGATGAGATGGGTCACGGGCTTCAAGCCGCGTTCGTAGGCAGCCGCGGCGCGCATCGTTGCCTCGCCCGGCGTCATCGCTTCCAGTGCGCAGTTCTTGAGTGCAAATGCGACTGCGCTCGCACGCTCTGCGGGTGTCATGCAACCCATGATAAGGCATATTCGCGCCCCAGCGGGGAATCGACTCAGACGAACGCGGCGAATCGGCTGTCGGGATTCGTCAATCGACCATATCGTCACGGTGTCGTCACCAACCATGCACCCCCGTACTAGTAGAATCAGACCCGATATGGCACGAACAGCATCCTCCAACAGCACCAAACCCCGTAAATCCAAAGACAACGGGTCTACCCATGATGGCGAAACCAAGGTCCAGCCCGAGCTTGACCTCGAACCTGAGCCGTTGTGGAAGAAGATCCTGCTCGCGATTCCGCGCGCGTTCGGCTCCGGCGTACGCGCCGTCACCGGCGTCGGCGAATACGATCCAGCCTACCGTCGTGACGGTTTGTGCTTCCTGCTGCTCGTGCTCGCCGTACTGTTCTGCGCGTCCGAATGGTTCCGCGTCAGCGGTCCATTCGGCCAGCTGCTTCACGCCATCGCGGCCGGTGTGCTTGGTCTGATGAGCGTCGTGCTGCCGGTGTTGCTCGCCGCCGTGGCCTTCCGACTCATGCGCAATTCCGGTAAAGGGTCCAATAACCCGCGTGTGGTCACCGGTTGGGTGCTGCTCATGTGGTCGATTTGTTCGATCATCGACGTGGCGATCGCCGCCGACCACACCGGATTCGACATCACGATTCTGCAATCCGCCGGCGGCCTGTTCGGCTTCTTCCTCGGCTCACCGCTCGCCTGGGGCCTTTCCAACGTGTTCGCCATCATCATTTTCGTGGTCGTCGGCCTGTTCTCCTTGCTGATGATTACCGGCACCCACGTCACCGATTTGCCGGAGGATGCGCGCAAAATCGCCGCTAAAATCCAACGCAAACCGTATGTGCCGATGGGCCAGGAGACGGATGGGAGCGCCAGCCAGTTCCCCAACGAGGTCCGTGTGGGAGATACCACTCTCGCCTTTGCCGACGGTGTTCCCTCGCATGACGGCGACGATGACGGAAGCGACAACGATCAGGCCGGCGATGCACGGCCCAGCCTGTTCGCACGACTGTTCGGCCGCAAATCCAAGACCGAAGACGACAAAACTCTTGACAAGTATGCTGCCGACGATCCATTCGACCGTGCCGCCAGCCAGCATGGTGCCACCGCCGAAACCCCGGTGGTCGATCCGATGACCGGCGAGATTATCGGTGCGCGAACCATTGCATCGTCTTCGTACGACGGCCGTCCGCACCTATCCAGCCCTGCGCCTGCTGCCGATGCAGATGATGGCGACGCTTCCCGAACCCGCGTCATCACCAGTGGCCAGACCGTCGCCATGCCCGGTGGGGGAGCGGTAGACGACCCGTGGGCACCCAGTGCCGCCCAGGCCGGTACTGTCGCGCTCGCAGGGGCAGCCGGTGCGATGGGAGCGGCCGGAGCCGCCGGTGCCGCGGCTGCGGCAGCCGCGACCGGAGCCTACGCGGGTGCCGATGCGGACGGCAGCGGAGTCGGCCAGGGCGTGCCCAATACGGGCGGCCAGCCGAATGCCACCGCCGGCAACGATACAGACGACGACGCCAATAGGCCGTATCAGTTGCCCGACCTGAACCTGCTGACCAAAGGCCAGCCCCATGCGATGCGCACCCCGGCCAACGATCGCGTGATCCGGGCGCTGACTTCCACCTTCGAACAGTTCAACGTGGATGCCAAAGTCGTCGGCTTCCTGCGTGGCCCCTCGGTCACCCAATATGAGGTCGAGCTTGGCCCCGGCGTCAAGGTGGAGAAAGTCACCAACCTGCAGCGCAACATCGCCTACGCGGTGGCCAGTTCGGATGTGCGTATCCTTTCACCGATTCCCGGCAAGTCCGCCATCGGCATCGAAATCCCGAACGAGGATCGCGAAATCGTGCACTTGGGCGACGTACTGCGCTCCGACAAGGCCGTGGGCGACCCGAACCCGATGCTCTCCGGCATCGGCAAGGACGTCGAAGGCCACTTCGTGACCGCCGACCTGACCAAGATGCCGCACCTGCTGGTGGCCGGTGCCACCGGTTCCGGTAAGTCGAGTTTTATCAACTCGATGCTCACTTCGATCATCATGCGTGCCACGCCCGAACAGGTGCGTCTGATCATGGTGGATCCCAAGCGCGTGGAACTGTCCGCCTACGCAGGCATCCCGCACCTGCTGACCCCGATCATCACCGATCCGAAGAAAGCCGCACAGGCCCTCGAATGGGTGGTCAAAGAGATGGATGCACGCTACTCCGACCTCGAATTCTTCGGATTCCGCCACGTCAAGGACTTCAACGAGGCCGTGCGCGCCGGCAAGGTACATGCGCCCGCCGGCTCCCAGCGCAAGGTGGCCCCCTATCCGTACATCCTCGTGGTGGTCGACGAGATGGCCGACCTTATGATGGTGGCCAAGAACGATGTGGAAAGCTCCATCCAGCGCATCACCCAGCTGGCACGAGCCGCCGGTGTGCATCTGGTGCTCGCCACCCAGCGTCCGTCCGTGGACGTGGTCACCGGTCTGATCAAGGCCAACATTCCATCCCGACTGGCGTTCGCCACCTCGTCCGCCACCGATTCGCGAGTCATTCTTGACACGGTCGGTGCCGAGACCCTGATTGGTCAGGGCGATGCGTTGTTCCTGCCGATGGGTTCCGCCAAGCCGATTCGTGTGCAGGGCTCGTGGGTGTCCGAATCCGAGATTCGCAAGGCCGTGGAGTTCGTGCGCACCCAGCGCAAGCCGAAATACCGCGAAGACATCGAACAGATGGCCAAGGAAGCCGAAAAGAAAGACAGCATGGAGCCCGACGAGGAGATCGGCGACGACATGGACGTGCTGCTGCAGGCCGCCGAACTCGTGGTCACCAGCCAATTCGGCTCCACCTCGATGCTGCAGCGGCGCTTAAAGCTCGGCTACGCCCGCGCCGCCCGCCTGATGGACGCCATGGAGGAAAAGGGCATCATCGGCCCGTTCGAGGGCAGCAAGCCCCGCCAGGTGCTCATCACCAAGGAGCGCTGGATCGAGATGAAGATGATTGCCGCCGCCAGGGCGGAGGACAATAAGCGGAATTATTAAAAGGGAGATGCCTCATGTCCATCCTGTTCGACCTGCTCGCCGATTTTTGGGGAGATATTGCCGACTGGCTGATCGAAAAGTTCACCGGCAAAAAGAAAAAAGGCTCCCAGAAGAAAGCAACCCCCGACCATTCCAGACTATAAAAGAACCGGCTGCCGCGCAAACAATGCGCGGCAGCCGGTTTTGTTTTGTACCGAAAAGGTAAGAAAAAAGCAGAGGAAAGTTTCTCAAAACTTTCCTCTGCTTTGGATAGCTGTACTGGAACAAAGAGATCAATTGATTTTTATTCCTCATCCTCGCGGGTGGCCGCATCCAGCAGGCGGTCGATCTGCTCGCGCTCCTGCTCGGTGCCCTGCGGCAGCACCGCTTCGGCAGCCGAAGCGTCAAATTCTGCTTCTGCCTTCCCTTCCGCAAATGCGTCAGCATTTGGCGACGATGAACCTTCAGATTCATCGTCTTTTTCCACCGCCGCGATGCCGATGATGCTGGTCTCATTGTCGACCTTCATCACCTTGACGCCGCCGGCGTAACGGGACTGCTGGGAAATCTGATCGGCCGGGATGCGGATGATGACGCCGCTGTCGGTAATCAGCATGATGTCGTTGTTGTCGTCCACCTTCTCAAAGCCCGCTACCGGACCATTCTTGTCGCAGTAATAGTTGCGCAGGCCCTTGCCGCCTCTGGACTGCAGGCGGTACTCGGAGAGGTCGGTGCGGCGTCCCAGACCGGACCTGGAAACGGTGAGGATGTCCTTACCCGCTTCGGCGACCACCATGCCGATTACCTCATCGCCCTCCTCCAGGGTGATGGCCTTGACGCCGCGGGCGGTTCTGCCCATCGAGCGGGCATCCTGCTCGTTAAAGCGGATGCTCATGCCTTTTTCGGTCGCCAGGATGATGTCGTCGCTGCCGCCGGTAATCTTCACCCATGCCAGCTCGTCACCCTCGTCGAGGTTGATGGCGATCAGGCCGCTCTTGCGCACGTTCATGTAGGCGTTGTATTCGGTGCGCTTGATGACGCCGTGGCGGGTAACCATGACGTAGTACTTATCCTCCGCCGCGATGTCGCCGGTCTTGATGACGCAGGTGATCTTCTCCTCCTGCTCAAGCGGCAGGAGGTTGACCACATTGGTTCCGCGCGAGCTGCGGGAGCCTTCCGGAATCTCATAGCCCTTGATGCGGTAAACCTTGCCCTTGTTGGTGAAGAACATCAGATAATCGTGGGTGGAACAGGTGTAGATCTCGCTGACAAAGTCCTCATCCCGGCGGCTCATGCCGCTGATGCCGCGTCCGCCGCGGCGCTGGGTCTTGTAGACGTCCAGCGGCTGGCGCTTGAGGTAGCCAAAGTGGGTCAGGGTGACCACGCACTCCTCCTG
>ERZ827522.2986-NODE-2986-length-10575-cov-5.264734_pt1 | contig 10575 bp, 7 predicted proteins | sample MGYA00519580_ERZ827522 | MGnify/ENA primary metagenome ERZ827522 (study PRJEB31778, sample SAMEA3449340) | human gut metagenome | biome: human gut; feature: human-associated habitat; material: faeces | place: United Kingdom | collected 2010/2012 ...
ACACACTCCCTCTGGCGTCACCGGGCATGGCACGCATCTGCCTTTACGGGGATTTGCAACGATTTGGCCACCGCATCGACCTTCGTGTGAAAACGGGAGCCGAAGCTATCCGGGCGCTGGCCACGCAGCTCCCGGCGTTTCGTCAGAAACTGAATGAGGGCTGGTATCAGGTGCGCATTGCCGGGCGTGATGCAGGCGAAAACGAATTATCTGCCCGTCTTAATGAGCCGCTGGCAAATGGTGCCGTGATCCACATCGTGCCGCGTCTGGCGGGAGCTAAAAGTGGCGGTGTGTTTCAGGTGGTGCTGGGGGCGGCGCTGATTGCGGTGGCATGGTGGAACCCTGTGGGCTGGCTGGGTGCCGCGGCTGTATCGGGCATGTATGCGGCAGGGGCCAGTATGATCCTGGGTGGTGTGGCCCAGATGCTGGCACCGAAAGCCCGGACGCCCACAGCGACCAGCACGGATAACGGTAAGCAGAACACCTATTTCTCATCACTGGATAACATGGTTGCCCAGGGCAATGTTCTGCCTGTTCTGTACGGTGAAATGCGCGTGGGGTCTCGTGTGGTTTCTCAGGAGATCAGCACGGCAGATGAAGGGGACGGTGGTCAGGTTGTGGTGATTGGCCGCTGATGCAAAATATTTCATGTGAAACCGCCTCCGGGCGGTTTTGTCGTTTATGGAGCATGACGAATGGGCAAAGGAAGCAGTAAGGGGCATACCCCGCGCGAAGCGAAGGACAACCTGAAGTCCACGCAGCTGCTGAGTGTGATCGATGCCATCAGCGAAGGGCCGGTTGAAGGTCCGGTGGATGGATTAAAAAGCGTGCTGCTGAACAGTACACCGGTGCTGGACAGTGAGGGGAATACCAACATCTCCGGTGTTACGGTGGTGTTCCGGGCAGGTGAGCAGGAGCAGACACCGCCGGAGGGATTTGAATCCTCCGGTTCCGAGACGGTGCTGGGTACGGAAGTGAAATATGACACGCCGATCACCCGGACCATCACGTCGGCAAACATCGACCGTCTGCGCTTTACCTTCGGTGTACAGGCACTGGTGGAAACCACCTCAAAGGGAGACAGGAATCCGTCGGAAGTTCGCCTGCTGGTTCAGATACAGCGTAACGGTGGCTGGGTGACGGAAAAAGACATCACCATTAAGGGCAAAACCACCTCGCAGTATCTGGCCTCGGTGGTGGTGGATAACCTGCCGCCGCGCCCGTTTAATATCCGGATGCGCAGGATGACGCCGGACAGCACCACAGACCAGCTGCAGAACAAAACGCTCTGGTCGTCATACACCGAAATCATCGATGTGAAACAGTGCTACCCGAACACGGCACTGGTTGGCGTGCAGGTGGACTCGGAGCAGTTCGGCAGCCAGCAGGTGAGCCGTAATTATCATCTTCGCGGGCGCATTCTGCAGGTGCCGTCGAACTATAACCCGCAGACGCGGCAATACAGCGGTATCTGGGACGGAACGTTAAAACCGGCATACAGCAACAACATGGCCTGGTGTCTGTGGGATATGCTGACCCATCCGCGCTACGGCATGGGAAAACGTCTTGGTGCGGCAGATGTGGATAAATGGGCGCTGTATGTCATCGGCCAGTACTGCGACCAGTCGGTGCCGGACGGCTTTGGCGGCACGGAGCCGCGCATTACCTGTAATGCGTACCTGACCACACAGCGCAAGGCGTGGGATGTGCTCAGTGATTTCTGCTCGGCGATGCGCTGTATGCCGGTATGGAACGGGCAGACGCTGACGTTCGTGCAGGACCGGCCGTCGGATAATGTGTGGACCTATAACCGCAGTAATGTGGTGATGCCGGATGATGGCGCGCCGTTCCGCTACAGCTTCAGCGCCCTGAAGGACCGCCATAATGCCGTTGAGGTGAACTGGATTGACCCGGATAACGGCTGGGAGACGGCGACAGAGCTCGTGGAGGATACGCAGGCCATTGCCCGTTACGGCCGTAACGTCACGAAGATGGATGCCTTTGGCTGTACCAGCCGGGGGCAGGCACACCGCGCCGGGCTGTGGCTGATTAAAACGGAGCTGCTGGAAACGCAGACCGTGGACTTCAGCGTGGGCGCAGAAGGGCTTCGCCATGTACCGGGCGATGTTATTGAAATCTGCGATGATGACTATGCCGGTATCAGCACCGGTGGTCGTGTGCTGGCGGTGAACAGCCAGACCCGGACGCTGACGCTCGACCGTGAAATCACGCTGCCATCCTCCGGCACCACGCTGATAAGCCTGGTTGACGGAAGTGGCAATCCGGTCAGCGTGCAGGTCCAGTCCGTCACCGACGGCGTGAAGGTGAAAGTGAGCCGGGTTCCTGACGGCGTTGCAGAATACAGCGTGTGGGGGCTGAAGTTGCCGACGTTGCGCCAGCGCCTGTTCCGCTGTGTGAGTATCCGTGAGAACGACGACGGCACGTATGCCATCACCGCCGTGCAGCATGTACCGGAAAAAGAAGCCATCGTGGATAACGGGGCGCACTTTGACGGCGAACAGAGTGGCACGGTGAATGGTGTCACGCCGCCCGCGGTGCAGCACCTGACCGCAGAAGTCACCGCAGACAGCGGGGAATATCAGGTGCTGGCGCGATGGGACACACCGAAGGTGGTGAAGGGCGTGAGCTTCCTGCTCCGTCTGACCGTAACAGCGGACGACGGCAGTGAGCGGCTGGTCAGCACGGCCCGGACGACGGAAACCACATACCGCTTCAGGCAACTGGCGCTGGGGCGTTACACGCTGACGGTCCGGGCGGTAAATGCGTGGGGGCAGCAGGGCGATCCGGCATCGGTATCGTTCCGGATTGCGGCACCGGCAGCGCCTGTCACTATTGAACTGATACCAGGGTATTTTCAGATAACAGCGGTCCCGAAACTGGCTGTATATGACCCGACGGTGCAGTTTGAGTTCTGGTTCTCGGAAAAGCGGATTATCGATATCAGGCAGGTTGAAACCAGCGCGCGTTATCTTGGTACGGCGCTGTACTGGATAGCCGCCAGTAGCAATATTAAGCCGGGTTATGATTATTACTTTTATATCCGCAGCGTGAACACCGTTGGTAAATCGGCATTTGTGGAGGCCGTTGGTCGGGCGAGCGATGATGCGGAAGGTTATCTGAATTTTTATAAAGGGTTGATCAATAAAACGCATCTCGGCAAGGAACTGCTGGAAAACTTTGAGCTGACGGAAGATAACGCCAGCAAACTGGAGGAGTTTTCGAAAGAGTGGAAGGACGCCAACGATAAATGGAATGCCATGTGGGGCGTCAAAATTGAGCAGACCAAAGACGGCAAACATTATGTCGCGGGGCTTGGCCTCAGCATGGAGGATACGGAGGAAGGCAAACTGAGCCAGTTCCTGGTTGCCGCTAACCGTATCGCGTTTATTGACCCGGCAAACGGGAATGAAACGCCGATGTTTGTGGCGCAGGGCAACCAGATATTCATGAACGACGTGTTCCTGAAGCGCCTGACGGCCCCCACCATTACCAGCGGCGGTAATCCTCCGGCATTTTCCCTGACACCGGACGGGCGGCTGACGGCGAAAAATGCCGATATCAGCGGTAACGTGAATGCGAACTCCGGGACGCTCAACAACGTCACGATTAACGAGAACTGTCGGGTTCTGGGAAAATTGTCCGCGAACCAGATTGAAGGCGATCTCGTTAAAACAGTGGGCAAAGCTTTCCCCCGTGACTCCCGGGCACCGGAGCGGTGGCCATCAGGGACCATTACCGTCAGGGTTTATGACGATCAGCCGTTTGACCGGCAAATTGTTATTCCGGCTGTGGCATTCAGTGGCGCTAAGCATGAGAGAGAGCATACTGATATTTACTCCTCATGCCGTCTGATAGTGCGGAAAAACGGTGCTGAAATTTATAACCGTACCGCGCTGGATAATACGCTGATTTACAGTGGTGTTATTGATATGCCTGCCGGTCACGGTCACATGACGCTGGAGTTTTCGGTGTCAGCATGGCTGGTAAATGGCTGGTATCCCACAGCAAGTATCAGCGATTTGCTGGTTGTTGTGATGAAGAAAGCCACTGCAGGCATCACGATTAGCTGAATTTTATAACCCAGATACGGGCACCAGAAATGGTGCCTTTTTTATTGCAGAAAAGCGAGAGGTAATTATGCGTAAATTATGTGCTGTTATTCTATCCGCAGTAGTCTGGCTGGTTGCCGCTGGTACGCCAGCGAGCGCAGCAGAGCATCAGTCCACACTAAGCGCCGGGTATCTTCAGACCCATACTGATATGCCAGGCAGTGATGACCTGAAGGGCATTAACGTGAAATACCGTTATGAATTTACGGACACGCTGGGGCTGGTGACGTCATTCAGTTATGCCAATGCCAAAGATGAGCAAAAAACGCATTACAGCGATACCCGCTGGCATGAAGATTCAGTGCGTAACCGCTGGTTCAGCATGATGGCGGGGCCATCTGTACGCGTGAATGAATGGTTCAGTGCTTATGCGATGGCAGGTGTGGCTTACAGCCGTGTTTCGACGTTCTCCGGGGATTATCTCCGCGTAACTGACAACAAGGGGAAAACGCACGATGTGCTGACCGGAAGTGATGACGGTCGCCACAGCAACACGTCTCTGGCGTGGGGGGCTGGCGTGCAGTTTAACCCGACCGAATCCGTGACCATTGACCTTGCTTATGAAGGTTCCGGTAGTGGCGACTGGCGAACGGATGCATTTATTGTTGGTATCGGATACCGTTTCTGACAACAGACGCCGATTTATCTTCTGTAAATATTGTTATGATACGCAGGTTCATCCACCTTATGGGGTGAACTGCGTTTGAGGAAACGTAAAGTTACACTGTCCTGAAGCCCGTGGCGTCACTGCTGCGGGCTTTTTTTATTGGTGGAAAAGTATGACAGTAAAAATTTCTGGCGTGCTTAAAGATGGCACAGGAAAACCAGTACAGAACTGCACCATTGTGCTGAAGGCCAGACGAACCAGCAGCACGGTGGTGGTGAACACGGTGGCCTCTGAAAATCCGGATGAAGCCGGACGTTACAGCATGGATGTTGAGCATGGTCAGTACAGCGTCACCCTGCTGGTTGAAGGTTTTCCGCCTTCACATGCCGGGACCATTACCGTCTATGAAGGTTCCAGACCAGGTACGCTGAATGATTTTCTCGGTGCCATGACGGAGGATGATGTCCGACCGGAGGCACTGCGCCGCTTTGAGCAGATGGTGGAAGAAGCGGCACGCAACGCTGAAGCCGCCTCTCAGAGCGCAGCGGCGGCAAAGAAATCCGAAACTGCAGCGGCATCATCGAAGAACGCGGCGAAAACCTCAGAAACGAATGCAGCTAACAGCGCACAGGCGGCAGCGACCTCAAAGACTGCATCGGCAAACTCCGCGACAGCAGCCAAAAAATCAGAAACCAACGCGAAAAATAGCGAGACAGCCGCAAAGACGAGCGAAACCAACGCAAAGTCCAGCCAGACGGCAGCGAAAACCAGCGAAACGAATGCCAAAGCCAGTGAAACTGCGGCAAAAAACAGCCAGGTTGCAGCAGCCCAAAGCGAGAGCGCGGCAGCCGGTTCTGCGACTTCAGCAGCTGGATCAGCAACTGCTGCGGCTAACAGCCGGAAAGCTGCGAAGACGAGTGAAACTAACGCAAAGTCCAGCCAGACGGCAGCGAAGACCAGCGAAACGAATGCCAAAGCCAGCGAAACTGCGGCGAAAAACAGTCAGGATGCAGCAGCCCAAAGCGAGAGTGCTGCAGCTGGTTCTGCAAGCGCGGCGGCTGCTTCTGCCACTGCATCAGCCAACAGTCAAAAAGCAGCAAAAACCAGTGAAACCAATGCAAAGACAAGCGAGACTGCAGCGGCGAACTCGGCGAAAGCATCCGCTGCAAGCCAGACCGCTGCAAAAGCAAGTGAAGACGCAGCCAGAGAGTATGCAAGCCAGGCAGCAGATCCGTATAAATATGTCTTACAGCCGCTGCCTGATGTGTGGATACCGTTTAACGATTCACTGGATATGATTACGGGCTTTTCGCCATCATATAAAAAGATTGTTATTGGTGACGACGAAATAACGATGCCTGGCGACAAGATTGTTAAGTTTAAACGTGCATCGAAAGCAACCTATATTAACAAATCTGGTGTGCTGACAGAGGCTGCCATTGATGAGCCACGATTTGAACGTGATGGCCTGCTTATTGAGGGGCAAAGAACTAATCTTCTGCTTAATTCAACAAATCCATCTAAATGGAATAAGTCAGGCAATCTGGAACTCACAGAAATATCCACGGATTCTTTTAATTTTACTTATGGGAGATTTACTGTAAAAGATACTCTTATTGGTCAGACAAGTGCTATTAATATCGTAACGATTTCTGGCAGTAAAGGGTTTGATGTCACAGGTGATGAAAAATATGTGACCATTTCATGCCGTGTAAGAAGTGATGTTGAAAATATAAGGTGTCGTTTAAGATTTGAACACCATGATGGTTATACTTACACTTTTTTGGGAGATGCTTACCTCAATTTATCAACACTTGTAATTGATAAAACTGGTACTGCTGCAGACCGTATTATTGCAAAGGCTGTAAAAGATGAGGTTACTGGTTGGATTTTCTATCAGGCTACAATTAATGCACTAGATACAGAGAGCATGATTGGTGCGATGGTTCAATACGCTCCTGTAAAAGGTTCAGGTACAGCATCTGGAGACTATCTGGATATCGCAACTCCACAAGTGGAAGGTGGATCAAGTGCTTCGTCATTTATTGTAACTGATATAACTGCAAGCACTCGCGCAAGCGATATGGTGACAGTCCCAATCAAGAATAACCTTTATAATCTTCCTTTTACGGTTCTTTGTGAGGTACATAAGAACTGGTATAAAACGCCAAATGCAGCACCGCGTGTTTTTGATACCGGCGGTCATCAAACCGGAGCGGCTATTATTCTTGGCTTCGGTCGTTCAACAGATTACGACGGATTTCCTTATTGTGATATAGGTTTGGCTAACAGACGGGTAAACGAAAACGCATCGCTTGAAAAAATGGTTATGGGGATGCGTGTAAAGTCAGATCAGTCTACGTGCTCAGTAAGTAACGGGCGTATATCCAGCGAAAAGAAAGCCACATGGTCCTATATTCAGAACTCCGCAATTATCCGTATTGGAGGCCAGACTACAGCCGGGTTGCGTCATTTATTTGGTCATGTCAGGAATTTCAGAATATGGCACAAGGCATTGACTGATGCTCAGATGGGGGAGTCAATCTAATGAAAGATTTAACACTCAAATTTGCAGACAGGGCCGACTTTTCGGCCTTTATGGATAGCATTGGCTATTATGATGACGAGTCGATGCAGGATGATATTCTTATTGACGTGATAGGTAACGTGTACAAAGAAACCGGAGAACTGACTGAAGATGGCGAACCGGTATGTGTTAAGGAAGATGGATATTATGTAAACGTGCGCATCATTAATGATGCAAAAAAATCGTCAATATTCGATGAATACGCGGTTGTAGTTGAACATCAACTTCGTGGCTGGATGTGAGGGAGACAAATGGCTACATCGACAGTAATTCCAGGAGACATCACCACGTTAAAGGGAGATGTCAGTAAAGCCAAGGAAGATATTTCCTCAATTAACGGAAAAGTATCAACGCTTCAGGCTGATATGACCAGTGCAAAGCAGGATATCAGCACCAGATACACAAAAACTGAAGTTGATAATAAGCTGAAAAACAAACTGGAAGTGAACGCTCTGGAAAGCGGTCGTTATGGTGGAGATTTTTACCCGTTGACTGGCCGTGAAGCGTTTTATTTGTGGGGATTGGGCACGACTACAGCGGCGGCAAACCTTTATCTTAATCCTGACCCCGCAATTTCGTCTGTGCTGCGGTCAACATCGTCTATCCGCTATAAACATTCAGTAGAGACAATAGATTCAGAGCACGCCGATCTCATTTTCAGGATGCGCCCTGTGTGGTACAGGTCACAATGCGAAAATGACAGGCGTGACTGGGGATTCTACGGATTGATTGCCGAGGAAGTAGGAGAAATTGCCCCTCAGTTTGTACACTGGCGACCAGCTAACGAAGATGATGCACCGGAAGCTATTTCCAGCAATGGCCTTGTTGCCGAAGGTGTAATGTACGAACGTCTGGTTGTTCCACTGATTCACCATATCCAGAAGCTGACTGAAAGAGTTGATGAACTTGAGTCAGAATTAAAGTTGTTATCCGTTTCCCGAAGCGATATCGGATAAAGGAGGAGTAATGGATATAAGCCCCTTACTTCATGCACTTTGTGCTGTGGCTGCGCAAACACTGGTTGGTCTTTTTACCGGAAACTGGGCTTACGGAGCGATAGCCGGTTGTACGTTCTTCATTGCGCGTGAACATACCCAGGCAGAATATCGCTGGATTGAAATGTTCGGGCATGGCAAGCGAATGAATATGCCGTGGTGGGGCGGTTTTGATCCGCGCGCGTGGGATGTGACAAGCCTGATGGATTTTGCTGTGCCGGTGGTGGCGTGTCTGCTGATCTGGATGTTGATCCGTTAAATATAAAAGCCGCAGTAACTTGCCATGATAGGATACTGCGGCTGGCTGGTTAACTTTCGATAGTGCGAGTATTGAATGATTTCCAGCCGTTACTGATTTTATATAACGGCAGTGGAATTATTCAACACACAGGCAAAACACAGGCAAAACGGAATAAGCTGAGAAAAAAAGCGTGCTTTCCCAATCTGGGGCAAATCACGTCTGAATGACACCTGAAAACAGGTGGTGGACTCAAGAAGGCTTGGAATATTCTTCTTTAATGTTATGTAATTCATTGATTTTTCGTGTACGATTTTAAGACATTTATTCCAAGAAGAATTTTTAACTCTTTGATTTTTCTACTCTGTATCATCGGTCTCGAAAACCGGAGTAGGGGCAACTCTACCGGGGGTTCAAATCCCCCTCTCTCCGCCACTTTATCAATGACTTATCTCCCGACTTCCCGCCTTGCTTTTCCTAAACAGAACAATCGTAGGATATTCTTGAAGGGTTAGATCGTCACTGTTTTCTGTTCGATACTGTGACATTCAGCACTTGATTCGCTATGGGTCTGACAGGAAGGTTTCGAGCGAAAATCTACAGTTATTCAGTCGTTTTCTTATCGGTCACCATTATTCTTTTAGACATTGATCCTATGAAACTGCCGCAAAGTTGCTGGCGGGAACTGAAGTTGCGTAGAGAAGGGGTCAATAATTGAGCCAAAAAAGGAACGCGGCCGTCAGATTAAAGCCGCGGGACAAAGTCCATAATTTCCAAGAGTTGTTGAATTTCCCAGCTTTTTTGAAAGCCTTTGTATCATACTAACAAGTAAAAAAGGTTTAAACACCAAAATTAACCTATATTTCTGGTTAGCTTTACCATGACAGATGACTTGCTCCTGGAGACATTTGCGCTGCCAGTCTGTATGGCTGAGTTGTGTATTTATTGTTCGCCTTTTTCTCAGTTTTTTTCTACAGACATAATAAAAAAGACACGACTCAAGTATGAGCGTGTCTGAGTTTGTCTTACTTATTTGTCTTGGTAAATTATTGTTGTTACTACCAGGCACTGTTCTGTTAAATAACTGAAGTCAGCGCAAAAAAATCAATGAGACATCATCTCCTCGACCACTTCTTCGCTACTCAACTGATAGGGATAATACGTTGGCCAGTTTTCCATTTCATTCAATAAAGATTGCTGGGAATCATTACCCATAAAAATGTGAAAATGAGATGATTTTCGTGGTGCAATTATATGATCGCTAAATTGTATATATTTAGGGGCTTTGCTTTCAGGATCTTTACATTCGAATAAGTAACGAACGCCTTTCTTGCCTGATTTATAGGTGAGTATTTTGTATCCATCGTAATCATATTTACAGGATGTTGTTTCATTATTTCTATGGAATTCGACAATGCCGTCCTCAATGCCAATCATTTCGATATCTGTCGCATAACCTTTGCGATAATAATCTTTAATTTCAGCAAATGTTTTGGTTTTATCTGCATCCGCTTTCTTCTGAAAGACGGGGTCAAGTTTGCCACTTTGCAGTAAAGGGTAAACGGATTGCCAGACTCCATCCCAGTCACTGAGCGTTCGGTTTTGTACATTGGTATCATCAAAAACACCATTAGCAGCTTTTTGTTCGACCTCTGTTAAGGGTTTGCCGTGTGAGTGATGACCATGCGAAAAGGCAGGAGCGCTAACAATAAAGACACCTAAAGCAACAGCCAGTTTATGAAGACGAATCGCCAAAACAATTTCCTCCAGAGTTAATGTACATGATGTGTAATGTTATATTGTAACATATGAAAAAATGCAACAACTCATTAGGAAATGAGAGCATGGTATTCTCAGGTGTATTGAACTATCTTATTGAAATAAAATAAATTATTCTGGTGATGAAAGGTTGATGACAAACGAAACATAACTTGATGCGATCTGTGTGGGCCGGATAGGGCGCTTGAACTGCACCCCAAATGTTGGACATAATCTGACATCTGAAGGTGCAGTTTATG
>ERZ827522.2992-NODE-2992-length-10555-cov-3.431333_pt1 | contig 10555 bp, 5 predicted proteins | sample MGYA00519580_ERZ827522 | MGnify/ENA primary metagenome ERZ827522 (study PRJEB31778, sample SAMEA3449340) | human gut metagenome | biome: human gut; feature: human-associated habitat; material: faeces | place: United Kingdom | collected 2010/2012 ...
CGCCATAATCGCCAGTTTCTTGCCGCCGACAACCGTGTTCCCGATTTTGATTTCGCTCGGCGCGGGATGGAACGCGCGGTTTGCCTTCTTGAACGGCTCGGCGACCTTCATGATGCGCTCGACGCAGTGGAAGGATTCCAGCTGGTCGGGGTCAATGCGGCTCGTGTCGCCAGTCAGACCAAGGATGGTCATCTCCGTGCCTACAATCGGGCTGACGGATACGCCGCGCGCAACCACGGCATTGGTGACGGTGTCGATTTCCTGCTGGGTCGTGCCCTGCTTCAAGACGATAATCATGGTGTTCAACCTCCTGCGTCAATCATTATTGGCTCAAAATCATTATTGGCTCAAATGGACGAAAAAAAGCACGGAAGCCCGCAAAAGAGCTTCCGCGCCTGATGTTTTCCTCAATCGCTGCGGCTGCCGCTTCACGGTACGTCAATTTGCCCGGCGAAAAACGCCGGGAACGTAAACGGAAACAGCACAGACAGCATCATGGAGAAAATTCCTCCGTTCGGCGGCATCATTGCCGCATATCCGCATTTATTATAGTCCGCTCATTCCGCGCTTGTCAAGGGCAGAATTGTACATTTGCTGTTTTTCGGGCGAAAAGTTTGTCGAAGCTAACCTATATCGAATGGCATTCATCTATACTCGGGCACGCACAGCTATCCTTCAGAAAAATTTCGGGAAAATCGTGTAATCCTCTTGACAATCAACCGATTTGGGCATTATAATAGCCATAATGACAATTGTGCCATTTGGTTGAAGGAGGATGAAGGGCATGGAGTCTTACCTGTTCGCAGACGTAGAGGCTGCGGCGGATACTATGGTGGTGGAAGGATACCACAAGCCGGGCAGCTTGACCCGCTCCAGCGGTGCGTGGATTCACGCGGCAGGCACGGCGATGTTTGAGGCAGGGAGACGCCCCATTAAGCCGCATGACCAGTGGATTTGGTTCGCGGTGGAGGCAGGCGAAGCGACGCTGGTTTGGCAGGGGCATGAGCTGACGCTGAAACAGCAGGAAACGTGCTTCCTGCCCGCCGGCAACCGCGACGCTGCCCTGCAGATTGACGAGAGCGTCCGCTGCGTGTGGATTGCGCTGGAAGGCCCGCTTGCGCCGATGGTCGTACGCAAGATGGGCGCGCTGCTGCATATGCCGCTGAAACAGGGGGCGCTGCCGAGCCAGATGTACTTGGCGAAGCAGATTGTGCAGGTCATCGTCCGCCACACGGACACCAGCGACGCGACATATCAGCTGCAGCACCTGATGTACGGGATGCTGGCAAGCCACTGGGGTCAGCCGGTCGCCATGGACGCGATGCTTTCGCACGAGATTGCGAAGGTCGTGGACACCCTGCGCGCGAATCAGTACAAGGACAACTTCTCTCTGGCGGAGATGGCGGCAATTTCCCGTATGCCGATGGAAACGTTCCGCAAGCGCTTCGTGAGCGAAGTGGGCATGCCGCCGCTGTCGTATGTGCTGCACTGCAAGATGGAGCGCGCGAAGGAGCTGCTGCGCGAGGAAGGGCACACCGTGCGTCAGGCAGGCATCGAAGTCGGGATGCAGGATCCGTACCACTTCTCCAAGCAGTTCAAGAACATCGTCGGCATCAGCCCGTCGGCGTTCATGAAGCAGGCCGCCAAGCCGGATGCGACCATCCGCGGCAGCAGCAAAGTAGAAAAGAAGTAAGCAATGGCGCGACTGCCAGGGGATAAACCTGGCAGCCGCCTTTTTTCTTCCACATAACCGCCACATTTACCGCACGGGATTCGGGCAGCCTTGGACTTTGTGTTGCTCGGCACACTCGTCCGCCCCTCTACGGTCTACTATGTGATTTCTGTTCGTCGGTTCGGGAGTTTGCCCGCTGGCATTCAGCTTCCTTCAGACTCCGCCTCTCGATGGACACCCTTGCCTTCGGCTAACACTTCCTACTGCCGGGCGCACATAACGGCCGTTGCAGGATTCATCTTCTGCAACGGCCTTAAAAACGCTATGCAATGGGATTATTCCGCTGTCGGTATCAGGCGAATCAGCACGGTGGGAAGCTCTGCATCGGTGAAATCCAGCGTGAACACTGCGTTTTCACCTTCCACGATGTAGGGCAGATCAATTTCCGTACCGTCGGCATTCAGCAGCGCCAGGGTAACGCCGTTCAGCAGCTCGGCGGGCATCGTGATTTTTACCTCGCCCTTCGGCTGGGTGAGCTTGCCGGAAACTTCAAAGCAGACGCTCAGCAGCGTATTGCCGTTCGCAGTTTCACCCATGCGCAGCACCAGCTCGCCATAGGGCAGATGCTCGCCCTCCGCCGTCACTTCTTCAACCAGCGCCAGATGTGTGCCATCGCTCACATTGCCGCATACGGGGCAGAGCGTGCGCGTCGCTTCATCCTGCTTGAATTCGACGATGGCGCATTCGGTCTTGCTGACGTGCTTGCAATCCTTGCGCTTGCAGGTCGCGCTGTGCGTGCCGTCGCCGTTACTCGTCCATTCGCCATACCAGTGCAGTAGCGTCTTCGTCTGGTGATCCTTATAGCTGTCATTGCAGTTTTTGCAGGTGTGCAGCGTGTAGCCGACCTTTTCGCAGGTGGGCTTGACGACCTTTTCGGTATAATCGTGCCCGGGGGCAGGGATTTCCACCTTGGTGGTATAATCGCAGCCCTCACGCTGGCAGGCGTCATATTCATCCCAGCCAATTTCGGTGCAGGTGGGTGCCTTGGCGTCGTGGTGCACCAGGTCGTGTTTCAGCGCAAGCAGCTCCACCTTAGTGGTGTAATCGCAGCGGGAGCAGGTATCGTATTCCTCCCAGCCGGTCTCGGTGCAGGTGGGTGCCTTGGCGTCGTGGTGCACCAGCTTGTGTTTCAGCGCAGGGATTTCCACCTTGGTGGTGTAAGTGCAGCCCTCGCGCTGGCAGGCGTCATATTCATCCCAGCCAATTTCGGTGCAGGTGGGCGCCTTGGCGTCGTGGTGCACCAGGTCGTGGTTGTTCGGGTCAGGTCCATACCATGGGTGTACATAAGTATCCGTTCCCTTGCGGTAGCAGTAAGCGCAGTTTGTGTAGTACACGGGCGGAGAAACGCAGGTGGCTGCGGACTTAAGGCACGAGCTATCGTTGCCCTGAACGAAGAAATGTGCGCCCACCTTAGTTTTCGCTTCGTGGCAGACGGTGCAGCTAACCCAGTGGTTTTCGGCATCCGAATCCCAGCCCTGATTCGCAGGGAAGGTATGTGCGCTGTAGTACTGCCCGCCGCAGGTGCTGCATGTTCCCAGCGCAATGCAGGTCGCACTGCTGTCGCCGGAGCAGCTTGCGGTGTCCATCGCATCGCAGCCGTCGCGCTGGCAGGTGCGGAAATGCTCGCTGTTGTTGCCCCTGGATTGCCATGCGCCCCAGTCGTGACCGAGTTTGCCGTATTGAGCGCCGCACTTGGCGCAGGTTTTGCCCGTGGTGCAGGTCGGCGTTTCGGTGCCGCCAGAGTGATAGCTGATTGGATTGCCAAGAAATATGGCATGCTTGCTTTTACCGCAGAGTGGACATTTGTAAATTACATAATGCTGATCGTCGTTGTATCGCTCGAATCCTGTAATCTCAAGATCTGCCTGCTTCTTACAGAAAAAACATATGTTGCGGACGGTTTCCGCCTTCGCTTCCGGCGCCATTCCCGGCAGCAGGCACAGCAGCAGCGCCGCAGCCAGCAATATGGCAAAACTCTTCTTCTTCATCTTCGTCGCCTCCTTAAAGTTAGGGTAACACCGCACAAATGAAGTGGTCGGCTGGCAAATGGATTTTTCGTCAAATGCAAGTTTTGAAGGTTTACTGGCCGTAAATCGAGAAATTTGCATGCCACCGATGGCGGAAAAGACATCGCCCGACGCGCCGCCGAGTTGTGCGGTGCTGCCTTTATGATGGATTTACTGCGCCAGTTCCACCAGCGTGTCAAACGCGGGCTTCGGCTGGGCATCCTTGTCGAACAGGAGCGGGTACTCGTCCGCGCGCCAGCTCATGTCGTCCACCGTGCCCCATACCTGCACCGCTTCGATGCGGTCGGCGTAACGCAGGAAAATCTTCATCAGGTCGCCGTAATACTTCGCCTGCTTCTGCAGATTTTCCTCGCTCGTATCGTCAATGCCCACGTCAAGTTCGGACACGCGCAGGAGCAAATCACGCTTGGCAATCTGCTGGAACGCCCAATCCACGCGGTCAATCGTCGGACTGCCGACGGAGTAGTGTGCCTGGAAGCCGTAGCCGTCAATCGTGCCATCCGCAATCAGGCTGTCCAGCAGGACGCAGATGCCGTGCAGCTTGGGGTCAAGGGGGGTGTTGTAATCATTGTAGTACAGCTTCACGCCGTCCGCGGCGTACTTGCGGGCGTACTCAAACGCGCGGTTCACGAAATCCTGACCAACCGTCTTTGTCCAGTTGGATTCGCGCAGCTGGTCGCTGCCGTCCGCCACGGCTTCGTTCACAACGTCCCACGAGACAATCAGCCCCGGATAATTCTCGTTCGTCCACGTCAGCACCTGCTGGATGTAGCTTTCCATGCGGGCGAGCATGGTTTCGCGGCTGCACAGCGGCTTGTGGGTCGCGTAGCCCTCATGGAAGAAGGCTTCGGGCGTCTGGGAGTGCCACACCAGCACATGCCCATGCACCTTCACGCCATTGTCGCGGCACCAATCGAGGAACGGAATGCAGTTGTCGAACTTCACAGCGACGGCCGTGTCGTCCGTGCGGCTGAGCTTGCGGCATTCCGCCATATCCAGCAGCGAATCCGGCTTCATCTCGTTTCCCGCGGTCATGATGGTGAACTGGCTGCCGTAGAACGCCATGCGTTTGCTGTCCGCCACTTCACTGGCAACAACTGCCGTGCCGAAATCGAACTTATCCGCATAGAGCGTCTTGAGGACAGGCAGCGAAGTGGTGTCGAAGGAGTCAATCTTCTCGTCGCAGGTGAAATTGCGGATGGTGAAGGACGTTTCCTTGCCCGCACCCTCAACGTACAGCACATACTTGTCATACCGACCGGGAATGTAAGCGCCGGACAGCATTGCCCATTCGCCCTTCTTCGCCGTGCCGGTGACAATGTTCTCATAGGATTCCTCGCCGTCGCGGGTATGGGCGACGGACAGGATGAAGCTGCACGAATCCATCTCGTCCTGCTTCACCTGCACGGACAGGTTGTAGGCGCGCCCCGGCACAAGGTCGAAGTCGCGGCCGGGAGAGTTCCACGTCGCGGTACGCCCGGTGATGTACAGCCCGTCGGCAGTCGTCTCGATGGCGGCGCCGCCCGCAGAACGCGCATACCAGCCGTCCGTGCCGCTGGTAAAGTCCGACGTGTAGTGAATCTGCGGCGCGTCGGAGTAATCCACTTTTTCGGGCGCGGTGATGGTCAGCGTAACGTCATCAAGGCAGTAGTTTTCGCCCAGATAGTTATCCGACGCCGTGAGGAAGCGGATGTTGACGCCCGCGTCCGCCTCGAAATCGCAGGAGATTTCCGTCCACTCCTTGCCCTTGACGTTTACCTGCGCGTAGTAGGCGTAATCGCCGCCCGCCTTGCCAATCGCCATAACGCCGTCTTCCGAGCTTTCGACGTAGACGCAGGCGGACAGGTGGACTTTCGCGCCGGCCTCGATGCCAAGCGACGCAGCGGAGAGGTCAACGGCGTCCCAGTTATTGCTGCCGCGTCCAGAAACTCGCAGGCTCTGCTTACCGCTGTGTGCCTGCGATTCCGTCACGCCGACGGTGCAGGAGCCAGACTGGCTGAATGCGGCGGCGTTGCCATCCTCAAAGTCGATGGTGACGGCGGTCTGCGCGGCTTCTTCCGCTGCGGCGAAGCAGGGCAGAAACAAGCAGAGTGCCATCAGCAGAGAAAGCGCTTGTGCGACCCAGTGTTTCATGTTTAATTTCCTCCCTTAGCGTCTTGGGGGTCTATGGAATGGATGATGCAATAATTTAATTATACACAAAAATTGTGTTTTGTCAAGAATGTCTGAATTTTTGCCAGAACGAAAATGGTTTCGTTGGGTGGTTTTTTCTGATTCTATGCTGATGGGCATGGTTGAACTGGTCTTTTCCATGCTTCCAGAGGGCAATGAAAACGGACGAAGTCTGCGGTCACCCTCTGGACTCCTTGCTTTCGCCACTCCTGTCGCTGGTTTTTATCGCTGCATTGTGCCTTTTGTCCTTGAATTTTCCGGCTTTTTGTTACTTAACTGATGGGCAAGAAATATTGTCGAAATCTTTCCAAAAGCCCCCTTGAAACAAGGAAAAAACCGTGCTATCATCAAACCGTTTCTAATGAACTTATGACTGAACGACACGTCTTTCTACAAGGGAGGACAACCCCATGAACATCCGCTGCTTCTGCTGCATGGGCGACAGCATCACCAGCGACCAAGTCAGCGGTATCGGCACGATGGTGGCGCATCGGCTGAACGCGCAGGAGGTGCTGAATGCCGCCTACGGGTACGCAACCTGCTCCGACTGGCACGAAGGCGATAGGAACATCACGCCTGTAACGCTCATCGAGCCGCCGAACACGAACACGGCGGACAACGTGCTGTCCAATCAGGTGCGGCGCGTTTTGCAGGCGCTTACGCCGAAGGGCAGCATCATCCGCTGGACGGTGGATGGCGTCGAGTATGCGATTCCGGCGGAAATCGGTATCGGCACAGGCACGCTGAGCACGCCGGACGTCATCTACATCGCCATCTCCACCAATGATGGCAATCAACCGGAAAATGCTCCGGCGGATGACTTTGCGGCCGTCTGTGAACTCCCCTACGCCGCCCTGACCCGCACGTCGATGGCATCTTCGCTGCTCTGGGCGGTGCGGACATTGCAGACCGTCTGCCCAAACGCGGCGATTTTCCTCGCCACGCCGCTGCAAACATACACCCCGCAGGAATGGATGGATGAGGCGCACGGGCTGCTCAAGCGCAGTGTCATCCAGAAAGTCGCGCAGAAAACGGGCGTGCACTGCATCGACAGCTTCTACGGAAGCGGCTTTGACCGCAGTGTTGCCCGCTCTCACGGCGAAGTCCACCCGGACGAGGAATGGAAAATCCGCATTGCTGACTTTGTGACAAAGGAAATCGAATCGACCCTGTATAAGGAGTAACCGATGGAGAATATCAAATGGCTGTGGGGCGTAATGGACAAGCGCTACCACAAGTGGCACATTCTTGGTCTCATCATCAGTGCCGTCACGTCGCTGATGCTGCTCATCAACCCCTACCTGACGATGCGCCTGATGGATGACGTCATTGTCGCGCAGAACCCCGAACCGCTCGTCGGCTTGCTGCTGGCGATGCTGATTGTCAAGGTTACGCGCGAAGGTCTGCGCTACCTGATGGTTGTCCTGCTGGAGCATTCCTCCCAGAACACGCTGATGAACCTGCGCATGCGGCTGTTCACGCGCCTGCAGTATCAGGACATGCGCTTTTTCGACATTCACCGCACGGGCGACCTGATGACGCGCCTGTCCGCCGACACAGACTGGTGCCGTCATTTTCTGGCATACATAGACTATGTGGCGGTAGACAGCATCGTCATGTTCGTGTCGTCGTCGATTTACCTGTTCTCGGTGAACTGGAAGCTCGCGCTGGCAATGGTCTGCGTCACGCCGCTGCTGATGATTATCACGAAAGTGTACTCCAAGGGCGCGCGGCGGATGTTCGTGGACATGCGCGACAAGATGAGCGACATGAACGCGAAGGCGCAGGAGAACATTGCGGCAAACCGCGTGGTGAAGGCGTTTGCGCGTGAGGAATACGAGGAGAACCGCTTCGACGAGCGTTCCCGCGCCTTCCGCGATGCGAATCTGGATATCAACAAGCGTTGGCTGTCCTTCTACCCCTTCATCGAGATTCTGGCGAACGCCATGACGCTGCTGACCGTCTTTTTCGGCGGCTACCTGATGATTACCGACGGCATGACGGCGGGCGAACTGACGATTTTCACCCAGCTGGCGTGGACGCTGAGCGTCCCCATGCGGCAGCTGGGCAACCTGCTCAACGACTGGCAGCGCTTCATCACCTGCTCGAACAAGGTCATGGAGATTGAAGTCTCCCGCCCGGAGATTGTGGACAGCTCCTGCGCGGTGAATCACGACCACATCGAGGGTGCGATTTCCTTTGACCATGTGTCCTTCGCTTACGGCTCGCAGCCGGTGCTGTCCGACGTAACGTTCTCCGCCAAGCCGGGGCAGACCGTCGCCATCATGGGGCCGACCGGTTCCGGCAAAACGACGCTGATTCAGCTGCTCGCCCGCTGCTACGACGTGACCAGCGGCAGCATTTCCGTTGACGGCTGCAATGTGCGCAAGTGGAAGCTGCAGCAGCTCCGCGACGGCATCGGCACGGCGACGCAGGATGTTTTCCTCTTTTCCGACACGGTGGAAGGCAACATTGCTTTCGGCGACCAGACGCTGACGGAGGACGAAGTGCACGACTTCGCCCGCCGCGCGGCTGCGGACGACTTCATCAAGGGCTTGTCCGAGGGCTACGACACGATTATCGGTGAACGCGGCGTGGGTCTTTCCGGCGGGCAGAAGCAGCGCATTGCCTTGGCGCGCGCGCTGGCGGTCAAGCCCGGCATCCTCGTCATGGACGACACCACTTCCGCTGTCGATATGGAGACGGAGAAGTACATTCAGGCGCAGCTGCGTCAGCTCCCCTACGACTGCACGAAGCTGATCATTGCCCAGCGCATTTCCTCCGTCAAGGATGCTGACCTCATCCTGATTTTGAAGGACGGCGTCGTGACCGAGCGCGGCACGCATCAGGAGCTGCTGCGTCATCGCGGCTACTACTACGAAACGTACTGCCTGCAAAACGGCATCACGCCCGACACCGCTCCGCAGGAGGTGATGTAACATGGCGCGCAACAAATTTGACGTAGACGAGCGCTTGGAAACCCCGTTTGACTTCCGGCACTTGAAGCGCGTGGGCGTTTACATCGGCAAGCACAAGTGGAAGATGCTGCTGGCGCTGCTTTTGTCCGCCTTGGCATCGGTAACGAGCCTCGCCGTGCCGAAAATCACCCAGACCGTCATGGACGTCGCTGTGCCGCAGAAAAACGTTGACCTGCTGCTGAAGATGGCGCTGGCGTTCATGGGCATCATCATCGTCGGCATCGTCTTCACGGTCATCCGCTCCCGCATCATGGCGTTCGTCAGTCAGCAGATCATCTACGATATCCGCAAAGACCTCTTCGCGCACCTGCAGCAGCTGCCCTTCGCCTACTACGACAGCCGTCCGGCGGGCAAAATCCTCGTGCGCGTCATCAATTACGTCAACAGCGTGTCGGATATTCTTTCCAACGGCATCATCAACTCGATTCTGGAAATCATCAATATCATCTTCATCGTCGTCTACATGTACACGACCGAGCCGACGCTGGCGACGATTGTTGTGGCGGGGCTGCCGATTTTCGTGGCGATTATCATCATCCTGAAGCCTCGTCAGCGCCGCGCGTGGCAGAATCAGTCGAACAAAAACAGCAACTACAACGCGTATCTGGCGGAATCCATTGACGGCGTGCGCGTGAGCGAACTGTTCGCGCGGCAGGATGTCAACTGCTCCATCATGCAGCGGCTGGCGACGGCGTGCCGCTCGGCGTGGCTGAAGGCGATTTACATCTCCAACAGCGTCTGGCTCTCTTCGGAAATCATCACCCAGATTGTTTTCACCCTCATGTACTACGCGGGTGTGTACTGGCTGGGCGGCGCGGTAGTCTCCTTCGGCGTAATTCTCGCCATGGGGCAGTACGTCAGCCGTTTCTGGCAGCCGATTACGAATCTGGCGAACATCTACAACAGCTTCGTGAACAACATGGCGTACCTGGAGCGCATCTTCGAGACGATGGATGAACCGGTCGTAATTGACGACAAGCCGAATGCCGAGACGCTTCCGCCCATTACCGGCGCAGTTGATTACAACAACATCACCTTCGGCTACGAGGAAGGGCAGACCGTCCTCAAGGATGTTGACCTGCACGTCAAGGCGGGCGAAAGCATTGCGCTTGTCGGCCCGACCGGCGCGGGCAAGTCCACCATCGTCAACCTGCTCTGCCGCTTCTACGACCTGCGCAGCGGTTCCATCACGCTGACGGATGAATCCGGCGTCAAGCACGACATTACCGACGTGACGCTGCACTCCCTGCGCTCGCAGATGGGCATCATGCTGCAGGATTCCTTCATCTTCTCCGGCACGATTCTGGACAACATCCGCTACGGCCGTCTGGACGCGACAGACGACGAGGTACGTCAGGCGGCGGCGGTTGTCCGCGCGGGCGACTTCATCCGCGAAATGCCGCAGGGCTACAAAACGACCGTGAACGAGCGCGGCGGCAGCCTTTCGCAGGGGCAGAAGCAGCTGATTGCTTTCGCGCGCACGCTGCTGAGCGACCCGCGCATCCTGATACTGGACGAGGCAACTTCCTCCATCGACACCAAGACGGAGAAGCTGCTGCAGGACGGCATTCAGGCGCTGCTGAAGGGACGCACGTCGTTCATCATTGCGCACCGCCTGTCCACCATCAAGAACTGCGACCGCATCC
>ERZ827522.2997-NODE-2997-length-10533-cov-4.211109_pt1 | contig 10533 bp, 6 predicted proteins | sample MGYA00519580_ERZ827522 | MGnify/ENA primary metagenome ERZ827522 (study PRJEB31778, sample SAMEA3449340) | human gut metagenome | biome: human gut; feature: human-associated habitat; material: faeces | place: United Kingdom | collected 2010/2012 ...
CGGTCTGCGACACAGGCCACAACCCCCACGGCATCGCCTACGTCGCCCGGCAGCTCAAAGCCACGCCCCACAAACAACTCTACTGCGTGATCGGCTTCGTCCGCGACAAGGACCTCGCCCATATCCTCCCCCTGCTGCCGCACGACGCCCACTATATCTTCACGCAGGCGAAGACCGAACGGGCCTTCTCTGCCGCCGAGCTTACCGCCAAAGCCGCGATCTACGGGCTGCACGGCGAGACCGTCACCGAAGTTCCCGCCGCAGTCGCCCGCGCCAAGGAGCTGGCCGGCGCCGACGACATGATCTTCATCGGCGGCAGCACCTATGTGGTCGCCGAAGCCTTGTAAAACCGTCTGACAGATCGCGACGCATCCGCAGACAACTTATATTATAATCCGGACCGGGAAAAGATACGCCCTATCTTTCCGGTCCGTTTTTTTCGATTTCCGCGCGGCGGGACAAAAATCTTTCCGGCCGGAAAAACAGATTTCGCGGCCCCGCAACAACGATTTGAGGCAGAGCGTTTTCGATTTGGGGGATTTTGATTTTGCAAATAATACTAAAAGTCTTAATTTTGGCATATTAATTACCCCCGATGCACCAGAAACCGACCAAAACCTGCATTACCTCCGCGGAGTTCGGGAGATTGTATTCCGACTACAATCCCCGGTTTACCGAGGTCACCTACCGTTACGTGCGCGACCGGGGAATTGCGGAGGATCTGGTGTCGGACAGTTTCATGGCGTTCTGGGAGGAGCGGGACCGGCTGCCGGAAGATGTGAACGCCCCGGCTTACGTGCTGACCATCGTCAAAAATAAGTGCCTGAACCACCTGAAGGTCAGGTTGCTGCACCTGCAGATCGAGAAAAAGCTGCATTCGACCCAGCAGCGGCTGATCCAGTCCGACATTCAGTCATTGGCGGCCTGCGTTCCCGACACGCTGTTCGTGGAGGAGATGCAGACGATGCTCGACCGCGCCGTCGGCCGGATGCCGGAACTTACACGGCGCATTTTCGAAGGCAGCCGCTACGAGAACAAAAGCTACAAAGAGCTTGCTCAGGAGCTGAACATCGCCTTCACCCACGTCAATTTCGAGATGCGGCGGGCGCTGAAAATACTTAGGGAAGAATTCAAGGACTATATTTTCACGCTGATAATACTACTGGCTGTCAGCAACTTGATTTAATAAAATAAATTATTAAACAAATAAATGCACCGTTTCACTACTAACACGGTGCATTTGTTTGTTATTACTACTAACAGAGAGAAAAAGAGAAGATGGACGATTTATTACTGTACAAGTTTTTGCAGAACGAAGCGTCGGAAGACGAAATCAGGACGGTATTGGACTGGCTCGACGCCGACCCGGCCAACCGGAAATATTTCGACGGGCTGGACAATATGCTCAATGCCGCCCGCGTAAACCGCCCCGCAGGCCGGAAACCCCTGCGTCGTCCGCTCCCGTCGCTGCGCAGTATCGGCGCATGGAGCATGCGCATCGCGGCAGTCCTGTGCTTATGTCTCGGAGTGAGTTATTTCGCAGCTACGAAGATGTTCGACCGCAAGGCTTCCAACAATTCACTGAGCGTGTTCGTACCCAACGGCGAGCGCATCAGCATGACGCTCACCGACGGCACGACCGTATGGCTCAATTCGGGCACGACGCTGGAATATCCGGCGGTTTTTGCACGCGGAGAGCGCCGGGTGAAGGTCACGGGCGAAGCGATGTTCGACGTCAAGAGCGACCCGCAGCATCCGTTCGTCGTCGAGACGTTCGCCTGCGACGTGAGGGTGCTGGGCACCAAATTCAACGTAGAGGCGAACGAAGAGGAGGGAATTTTCACCGCCGACCTGCTCCGCGGCAGGGTTCAGGTCTGCAACCGGACGGACCGCAGCGACCGGATCACGATGGAGCCGAACCAGACGGTCCATCTGGAAAACGGAAAGTTGCAGCTTCACGCGCAGGAGAACGCCGACAAACTGCTCTGGACGGACGGCATCCTCTGCATAACGGGAATGACGTTCGAGGAGGTCATGGCCAAGTTCGAACGCTGCTACGACATCAACGTGGAAATTCTGCGCGACGACCTGCCCCAGATCGAGTTCCAGCGATGCAAGCTCCGCATCAGCGAAGGGATAGACCACGCCCTCGCGGTGCTGCAGCACGCGGCCGATTTCAGGTACGAACGAGATATTACGACCAATACGCTCTATATCAGATAACGAATGAAGTACGAACCCAACAGCCCGATGCCTATGAGAAAGTAACCGAGAACCCTTTTCTTCCGTATCAAGTCCTGATAAAAAAAGAAAACCTATGAATGTTGGCGCATCCATAGGTACATTCTTCAGGCGTAAAACCTACTTAAACCCTAGAATTTATACAAAAGTATGAACAAAAAATTGATTCTGCAAATCAGGAGTTTATATTCGCTGCTATTTGCTGTATCTCTATCTTTGTCATCCGTCGCGGCTTTTGCCCAGCCGGCACCGCCCCGGATCACGATCACGATGGCGGACGTTCCGATGGAACGGGTGATTGACGCCATCGAAAAACAATCCAGTTATCTCTTCGCCATCGACACGAACGTGAACATTTCCCAGAAGGTCAGCGTCTCCTGCACGGATGCCTCCGTCGAGACCGCACTGACGCAGATGGTCAAAGGAACCGACGTGGCTTACCGCATCGACGCCTCGAACGTCGTGCTCTCGGCGGTCCGCAAAGAGGTGAGCGCACAACCCCGATTCGTTTCCGGCAAGGTTCTCGACGCACAGGGAAACCCCGTTGTCGGAGCGGCCGTCATCGTCAAAGGGACGACCGTCGGCATGAGCACCGGAGCCGACGGAGACTACTTGCTGCAGATATCCCCCTCGGCTGGAAACGCCGTACTGGTCGTCAATTATCTGGGCTTCCGCCCCGTAGAGGTCACCGTCGGAAATCGCACGCAGATCGATTTCACGCTGCACGAAGAGTCGCAGGCCGTAGACGCCGTGGTCGTAACGGCCCTCGGCATCAAGCGCTCGGAAAAGGCGCTCAGCTACAACGCCCAGCAGGTGAGTTCGGAGGATATCAGCATCGTGAAGGACGTCAATCTGATGAATTCGCTGAACGGTAAAATCGCAGGCGCGGTCATCAATTCGTCGGCATCGGGCATCGGCGGCGCCACCCGCGTAGTGCTTCGCGGTCTGAAATCCATCATCAGCAGCAACAACGCCCTCTACGTGGTGGACGGAATTCCCCTCTTCAACAATAACAACGGCGAGATAAAGAGCGAATTCGAGTCGCAGCCCCGCGGCGAGGGTCTCACGGACCTCAACCCGGACGACATCGAATCCATGACCGTGCTCACCGGCCCCTCGGCGGCGGCGCTTTACGGATCGAGCGCGGCGAACGGCGTGATCGTGATCACCACCAAGAAGGGAAAGGCCGGCCGGCCCCAGATTTCGTTCTCCAACCAGACGACCTTCTCCTCGCCGCTCAAAATGCCTGAGTTCCAGACCAAATACGGCAACCAGCCGAGAACCTATTCCAGCTGGGGGGGGGTACTGGCGACCCCTTCGTCCTATAACCCGCAAGATTTCTTCAACACGGCGGCCAACACGCAGACCAACGCCAGCATCTCCGTAGGTAACGAGAAGAATCAGACCTACGCCTCGCTGATGCACGTCTATGCCAACGGCATCCTGCCCAACAACTCATACGACAAACACTCCGTCACGGTTCGCAACACGACCTCGTTCCTGCAGGATCGGATGACGCTGGATGCAGGCTTCAGCTACGTGGAGACCGAAGACCAGAACATGCTCTCGGCAGGACGCTATTTCAACCCGCTGACCTCGCTCTACACCTACCCGCGCGGCGAAAGCGTCGAGGATCTGATGATGTTCGAGATCTATGATTCGAACAAAAAACGCTACGTGCAGAACTGGGCGTGGAGCCGCGGCGCGCTCGACATGCAGAACCCCTTGTGGATGATGCACCGCAACATCCAGAACAACAAGCGGCGGCGCTCCATGATGAACGCGAGCCTCACCTACAAGGTGACCGACTGGCTCACCCTCGCCGGCCGCGCCAAAGCCGACCTGAGCGTCGGCGAATCGTCGCGCAAGCTCTACGCATCGACCGACCCGCTGTTCGCCGGCGGCGACAACGGATTCTTCGAATTCACCAAAGAGGAGGACACCCACCGCTACGGCGACTTCATCGCCACCGTAAACAAGCACTGGGAGCAGTTCTCGCTCTTCGCCAATGTCGGCGCCAGCATCTCCGACCAGCTCTCCAGCATCGCCGGAGCGCGCGGTCCGCTCGAACTGCCCAACTTCTTCTCGCTGACCAACACCAACCCCTACGGCGCATCGGGCCAACGGCTTCAGGAGCGCAAACGCGAGCAGGAGCAGGCCGTATTCGCCAGCGTGGAGGCCGGATGGAGGGGCATGCTCTACCTCACGGCCACGGTCCGCAACGAATGGCATTCGAATCCGGCCTACACGAACAACCTGTCGTACTGCTTCCCCTCGGTCGGCCTTTCGGGACTGATTCACGAAATGGTGAAGCTCCCCTCGTTCATCGACTATCTCAAGGTGCGGGCTTCGTGGGCCGAAGTGGGCAGCCCGATTCTTTGGGGCATCTCCTACCTGACCTACAAATGGAAGCAGGGTTCGTGGTCCACGAGCGCCACCAGACCGATCCAGAATCTCCGCCCGAAGAACACGACCTCGTGGGAGGTGGGTCTGAACGCCCGACTGTTCGCCAATTCGCTCTCGCTGGACTTCACCTACTACAAGTCCAACACCAAACACCAGACCTTCCTCGTGCCCCTGTCTGGTTCGGCCGGCTACGAAAACATGTACGCGCAGACGGGCAACGTCGAAAACAAGGGTTTCGAGCTTTCGATCGGATACGACAAGACATGGAGGGACTTCGCGTGGAGCTCCAGCCTCACGCTCAGCCACAACAAGAACAAGGTCGTCGAGCTGATGAACAACTACTACGACCCGCAGACGGACAAATACTATACGCTCAAGGAGTATGAGGTCGCCAGCATGGGCGGCGCCAACTTCATCATGACCGAAGGCGGCACCATGGGCGACCTGTACGCCTACGGAGACCTGTGGCTCGACGAGAACGGCTACATCTACATCAACCCCAACGACCCGAAGCTGATGGTCACCGACGAGCGCATCAAGCTCGGCTCGGTGCTGCCCGACTACAACGCCGGTTTCCGCAACGATTTCTCCTACAAGGGCATCAACCTCTCGCTGCTCTTCTCCGCACGCTTCGGCGGCATCGTGGTATCGCCCACCCAAGGTTTTCTCGACGGACTCGGAGTATCGAAGGCGAGCGCCGATGCGCGCGACGCCGGCGGCGTGCCCATCAACAACGGCAGGATCGACGCGCAGCACTACTACGAGACCGTCGGTCTGGGACAGCTGCTCTCCCACTACACCTACAGCGCCACGAACGTCCGCCTTCAGGAGACGAGCATCGGATATACCTTCCCGAAGAAATGGATGGGCGACCGGGTCAAGCTGACCGCATCGCTCGTAGGGCGCAACCTCTGGATGATCTACTGCAAGGCCCCGTTCGACCCCGAACTCACGGCCTCCACCGGTTCCTACCTCCAAGGTATCGACTACTTCATGCAGCCGAGCCTGCGAAGCCTCGGTTTCAATGTCCAACTTAAGTTCTAACCAAGCCTTAAGACCGTTATGAGAAAATACATGAACATCATAAACAGACTGTTGTTCGGCGCCGTCGCCTTGGCGGCATTGTCCTGCACGGGCAATTTCGAAACCTACAACCGGAACCCCGACCAGCCGAGCACGATAGACCGCGACGTCTGGAACTACATCAAAAACATGCAGTACAACGTGATTCCCACCGTCAAGAACCAATATCAGATCGTGGAAAACGTGTCGGGAGGCGCCTACGGCCGCTACTTCGCCTACGCCAAATCGACCGATGCGGGATGGAACACCGGCATGTTCGCCTTTTACCGAATCGCCAACGACTGGGCCAATCCTCCCTACGAGGTGCCCATGACCAACATTTACAGCAACTGGCGGGCCATCAAGGCCGAACTCGAAGAGCCGGAAGACGACTACCGCATGGCGCTCGCCCAGATCATCCGCGTGGCGGCCATGCAGCGCGTCACCGACATTCAGGGGCCCATTCCCTACCGCACGATGGAGAACAACGACGACCTGACCGCTCCCTACCAGTCGCAGGAGGCCGTCTACGGCTTCATGCTCGAAGACCTCGACCATGCGGTGAACGTGCTGGAGACCTACATCACCCTCGCCGGAACGGACGTGGTCGCAGAAGCCGCATCGGCGGATTACGTCTACAACGGCAACCTCGCCAAATGGATCCGGTTCGCCAATTCGCTCAAGCTCCGTCTGGCCATGCGCATCTCGAACGTGTCGCCCGATGCCGAACGCTATGCCGAAGAGGCCGTCGCGCACCCCTACGGCGTGATCGAATCGAACGCGGACAACGCCTCGCTCGACGTCTCCCAGACCAACGACCAGAATCCGCTCCGCTGGCTGGTCGAGGATTACAGCGACGTGCATGCGGCGGCCGAGATCGTCACCTACATGAAGAGCTTCGACGACCCGCGCCTCTCCAAATATTTCAACCCTGCGGTCCGGGACAGCGAGTACCACGGCTCGCGCGTAGGCGCCTACTCCTCCAGCCAGTGGAAGGACTACTATTCGCTTCCGAAAACCAACGCCCTCGACCGGCTCATGTGGATGAACGCCGCCGAAGTGGCCTTCCTGAAGGCCGAAATGGCCGTCAACGGATGGGACGTGACGGGCGACGCCAAGACGCTCTACGAAGAGGGCATCCGCCTTTCGTTCGAGCAGTATCAGGCCGAAAACTACACGTCCTACATCGCCGGCACGGCCGCGCCGACCGCCTATTCCGATCCGCGCAGGGCCAACAACTATACGCCGGGCACGGCCTACAGCGTCACCGTCGCATGGGACGGCGCCCTTTCGGCGGAAAAGCAGCGCGAGAAGATCATCACCCAGAAATGGATCGCCCTCTATCCGCTCGGAACGGAGGCGTGGGCCGAGCAGCGCCGCACGGGATACCCGCGGTTCTACCCCACGCCCACCAGCACCAACGCCTCGAACGAGCCTAACCTGCCGACCGAAGGCGCTTCGCGAATCCCCTTCGCCCCGAACGAACAGACGCGCAACGCCGACAACTACGACGCGGCGGTGGCCCTGCTGGGCGCCGGCGGCGACAAGTTCGGAACCCGGCTGTGGTGGGACGTCAAAACAGACAAACCCGCTTGGTAGAAGGTTTCTGCCGACCGGCAATTTTTCAATGTAACCCGAAAAAAACGACAAGTATGAAAAAGATATTATTGATGTGTCTGTCCCTGCTGCTGTTCGCGTCAGCTCTGGTCTCCTGCGAGGATTGGACGGAGCCCGAAAGCAAGGTGTTCCTCAAGGGCGACGGGCACGACGACGCCTATTACGCCGCCCTGCGCAAATGGAAGGCGGAGACCGATTACGACATGGCATGGGGATGGTTCGGCGGTTGGGGCGCCAACGCCACCAACCTCAAGAACTCGCTCCGGGGCCTTCCCGACAGCCTCTATCTGGCGGCCATCTGGGGCCGGTGGCGTCCCAGCGTCCTGACCGACGCCATGAAGGCCGACATGGAGTATGTCCAGCGGGTAAAAGGCACCAAAGTGGTGTGCACCACCATTACCGGCTGGGTGGGAGTCGACGTGATCGGAGGCGATTACCAGAACAACCCCCAGAAAGAGGAGTATTTCGGCTGGAAGCCCGAATGGGACACTCCGTCGGGCTGGCGGGCCGCCGACGGCACCGACGAACGGGCCGCTCAGGAAGCCTCCATCCGCAAATACGCCCGCATGCTCGCCGACAGCGTTTATACGGGCGGCTACAGCGGCATCGACTTGGACTACGAGCCGAACGTCGGCGGAGCCGGCTGCAAACGCGAGCTATCCAACCGCGACAACTTCTACATCTTCGTGGACGAGCTGGGCAAATACCTCGGACCGAAATCGGGCACGGACAAACTGCTGGTCATCGACGGAGAGATCAACGCCGTCGAAGGCCGCTGCATGCCCTATTTCGACTACTTCATCTGGCAGGCGTACAGCACCTCCTCCGATTCGGGACTCAACACCTACATCAGCACGGTGATCCGGAACGGTTCGGGATACATGGAGCCGGAAGAGCTGATCCGCAAGCTCTACACCACGGTCAACTTCGAACAATACGCCGCCGAGGGCGGCGGCTCCTACACGGGCGGCATCAACCGGCTTCTGGGGCAGGCTCTCTGGAAACCCACATGGGAGGGCAAGACCTACCGCAAGGGCGGATTAGGCTCCTACCACATCGAATACGAATATTATCTGTCCGGCAAATCGGGCTTCTATCCGTGGACCCGGCAAGCCATCAACGCCGTACATCGGTCCGAGAACGAAGAAGAGGTTCCGAACGAATAACCGAATAAAACCACTGCAATGAAAATCAAGGCATTTTATTTATCGGCCGTCGCAGCGATCGTGACGGGACTCGTGTCCTGCGACAACGCCGAACTCAAATACGACGACGTAACGGGCCCCGGCAGACTCTTCCTGAACGAAGCGGTCGGAACGGCCAAATCGGTCTCGTTCGTCATTCCCGACGACGGCAGCGTCTACACGGTCACGCCCCGCATCTCGAAACCGCTGGGCAGGGACCTGAAACTCACCGTATACGTGGACGAGAAGGCCCTCGACGAGTACAACAAACAGAACAACACCTCCTACACACTGCTTCCCAACACCAACTACGAATTCGAAAGCAGCGCGGTGATCCCCGCAGGCAAGGTCGTCTCCAATCCGGTGACAATCACCCTGCATCCGCTCACCACGGAGCAGAACAAGACGGGATTCGTCCATGCGCTGCCCATCGCCGTAAAGGCCGAAGGGGAAGCCATGCAGGTGCTCGAAGGCGCCGACGCATTCGTCTTGGCCGCAACGCCGGTTCCCTATTCGAACGTAGTCGAGATCACGGGCAACAGCTATCTGCAAACACGTTTCGCCGAAGATTACAAACTCTCGTCGTGGACCTTCGAAACGCTGTTCAACCCCAGTCAGATCTACACCGGCAACACGACGACTCGCGTCGGCCATCGGCTACTACGAGCAGGGCGGCACGAAGATCATTCAGGACGGCTTCATGCTCCGTCTGGGCGACAGCGGCGGCGGCACGAAGAACAGCCTGATCAACGGCATGGTCAGCCGCTCCGGCAAACAGATCTCCTCCATCCCGCTCCAGTCGAACATCTGGCACCATATCGCCATCGTGTGCGACGAAGGTGACATCACGCTCTACGTGAACGGCAACGTCGGCTACACGGCCAAATCGGGCTATGCCGCGACGCAGTTCTACGCCCTGAACGGCATCCGCTTCGGCAACGAATCCGCTTCCGGCAACCTCGGAAGCCTGCGTTACCGCTACTGTCAGGTCCGGTTCTGGTCCGTAGCGCGCAGCGTCGAGGAGCTGAACAACAACCGCTATGCGGTTCCGGCCGACACGCCGGGTCTGCTGGGCTACTGGAAACTCAACGAGTACACCGAAGGCAAGGCGATGGTTCCGGGCTCCAGCGTAAAATGTATCGAAGAGGACACTCCGATGACGGAAACGGAGACCTACCTCTTCAAAGACGCCACGGGCAAACAGCCCGACGCCCTCATCCACCGGGCGTCCGCAAACACCCCCTACATCTTCACCCCGGACAAACGCATCGAGGTGGGGTATACATGGGACGGCGTTCTCGCCCAATAACCGTCCGAACGAAACGAGCCTCCCCGTAAAACCGAATTTACGGGGAGGCGGTTTCTAATGACCACTTTCCTGAAAAACCGTGACATGAAATTTTCATTCCACCTGCTGCTGACCTGCATCGCGCTCACGGCCTGCGGCGAGAGCGGCAAAACGACCGCCGATTACCGGATCGTGCCGCGCCCCGGCGAAATCGCGCCCGGCGACGGCGGCGATTTCGAACTGGACGCCCGCACCCGGATCGTATGCACCGGCGACGGCGACGGCATGCGCGCCAATGCGGAGTTTCTCGCCGGATATGTCGAATCGGTCGTCGGCTCGGCCCCCGAAATCACCGGTCCGGACGGCCTTTGCGACGACGGCAGGGCAGTCATCCTGCGGGCCGACGCGCCGGGCAAAGGCGGCGAAGCGTACGAAATAGAGGTTTCCGAGAACCGCATCACCGTCAGCGGGGAGTCCGACGCCGGCGTGTTCTACGGCATCCAGACGCTCCGCAAGGCGATGGGCGCCGCAAAAGCAGCCAAAGTGCTTTTCCCGGCGGTCCGCATCGCCGACGAACCGTATCTGGGCTACCGGGGCGTGATGCTCGACGTGGGGCGCACGTTCTATCCCGTCGAAGAGGTGAAGCGGATCATCGATCTGGCAGCGCTGCACAACCTCAACGTCTTCCACTGGCACCTGACCGACGATCAGGGGTGGCGGATCGAGATCGACGCC
>ERZ827522.3000-NODE-3000-length-10522-cov-10.014044_pt1 | contig 10522 bp, 14 predicted proteins | sample MGYA00519580_ERZ827522 | MGnify/ENA primary metagenome ERZ827522 (study PRJEB31778, sample SAMEA3449340) | human gut metagenome | biome: human gut; feature: human-associated habitat; material: faeces | place: United Kingdom | collected 2010/2012 ...
AAAGATCGTACGCCAGGTTAATGACGGTTGTGGTTTTGCCAACGCCTCCCTTGTAGTTGTGAACAGCGATAATTTTCATGTATTGCTCCTTTCGGGTTCGCTTTTCGGAACCGATTATTATGTGTGATATGTGATTTATCTTTATCTTTAATAACATTATACAACAAGAAAGAACAAAAGTAAAGAAAAACTTTCAAAAATAAATAAATACTTTCAAAATGAAAGAAAAGCTTTAATTCTAAAAATTGAATTGCTTTATTAAGGTTAGGGAAACTCAAACCTATACAAGTTGGGGAGGACGTTACTTGATACAACATAAAGACTCTTGTTTTTGCTAAAACATAAAAAATAGCTTTACAGGAAAATAAGATAATTGTATAATTTGGCTGTACGGAAATACTCAACACTATTTTAGAAACGCGATTAGATGGCGCTGACTATCTAATCGCGTTTTTTATGTTCATTCAAGAAAAAGCTCTGGATCATTCATTTCAAAAAAACAGAAAAGGGTTGCTTTTACATCTTCTAAGCTATTATGAAAAGCATCTTCAGAAATTTGATAATTAAAATAGGAAGCACAAGTAGATAAAGTTTTCCATGTGTAATCGCTAAAATAATCATTCCAATCGCCATAAATTGGAGCAAAATCCCGCATCACATCGCAGATAATAACTTGCTCAGGAAGAGAAAGTCCTGCAATTGTTAAAAACATCAAATCAAAAACAGTATTATAACCAACAATGAGATCTGCTGAATTTATAATTCCTTGTATGGATGGCATAAAATTTCGCAAAGTTTTACTGTTTTGTACCATTTCAGGAGAAATGTGATGTATATTTTCTGCTGATGGCCATTCCGTTCTTGAAAGTGGCTGTATATATTCGTTCATTAAGATACGACCAGTTCCGTCTAAAATGGATATTTGCAAAATTTCATCGTATTCATAGTCAAGGCCTGTTGTTTCAATATCAAGGCAAATCGAGGGAGAAATAAAATGGAGTATTTATTTGTGCATGATAAGGACTATGGTGGTTGGTGGTTGAAAATTGATAACGTTGATCAATTGATAGACTATCATCAAAAGACATCTAGTTGGTGCGAAGGGGCTTTAAATATGTACCTAAACGGGAAGAGTCCACAGAATATGAGCTTTGAAGAAAGGATGGAATTAACCGCGAGTGGCAATAAAGATTGGCAGTACCTTCAGGCTGCGCTTATCATGGCTGAGAGAAATAAGGGAACAATTCTTGATGGGTTTCGTGGACTTATCATAGAAGCTGGAATGTCGGAATTAAAAAATATTCAAAAATACGGAGCATGTTATTTTAACTGTGTTGGAGGGCATACTTTCGGCGTTGAATATGATATGTTCTGCCGCAGAAAAGAATTAGTTTTTCCGAATTATAATGTGTCAGATATTCGAATTAAACAGTTTGAAAATGGGGAACATTTTTATGCATATATAGGTGACACTCAAGTAAAAGACAAATATAATAATATGAAATGGAATACACGTAACGAAGCATATGAAGCTGCATATGCTTCGTTACGTGTAAATATGGCTTCGTAAAAGAAGAATTACAAAGAGTGAAAACCATCCTATCCTATCTTATCCATCATAATGCGCAAAGCGCATTGGCTTTTTTTGAAAAGCAGAGAAAAAAGTAAATAAAATTAGAACAAAGCCCGTGTCAATCATTGACACGGGCTTTATAAATAATAATTTATTTAAGGATGTGATTATAATATCATAACTATGTATAATTTTCAAGAAAAACTCAAAAAATATATTGTTATACACAACAATAACAACGTATAACATATGTATAACAACTTGACAGAAGCGCCGGGGAGTGCTATTTTGAGGGTAGAACAACCACAAATATGAAAGTGAGGAAAAAGAATGGGAGAAGTCAGACAGACCAATTTTCGCGTCGATCAGGACACAGCGGATAAGTTCCGGGAGTTCTGCGCGGCGGCCGGAATGAACCAGGCACAGGGATTTGACCACGTGATGCAGGTATTGGAGCTGGATCGCGCAAAAGAAGCGGTGCCAAGCCGGGCAACAGAGATTGAGGAATATGAAATGCACGTTAAGGCGATTATGAGTGCCTACATGAATAGCCTTGAAATCAATAATAACGCAGAAGATCGCATAAAAGAACAGTTTTCCACGGCATTAGAAAGCAAGGATAAAACGATTCAGGACCTTCAGGCACAGATAATGCGGCTAAAAGATGAAAAAGATGCTGCAGAACAGATGGCTACAGGGGCGGCAGAGACTGCGGCACAATCTATGAAAGAAACGGCTGCAGCCACGGAAAGAGCGGAGTCTGTAAGTCAGCTTGTAGCAGAGAAAGACCGGACGATCGGAACTTTGGCTGAGAAATTGGCAGCGGCAGAAGCGAAAAGCGAGGGATATGATGCCCTTGAGCAGGAAAAAAAGGAATCACAAGAGCAGATCCGGACGCTGCAGCTTACGATCGAAGAGCAGAAGAAAGATCATGCTGTAGAAATAAAAGATCTACAGAGGGACATGGAACGTAAACTTTCGGATGCACGGAAAGATGCTGAACTGGAAGTAGTGAATAAAGTGGCGGAGAAAGAAAGAGAGCTGAACGTGAAAATGCTGCAGTTGGAACGCGAGAACGCGAAGCTGCAGGCGAAAATCGAGATACTGGAGGAAAAGCTGCAGTCTGAGGAGTGAGAAAAGCATGGAAAAGCTGACAAAAGGACAGAAAGAGGCATTAGAGGCCGTCAGAACGGGAAGAAACGTGTGCATTACGGGCGGCGGTGGAGTCGGAAAGAGCTATATTTCCCGAAAAATCATCGAAGATCTGCAGAAACAGAGAAAAACAGTGCTGATCACGGCATCAACAGGGCGCGCAGCCATGCTGATTGGCGGCATAACATGCCACAGAGCATTCAATATTCCGGTCAAGTTGACATGGCAGGCCGAGCCAAAGATTACTGCATCATCACCAATCTACGAAGCGGATGCGGTGATCATCGACGAGGTATCTATGCTGCGGATCGATGCGTTTGAGTTCATTGCACGAGTAGTTAAGGATGTAAATGAGATCCGGAAAAGCCCAGAATACCGCAAAGATCCAAAAAATCGGCATAGAGACCCTGTTCAGATGATCGTTGTGGGCGATTTTGGACAGTTGCCGCCGGTAATCGTCCATCCGAATGATGGAAGCCCGGATGAGGGCGATCTGATGTCGGAATATTATGGATTTGATGTGGGATCGGGCTATGCGTTCCAGGCCTCGGGCTGGAAACAGAGTGATTTTCTACTGTGCGATCTGCAGGAAGTGGTGCGGCAGTCGGATCAGGCCATGGTAGACGCGCTGCAGCGGATTCGGTTCGGAGACTATACAGCAATCGAATACTTCAGCAAAAATGCCAGAAAAAAGCCATTCTCGAGCGAAGAAGGGGTTGTCTATCTCTGCGGCAAGAACCGTACTGCAGAACGGATCAACGATGTCCGGGTATCGAAATTAAGCGGTAAAGAACGTACATATGAGGCGGAGATTACCGGACAGGTAACAGAACAAGATAAGCAGGCTCCGGAGCTGCTGCGCTTGAAGAAAAATGCGCAGGTGGTCATGCTGTTAAACACCGAAAAGTATCGAAACGGCAGCACCGCGATCGTAAAACAGCTCAGATCGAGGGAGATAACGGTAAAAATCGAGGAAACTGGCGAGCTGGTTGATGTTCCGTACGCAAGTTGGAACGTAGAACGGTATGTTGTCTCAAAGGAGAAGAAGAAAGTCGAAAGAGAAGTGATCGGAACTTACCGACAGCTCCCGGTGCGGCTGGGATATGCGGTAACGATTCATAAGGCCCAGGGCCAGAGCCTTGACAAGGTGGTTTTGGTGCTGGAAAGTGACGATCAGATCGAGGATGCAGAGCCAACAAGACCGGAAATATTCGCGTACGGTCAGCTATACGTAGGCCTGTCCAGAGCGACGACGATGGATGGCCTGTATATCGAGGGAAATCTGGATCTGGTCGATAAGCTGGCGGCTCCGGAAATCTTAGAGTTCTATGGTGTTCCGGAGCCGGCCGCTACCAGCGAGCCAAAGAAAGTTCCCCTGCAGAAGCTGCCGGAATCAGAGAAAAAGGCAAAAAAAGGCCCAAAGGAGCCTAAAAAAACAGAGAAAGATAGTGGAATGGTTGAGGTACAGTGCAAGAAGCATGCACAGAGGGTAGCCTGGACGTTTGCACACACTCTTGCACCGAAAGCCGAAATACAGGGGAATAAGCTGATAATTCCGGCAAAATGTAGGGAACAAGTCGAATCGTTCATTAAGGCAATAGGGGGTTGATGATGAGGCATGATTAGAAGAAAGCCCGTTGTAATTATGGGAATAGTGTCAATGGTATTCCCATAATTACATCGTAAAACAAATTATGTAGTAATACCAATGCCAGCCGGTATTGGGTATCATATTAATATTTTGAAAATCAATGCGGTGTTTAGCGTGGCGGCATTAATAAATATGCTACTTATGCTGAGAACATCAGAGAAAAAATTTATAAAAAAATTAGAGGGAACAGATATTTTAAAGGAAAAAAATTGCATAATTGGACAATGTATTTGGAAGCATTTCAATATTTATATCAACAGTATGGAGCTTAAAAATACAGATGGATTTTGTGGCATTTATAATAGGAAAAGAATTATTTTTAGTAATTAAGGAATTTTTGTTTTATGTTGAAAGTATGTCTTTTATCGTTAGTATATTCTATTTTTTGCTATCAGTATATAAAACGATGCAATTATTAGATCTATTATACATACCAAAAGAAAGATATTCGAGTGACGAGGTGAGGAGACTCCAGAAACAGATCTTTGATAAAGAGAAATAAGGAATATTTCAAGCGAGCTTTAAAACTTTATAAAGTATGTAGTTCAACATTTATAAACAACTTACAAATAATCTATATATAATTTACAATGAATTTAGTTGCAATCTTAGTCACGATGTGGTAAAATGGCATACGAAAGGAGATAAGATATGAAATGCGTGAAATGTGGCAGAGATTATGTTGAAAGGCCAGCAATATTCTAGGTTGGATGGGACTAAAATTTGTCCGGAATGTGGCATATTAGAAGGTCTTGATGCCGCTGGGTGGAGCCAAGAAGAAAAGGAAGAAGCTATACGACTAGCTCGTGAAGGAGTCAAACAAATTAAAAATGCCAAGAGTAAACAGATACTAATACAAGGGAGGTAAATAAAAAATGATTGTTGCATATAAATTTGGAATACAGAAGGGTGGCGCGTTAAGTGCCGCAGAAGGAATTAAAGTTCATTATCTTCACGCTGAGGCCAATGATGGGAAGGTCCTTTTAACCATGGGGCGATTTCCAAGGGCGGAATATCGTGATGATATCACGCAGGTGATATTGACTACGCGTAGTGGGAACTATGCTGTCATCGGCGATGTTGAAGATCTAAGTAAAATCGACTTGTTTGCCCCACCGGAACAGTATACGGTGCCATCCATCTGGAATGATGAGACTTCAGAAGAAGTCGCCGGATGGTTTGCGTTGAAAAACTTACGCGAAATTAAAATTAATCCAGGAGATTTCACTGCGACATCTGGAAAAGATCTTTTAGACAGTCTTGATTCAAGGGCCTATATGATTTATTGTGAGAGAACAAAAAAATAAAAAATGTTTACATGGAATATCAATTGGTAAAGTTCAAGCATATTCATAAAAATGTTCCCCGTGTCATCAATTGACACGGGGAAAAAAATAAAATCCCCCCTAAATCCCCCAAAGGGGGATTTTTTTCGTTGCATGGTGAGTAATGTTCTCTCCTATCTGCTATGCTCTGGCTTCTGTGCACTGATCGTTGTTTGCTGTTGTGCATCATAGCAGAGCAATATGTGGATGCAAGGGTCAAGATGAACGGGCTGCGCACCGCCCTTGCATCCACATATTGCTCTGCTATTTAAGATGCACGCAAACCCCGATGAACAGTGTACAGAAGCCAGAGCATAGCAGAAAGGAGAGATGAATAAACGTCTATGCTCCGAAAAACAAAAACGCACCCCCTACAGAAACAGTACCAGAAGTCATTTGGGGATTGCAAAAAATATTTTATTTAAGGAGAAAAACAATGAAATTTGAAAATGTAAGTATTAAAAATCTGGAAAGCGCTGAAAAATATGTAGAAAAATTAATGCAGTCAGAAAAAATCTTTCAAAAAGAATATGTAGAAGAACACATCTTTATTGGATTACAGCGAAGCGGACAGGAAGAGATTGAAAAGCAGAACACAGAGTTTGATGGAATAGAAAAATATTTGTATTTCAGAATAAACACAGAAGGTGATGCATTTATTACAGCGAAAGTGAATCAAAGTTATTGGGAAAAGGCAGAAGTATCTGTACAGGAAGCATGGAGTCTGGCAGAAAAAAATATAAATAAGGAAAGCTTTGTGATGGGACTGGCTGAATATATAGCAGAAAAATATGGAAAAGATATGGCAACTATGCTTTTTCCGAATCAGACTCCATTCTATGTGGTAACAAATAAAAGCGAATATAGAGGAGCATCGGCGATTTTAAATAAAAAAATGTTATCAGAATTTGGGAGAAAATACAACATTAATAAAGTAGTTGTAATTCCATCATCAATTCATGAAATGCTCATTCTTTCGGCTGATATTTTAGAATTGGAAAGAATGGAAGAATTAACGAAAATGGTACAAGATGTAAATGCAAATGAAGTTTTGGTCAGAGAACAGCTTTCAGATCGTGCATATATTTTGGATATTTGATAGAGTAATGTTTCCTCCATGTCTATAGGCATGGAGGAAACACCATAAAAATATTAAAAGAAGTGGGATAACGGTATACACTTTTCTTTTAGAACAGTTGCCGGAGCCAGGACAGAAACAGTACCAGAAGTCATTTTGAGGGAAGAACAAAATATTTTATTTAAGGAGGAAATGTATAATGAAAGGACTTTTAATTGACGTACATAACGCAAAAATTCAAGAGGTAGAAGTATCGGAACTTGATGATTACTATAAATGGATTGGATGTGAAAACATTGATATTACATCCCGAAAGGTTGGTGGTAGAATTTATGATATTATTTGCGATGACGAAGGATTTTTTCATGAGCCAGTGCTGGTATCTGCTGTTGATTCTGAACAGAATGCAATGCTAGTTGGAAATCTCATTGTGATGGGCAATTCTGAGGGAGATGAAATTTTGCATGGACTTTCCAATGAAGAATTAAAACATCTGAAAAAAAATTTAGCAGTTATCGGTGTGGAAAGAGACGAAAAAACTACCGCGGTATATATGATGCTTTGTAATGTAGAATATCTGTAAAAAAATAAATTCCTGTGCTGGTAACAGCACAGGAATTTAAATCATTGTAAATGAAAAAATATTTAAGGAGTATATAAGCTTACGCGAAGAGTATGGAAAAGAAATATTTTCTTAGTTTATATGTGTCTATATAAAATAATTCCCAAAGGTTTGCCGGATCCAGGGCTTTTCATCAGAAAAGCCCTGGATCCGGCAGAATAAGGAATGAATGAAGTCCCCCCTAAATCCCCCGAGGGGGACTTTTTTCAGAACATGAACGTAATATGACGCTACTCTTTTGCCGCTACACACAGATCATTGTTTGCTTATGGCATCATTTCATCTTCTGTTTCTTATTAAATTTGCAGTCCATTATGTTGATAAAAAAATGAAACGAATATCTATGGTGTTTTTGATATGCCAGATTATAACACATCTTAATTGATCTATTTAAATATAAAACGCTATCTTTTATTTCACGAACATAACCATGGAAGTTGTCGTTTCCATTATTTTCCTGATTACCTTATCTATACGATTGAGCATATGAAAAATTACACTTTTTAGGGGAAAAAAATTTTTTCAGCAAATTAAATGAAATTTGCTGAATTTTATTATGAAATACTACATATTGCAGAAAAATAACATCCATATTATAATAATTTTAAGAAAAATACACGAAATTCAAAAAAATGGAGGTGTTTCCAATGAACTTAATTGTTAGATAATTTAGAAACGATAGATTGAAAAACAGAGATTTAGGATAGATGATAATCCTGAAAGGAGGCATGAAATATGAAGAAATGTATCGCTTTTTTGATGACCTGTTTGCTTATGTTTTTTTCTCCTGTTTTGACTTTGGCCAGCACCAATGAGCTTGATTTCTATCTGGAACCGTATCGCCAGGAAGAGCAGCGGCGCATCGATGAGATTACTAATTCCGAAAACAGTGCTGAATGGCTGAATGTAGAACGGGATAATATGCCATTAAGTAATGGTATGATGACAATAGGTCACTGTGTTGACTGTGCAGAAATCGGAGTTACAGTCTGTGCCGGGGAAGCAAAATTGGTCAATGAAGGATACCATAGAGGATTTTTGGGAATTCTTCAAACAGATTGTTATGCATACTATTTTGAAAGCCGTGGAGCATTAATGTGTCCACGGTGTCAGAGCGTAATCGAAATGTATGGATATCATGCATGTTGGGAAATTCACAAAAAGTGTTCATATGGAGACTATGATGTATGCCCGATGCAGGTAAGCTGAACCCTTACGCATAAATGAGAGGTTCTTAAAGTTGCTGATTTGATTTTTTCTAGGAATCAGAGGCGATAGGGCCTGTTAAGATCTAAGAATCCAACGTTGCATTTGTTTGATGTAACGTTGGAATTCTTGTATTAAAAAGGGGACTTATATGAAAAAAAGTATATTCATTATCATAACAGTATTATTAATGTTTAATCCCTATACAGTATATGCAAAGCATACACATCAAACACAGAGTCAAACCGCTAGTATAAGTATCTCATTGGATGATCTAAAAGATGATGGCCAATATCAGTATAATGGATTAAAATGGAAAAGCAAACTGAAAGATGTAAAAAAGGAAATTCCATATACATTAAAACCTTTAAAATACGAAAATCTTTCAGCAAACTATAAGGAGCAAGTTTACGTTGCAAATGAAACTTTTAATTTACAAGGTCAGAATGCAATATTAAAATTGCAATTTGTTGATGGAGAATTATCACAGTTTTTATATGCATTTCATTTGGATGAAAATTATGATGAATGGTTTGAAACACAATGTGACAATTTAAGACAGTTGTATGGGGAAGAAACTAGCTGGAATATAAATTATTCAAGCATTACAAAAATGAAATCTCAAACATATCGTTGGGATTTAAGCGATACAACTTTACAGTTAATTATGATGACGGGAGAAACCATTAATCCGTCTGCTACATTGGGTATAGCTGAATTTTAAATTTCAAATGAAGGGAGGCACTATTATGAAAATAAGACATGCCACAATTTTGTTACCATTGATTCTTTTGGTTGGGTGTGCATTCAATGGGGAAAATCAAAGCAGAGAACTGGATTTGAAAGGACTTTGTACAGAAGAACAGATTTTTCAGTATGAAGATTTTAATTGGGGAACAGATACAGAAGAAATTTTTAAGCAAAGTTCTTTGAATTTTGATGAAAAAGATTTGGGACAGATCCAAGATAGCGCAAAAATATATACAAGTGAAGAGGAATTTTCTCTTGAAAATGCAAAAACGAACATGGATCTGGAATTTTCTGACGATCAGTTAAGTCAAGTTTCATTTACTTTTAAGATTGAAAAAGATGCGAAAGAATGGATTCAGAAAGAAGTCAATGAACTGAATTCTTTATATGGAAACGGAGAGACAACTGGGGTAGGTAATCAGATTTACCAGTGGAAGGGGGAACAGAATACCGTTCTGCAAATGACTGCTTTTTCAAAAAATGATGAAAAAGTTGCGGAAACATTCAGAAGCAGCAGGTGCCATTGCGGCACTGCTGCTTATTGTGCTGTTTTCGGGAGTGATGATCCTGGGAATCCGTACGCAGAGAGAAAGTGTGCCGGAAAATCCGATCGATGGCATGAAGAAAAGCTCGATGGTCATGCTGACCGGCACGAAAGAAGTGCTGGCAGAGCAGACAAAAGAGAATGGAAGCAGCCGGCAGCAGATGCAGAATCAGCAGTCAGAAAATCAGGATATGCCGGAGACGGAGAGCGAATCGTCAAAAGAAAGCGGAGCTGACAGCCAGGGCACAGAAAGCACAGGGAGCGAAAGTAAAAACGAAAACGGCAGTTCAACAGAGGCAAACAGAGATGCTTCCGGAAACAATTCCGGCAATAGCAGCGGGACTGCATCAGGAACAAACGAAGGCAATTACGGAGACGGAACAGGCGGCGAAAAGACGGATGGAGACGATAAAAACAACAAAAAGCCGAATAAGAATCACTCCGGAAATAAAAACAAAGACAAAAACGGCAAAAAAGACAGGCAGTATTTCCGGACAACGATTGAAAACGGCTGGACGGTCACAAAAGCAGATTACAGTTATCAGATTGAACAGCTGACGGATCTGAAGGTACTAAAAACAGAAAACACCTTAAACGACGGCAAAGTGACCACTTACCGTG
>ERZ827522.3002-NODE-3002-length-10514-cov-3.281958_pt1 | contig 10514 bp, 8 predicted proteins | sample MGYA00519580_ERZ827522 | MGnify/ENA primary metagenome ERZ827522 (study PRJEB31778, sample SAMEA3449340) | human gut metagenome | biome: human gut; feature: human-associated habitat; material: faeces | place: United Kingdom | collected 2010/2012 ...
GGTTGGCAGCGGCTATTCGATTTCTCCCGCGATTTATTTGTTGAAATCTTCCCGGAATATGGTCGCTTGGGCTCCGGTCGGCATCGAACCCGATGCCGAGGCTGCTCCCAATGTCTTTACGCTGAATCCGGGGAATACAACTGCGGCCGTCGATTTTGTATATCAGGAGAATATGGAGGTGAATTCAGGTAAGTGCACGGATCTGGCATTGACTCTGAAACACGCTTTTGCAAAACTGACGTTTACGTTGAATGCCACGAACTACCCGTTCAGTGCGCCGAGTCTTTCGTCGCTCGTGGTCAAGGGAACTCCCGGAGTCTCGACAATAGATATTTCAAACGGTTCTTATTCGACTGTTACGGATGCCGACCTGACGGTGGTCAGTACGGCTACTGACTTTACGAGTCCGAATGCCGTTACGGCATTGGTCCTTCCCAAAGCTGCAGCTTCGTTGACACTCGATTGTACGCTCGACGGGACTGCGTATCAGAATATCGCAGTCAAGGATATTGCCAAATTGGATGCCGGCGCGAATTATAACATTACGATAAACATAACGGGAACGGAGATATCGGTCTCCGGCGTGCAGGTCCCGGACTGGACTGCCGGCGGTAACGGTTCGGCAGATCTGAAATAAGGGGACTGTCCGTTTGCCCCGACCGTAAACATGAAGGGAACTGTCTGCAAGGACAGTTCCCTTTTTATTGTAAGAGCCGTTGCCGGAATCTGCTCCGGATGCGCTATTTTTTCTTATAGTAACTGCATTGCAGCGTTTCGGGCATCGGGGCCGAGGCATCGCGGCGCCAGACCATCGCAAGGTCTTTCGACGGGTCGCCCGTGCCGAAGTCGAAGCCGTCCGGCGAAGCGAAAGTTACGGGAATCGCGCCGGAGAATCCGTATGCGGCGTAGAATCCGCGCAGCCACTCCTCGCTGGGGATCAGCAGCGCCGCGTCGTCGCCGCGATCGGCGATCAGCCGCATCGCTTCGCCCATCAGCTTGCCGGCCAGCCCCCGGCGGCGGAATTCGGGAGCCGTCGCCACGCCGTAGATATAGGTCGTGCGGCCCAGCTGGCTTTCGAACGGCAGCAGGTGGAGCATCGCCGCCGTGCGGCCTTCGTATTCGGCCGTGAGCATGCGGCTGCGGCTGTAGTAGCGTATCAGGAACGAGTCGATGAACTGTTCGTCGTCGCCGAAGGCCGCGGTCCACAACTCTTTGCAGGCGATTTCGTCGGGGTGCAGGTGTATGGCCGTGAATTTGTGCTGGATGACGGCGGGGTGGTAGGAGAGTTTCGACTGGCGCAGACCGTCGATGCCGAGGTCCTCCTCGCGGTTGATCAGCGTGAAGCGTTCGGGCAGATGCTCGGCGAAGAGTTTGTTGATGATCGTGAAGGCTCCGTCGTAATCCGTGTCGGCCTTTTCGACGTGGGTGTCGAACGTGTGGTCGTTGACCGCCGAGCCGAACGTAAAGGCGACCAGCTTGTCACCGACGTAGATGCAGCCGCCCAGCATTTCCAGCTCCTCGAAGTGGTCGAAGGCCCGCTGCATGGCCCGCTGTTCGGCGCAGAGTTCCGAGGTGTGTCCCTCGTGCGCCCGGCGCCATTCGCGTTCGAGCTGCATGCACTCCGCGAAACGGTCGCGCGTCAGATTCTCGTACCGGAAGTCGGGGTATTCGGACATGAAGCGGTTGATGTGGTTGCGCTTGGGCTGGTAGCGGCGTCCCGTCAGGTTGCGCAGGTCTTCGGCGTTGTAGACGTAGTCTTCCAGTGCGCGGTCCGATTCGAATGCGAAAAGTCCCGCGTGCATGTTGCGGATCATCTCGCGGCCTTCGTCCGTCAGGCCGATGATGCGCAGACGCTGTCCGTGGGCATGGGCGTCTTCGCGCAGGGCAGGGATGATGCCCGCGAAATCGCCCTCGCCGACGGGCTGCATGTAGCCGATCTTCTCGCTGCCGCCGATGTGGAAGCGGATGACCAGAAAGCCGTCGATCACGGCCCATGCGCTATGGTACATTGCCTGCCAGCAGTACATGTTGGCGAATGCGAGGTCGCAGTTGAGGATGCCCGAAGGCATGGTATGGCGCTCGATGATCTGTTTGTCTTCGAGGCGTACGGGTTTGAATTCAATCATCGGGGGTGTAACTCTTGCGTTCGATATGGCTGTAATACTGCTGGATCAGCGCCCGGAACGACTGCATCAGGCTGTCGGCGGCGGGGGTGACCGGGCACTCCTGCACCTGCGGTCCCGAATCGTCGAGCACGACGGCGCCTTCGCTGGTCAGCGCGCGGAACTTCCCGTCGTACGACACCGACCAGCGGGGCCGTTCAGGCTCGTTCAGCACGTCGCGTCCGAAGGCGAAATAGGGTTCCTCGCTGCCCACGAGACCCAGCACCGTGGGCATGATGTCGAGCTGCTGCACTACGTCGCCGACCTCGCCCCGCAGCGCGCCGTCGGGCGTGTACATGAAGCCTATGATGTGGTAGTTGCCGGGGTAGGTGCGGGTCACGGGTGCGAATTTTTCGGACGATACATGATCGGCCACGAATACAAAAACCGTGCGGCGGAACCACTCTTCGCGGCCGAAACGTTCGAAAAAGAGGCGGAATGCATTGTCGTCGTAAGCCACGCCCTTGTGGATTTTGGTGTAGCCGTCGGGCAGCGTGTTTACGTATCGGGCGGGTACGACGAACGGATGGTGCGACGAGAGGGTGAAGAGCGTGGCGAAGAAGGGTTCCGGGGTTTCGGAAAGCTCCTCGCCCATGAATTGCAGGAACGGTTCGTCCCAGATGCCCCAGTAGCCGTCGAAATCCTCTTTGCCGTGCCGGGCTTCGTAATCCTCGCGGCTGACGAGCCGCTCCACGCCGGCCGAACGGGCATAGGCGCCGAAGCCCATCGAGCCGCGCTCCGAACCGCAGAAAAATGCCGTGGCGTAACCTTTGTCGCGCAGGATGGCCGGCAGCTGCCGGCTTTCGCCCAACGACTGCGGCATCAGCACGAACGGCGTCTTGAACGACGGGATGCTGCCCAGCACCGAAGGCATGGCCTGAATCGAGCGGGTGCCGTTGGCATACATCCGTTTGAAGCACAACCCGCTGCGCATCAGCGAATCGAGGAACGGCGTGAAGCCTTTGGTCTTTCGGTCGGCATAGATTTCGGGCATCAGGTGCGCCGAATGTTCGGCCGACATGCTCTCCATAATGAAAATCACGACGTTGCGGCCCGCGAGGTTTACGGCCGTGCTGTCTGCCGGCCGGTGGACCGGTGTGAAGCGGCGCGGCAGCTCTTCGGGCGGGAAGAATTTCCTGTAGCTGACGCCGCCCGCACTGCCGATGGTGCGCAGGATGCAGAACGGATTGCTCAGAATCAGGTTGGCCTTGCCGCTGTCCGCAGTGTAGAGCGTGGCGTTGGAGAGGGTGATCGGCCGCGTCATGCGGGTCATGCCGCCGCGCATGCCGGCGATGCAGAGTCCGGCTGCGACGACGAAAATCGCCGTGCCGCCCGCATAGTAGCCCCAGCCCCGGCTCAGGAGACTCTCTTCGCGTATCTTGCGGCCGTAGCCCCACACGAGCAGGGCGGTCAGGGCCGCCGCCGCAATGACCAGATACCAGTTTTCGGCCATGAATTTGCCGACCAGCTGCAACGAGTTGCCGTTGTCGGCGAAGAAGATTTCATCGGCGGTGAACCGCTTCTGCGTGTAGCGGAAATAGACGCAGTCGGCCATATTGACCGCTACGACCAGCACGGCGTTTACGACGGCGTAGTACCAGAACAGCAGACGGCGGTACCACTTGCGTTCGCGCGCGTGCAGAGGCAGCAGCGAGAGCAATACGAACACCCCGTCGGCGTAGACGACCGACGCGGTGTCGAATTTGAGCGAACCCGCCAGCAGCTGCCCCAGCTCTCCCCAGCTCAGCGGTCCCAGCAGCTGCGCGTTGTAGAGATAGAAAATCACGCGGCAGAGCATCAGCACCGCGTAAAGCAGTGCGATGCGCCGCAGCAGCAGGGCCGTGGGGGTGTGCAGCAGGCGTTTCATGTTCCGGGGTGTTTTCGTGCGCGGTTCGTGCGCGGGCTATTCGCAGGCTTTGAGCGACATGTCGAGCGACTTGATCTGGTGTGTCAGCGCGCCGACCGAGATGAAATCGACGCCGCACTCGGCGTAGTCGCGTATCGTGTCGAGCGTGATGCCGCCGCTGGATTCGGTCTCGCAGCGTCCGGCGACCTTCTTCACCGCTTCGCGTGTCATGGCAGGCGTGAAGTTGTCGAACATGATGCGGTCCGCGCCGCCTGCGGTGAAGACTTCGTCGATGTCCTCCAGCGAACGCACCTCGCATTCGATCGGAATATCCTTGCCCTTGGCCTTGAGGTATTCGCGGGCGCCGCAGATCGCCTTGCGGATGCCGCCGGCGAAGTCGATGTGGTTGTCTTTCAGTAGGATCATGTCGAAAAGACCCATGCGGTGGTTTTCACCGCCGCCGATCTTCACGGCCATCTTGTCCAGTACGCGCATGCCGGGCGTGGTCTTGCGGGTGTCGAGGACTTTGGTGTGCAGTCCTTCGAGCCGCGCGACGTAAACGGCGGTCTGCGTCGCTACGCCGCTCATGCGCTGCATGATGTTGAGGATGATGCGCTCGGCCTGCAGCAGCGAACGCAGGCGGCCCGATACGTAAAACGCCACGTCGCCGGGTTTTACGCGGTCGCCGTCGTGAAGCACCTGCTCGAAGTGCATGTCGGGGTCGAGACGGTCGAATACGATCCGGGCGATTTCGATGCCGGCGATGATGCCTTCCTGCTTGCAAAGCAGGCGCATGCGGCCGTGTTCGCCGGCCGGGATGCACGAAAGCGACGTGTGGTCGCCGTCGCCGATGTCTTCTTTGATGCAAAGCTCGATAAGCTCGTCTACGAAAGGTCTGTATTCGGGTTTCATGTTCTTACTTGATAAGTGTTCCGTTGAATTCAGCTGTGTGGTTCAGGTGATAGGTGGGGTTGGTGCAAGTGAAGACCAAGTGGAATTTTTCTGCGTTGTCGGTCACTTCGCATGCGAAATTCGAAATTACGTAGTCTTCGTAAGGGGCATCGTCGATTTCGGGGATGATTGCGCCTGTGCTTTCGAAAATCGTCGATCCGTCGTCGTTGTGGCGTGATAGTTTGGGAAATACGATGGTCTTTACCTGTTCACGCGGGTTGTCGGTGAATTTTACATTCTTCATCGTCAGCGCAACGCTCTTGTCCGGCTGTTCGGTAAGGTTGCAGATTACGCCCGAAGTCTGGTTTGTCACGTCGCCTGCCGTGTCGGTGACTTTCAGTGTGCAGGTATATGACCCTGAGTCGGGATTGAAGTTTTCGTCGTCGTTGTCGCAGGCGGTGACGGTTGCGGCAGCCAGCAGGAGGAATAGTAATTTTTTCATGTTGCGTTATCCGTTTTATAAGTTAATGTTCAGTGTGATGCCGAATGTGCGGGGGCGTCCGCGCTGGACGAACTCGTTGCCGATCGATTTGAAATAGAATACGTCGTAACCGGCGTCGGTGAGGTTGCGGCCCCAGACGCTGAGCGAGTAGCGGGCGTGTTCGAAGCGTACCGAAGCGTCCGTAAGCGCGTAGAAAGGTTGTGAAAGCGTATTTTCTTCGTTCCACCAGATGCGGCCCGCGCAGCGGACGCCGGCCTGAAACACCAGATCGCCGAGCCATTTCACGCCGGTCGGGACGGTCCATGCGGCTCCGGCCGAAAGGGTGAGCTGCGGGGCGTAGGGGATGCGGTTGTCCTTGTAGCTGATGCGCACGGGATCGCCGTCGTCGTTCTTTACGGTTGTTTCGTACCGGACAAACCGGGCGTCGGTGTAGCCGTACGCGAGGTTGATGTCGAAGGTGCGCCACGGCGAAATCTGAACGGCCGCTTCGGCTCCGAGACTGCGCGTGCGCCCGGCGTTGGTCATCATGCGGCCGGTGGTCTGTCCCGGCGGAAAGACGGTGAGCTGCTGGTCGCGGCAGTCGATGTAGAACAGTGCGAAATCGCCCCGGACCGCGCCCTCCATGCACGAGAAATGCCCGCCGATCTCGTAGTTCCAGCTGTATTCGGGTTTGTAGGCGACGCCCCGCTGCACGTCGTACACTTCGCCGATGCCCATGCGGTTCATCATCTTCTGCTGGAGGACGTCGGAAAATATCTGGGTGTTGAAGCCGCCCGACTTGTAGCCCTTGGCGATGGTCAGGTAGAGGTTGCGCGTCTCGTCGAAGGAGTACATGACCGAGAATTTGGGCAGCAGCTCGGTAAAGGTCTGTTTCAATGTGCTGCGGTCGTCGATGTCTATTGGCCGTTCGTAGGCAGTCTCGTTTTTGATGTGGGTTTTGGTGTACCACGTATCCGTATAGTTGCGGTAACGCAGGCGGGCGTGCTCGAAGTCGAAGCGCAATCCTGCGGTGAAGCGCCAGCGTCCCAGCGTATAGTTGGATTCGTGGTAGAGGGCGCCGCCAGCCGAAGGCATGCGGAAATCGCTCCCCAGAAAGAGCTCGTCGCCGCCCGTTCCGTCCTTCAGCCCCCAGCTGTAGCGGTAGCTCTGGTCGTTGTCCCCCGGCAGGCCGGCATATTCGTCCAGATTGACCGTCTTGACCTGGCTGAAGTCGATGCGCCCTTCGTCAAACATCTGCACCAGCTCCTTGTACATCTCCACCGGGGGGGAGCCGGTGGCAAGTCCCAGCACGCTGTCCGGTTTCAGCGTGACCTGAGCGGCAAAGATGCGGCTGGCGCGCTTGCACATTTCGGTGTAATCCTTTACGACAATGACTTTCATAATGATAACCTCTTTTCATTCCATTTCCTGTCGGACGGCGTTTGCCGGACGATGGGTCATTCTATCTGCTTTCATTTTAACACAGGGATACCGCTTTGGTCTAGGGGATTTTTATCTTTTTCACAAATTGCTTTGTTTTGCCCCATATTTTTTAAGAAAACTTTTTGCGTATTGGAAGAAATGTGCTATAATAATCCTGAACCGGCAGCGAAAAAGGAGCGGACCGGCACATTTTTGTTTGAGGATACCGGAGGCAACAAGATGGAAGAAATCAATTACCAGCAAAAATTTGAGGAGCTGTTTTGTACCCACATCAAACGGGAGGGGGCGCAGCAGCTTTTGGAGTGGCTGAAAAAGACCGACTTTTTCTCGGCGCCTGCCAGCACCAAGTATCACTGTGCCTGCCAGCATGGCCTGGTGATGCACAGCATCAGCGTCTTTGAGACGATGGCGGAGCGCTTTTTTGAGGAAGGGGACAGCATGGAGAGCTTTGCCATCTGCGGCCTGCTGCACGATGTGTGCAAGGCGCAGTTTTATAAGGTCAGCTCCCGCAACGTCAAAAACCCCGAAACCGGCCGCTGGGAGCCGCAGCCCTACTACGCCATCGAGGACCAGTTCCCGTATGGACACGGGGAAAAATCGGTTTTCCTCATCGAGCGCTTTCTGCGCTTAAAGCCTTCGGAGGCGGTGGCTATCCGCTGGCACATGGGCGGCTTTGATGAGGCGGCCCGCGGCGGCAGCTTTGCCATCAGCCAGGCGTACGAGCGCTATCCGCTGGCGGTCAAGCTCCACCTGGCGGACGTCTACTCCACCTACTTAAAGGAGAAGGGCACCTCCGCCATGCGCTAGAAAAAGCCGGGCGGGAGACATACTTGTGAAGAAAAAAGAAGAAACGGAAGGAACAATATGGAACTGGAACTTTCACAGATGCTGATTCTGTTTGCCTGCGTCTTTCTGGGGGGCCTGGTCGATTCCATCGCGGGCGGCGGCGGGCTGATTACCCTGCCGGCCTACTACGCGGTGGGCATCCCGGCGCACATGGCGCTGGGCACCAACAAATTTGCCAACTCGATCGGCACCCTGACCGCGCTGCTGCGCTTTTTAAAGGAGGGGCAGATCAACATCAAGGTCGCCCTGGTGGCGGCGCTGGGCGCGCTGGTGGGCTCTCCTCTGGGCGCGCAGCTTGCCATGGCGCTGGATGAAAAGTATCTCAACTATATCCTGCTGGTGGCGGTGCCGGTGATTGCGGTGCTGGTGCTGCGCAAGAAGGACTTTGGCCGGGAGCGCCAGGAGGAGATGCCGCTGCTGCGCTCGGTGCTGCTGGCGGCGATGGTCGGCTTTGGAACCGGCATGTATGACGGCTTTTTTGGACCGGGAGCCGGCACCTTTATGACGCTGCTGTTTAACTCGGTGCTGGGGCTGGGCATCATTAAGGCGTGCGGCACCACCAAGGTGGTCAACCTCGCGTCCAACGTCGGCGCGCTGATCACCTACGGGATGAACGGCAATGTTCTGGTCGGCATCGGCATCAAGTGCACCATCTTTGCCATCCTGGGCAGCTGGGTCGGCTCGGGGCTGGCGCTGAAAAACGGCGCCAAGATCGTGCGGCCGATCATGATTGTGGCGATGCTGCTGTTGCTGCTCAAGATTGCATCGGATATGTTTTTAGGATAATCGGCCCCATTGCCGGGGCGCTTAGGAGAAGAAAGGAGGCCGCCATGCCGGCTTTTGTGACACATGAACTGTTTGGTACGCAGGTCTTTGGCCAGCTGGATGAGGAGATCCAGGAGATGCTGGAGATGAACCCCGCGCCCTATTTTTGGGGGCTGCAGGGACCGGACCTGCTGTTTTTCCGGGACGCCTTTTTTGGCAGAAGCGTGCTGCAAAGATACGGCGGACTGATGCACTGCGAAAAGACCGACGAGCTGTTCTGGGCGATGAGCAGCTACCTAAACGAGCGCAAGGACACCGACGAGTACGAGACGCTGGCCGCGTATATTCTGGGCTTTGTGGGGCATTATTGTCTGGACCGGGAGGCGCACCCCTACGTCTATTTTAAGCAGGTGCAGAAGGAGCGGGTGCTGGCCGCAGACCAGCGCCGCGGCATCCACAACCGCATCGAAAGCGACATCGACACCGCCTTCTACCGCATGAAGCGGGGAAGGAGCGTCCAGGAGTACCGCCCGGCCAAGCGCCTGTGGGGCAGCCCCTGGGAGTACCGGGTGATTGCGCGGCTGTACCAGTTTTTGCTGGAGGAGGTTTACGGCCTGCAGACCGACCCCGCCGAGGTGGAAAAATGCTTTGACGACGCGCGCCGCATGGTGCAGCTGACGCTGGACCGTCACGGGTGCCTGGTGCGCCTGGTTCCGGCTGCGGAGGCGCTGGCCAACCGCCCCAACCTCTTTTCGCCGCACATCCGCCGCCGTCAGGTCCGGGAGGACATCCTCAACCTGGACCGGGAGCCGTGGTACCACCTGGCGACGCCGGAAAAGCAGGACACCCGCAGCTTCCCGCAGATTTTCTACACGGCGGCGCTACAGGCGGCGGACATGATGGAGCGCATCTACTACTGCTCGCAGAGCGGCGTGCCGTATGAGCCGAAGGGGCTGCCCTCCTTTGACAACGGCTCCCCGCAGACGCTGGCACATTGAGGGAAAAAGAAACGGGCGCAGGCAAAACCTTGGGAGAACGGGAGAGAGCGCGCCTGCCCGGAGAAAATAACAAAAGACAGAAAGGTTGGAAAACCATGCAGATCAATTGGACAGAAGAACGAAACCTGACAATGCTGACCGACTACTACGAATTCACCATGTCTAACGGCTACTTCCTCAATGGGATGAAAGACAGAGTGGCGGTCTTTGATATGTTTTTCCGCAACATCCCCGACGGGGGCGGCTTTGCCATCTTTGCAGGCTTGGAGCAGCTGGTGCACTATCTGAAGAACCTGCGCTTCACCGAGCAGGACATCGCATACTTTCGTTCCAAGAAGATTTTTGACGAGCAGTTTTTGGACTACCTTGCAAACTTCCACTTCGAGTGCGACGTCTGGGCGATGGAGGAGGGCACTCCGATCTTCCCCAATGAGCCGATTGTCACCATCCGCGGCCCGGTCATTCAGGCGCAGCTGGTGGAGACGATGGTGCTGCTGACCATCAACCACCAGTCGCTGGTAGCCACCAAAGCCAACCGCATGGTGCGCGCTGCTGGCGACCGCCTGATTATGGAGTTCGGTTCCCGCCGTGCCCAGGGCTATGACGCGGCCATTCTGGGCGCGCGCGCGACCTACATCGGCGGCTGCGGCGCCACCGCCTGCGCCATCACCGACCGCGATTTCGGCGTGCCGGCGGTGGGCACCATGGCGCACAGCTGGGTGCAGATGTTCGACAGTGAGTACGAAGCCTTTCGTTCCTACGCCCAGATCTACCCGGACGACTGCACCCTGCTGGTGGACACCTACAACGTGCTCAAGTCCGGCGTGCCCAACGCCATCAAAGCGTTCAAGGATATTTTGCTCCCTCAGGGCATTACCAACTGCGCCATCCGGCTGGACAGCGGCGACCTCACCTATCTGTCCCGCAAGGCCCGCAAGATGCTGGATGCAGCGGGGCTTACCGAGTGCAAGATCGTGGCCTCCAACTCCCTGGACGAGTACATCATCCGGGATATGCTGATGCAGGGCGCCAAGGTGGATTCCTTCGGCGTGGGCGAGCGGCTCATCACCGCGCGCAGCGAG
>ERZ827522.3003-NODE-3003-length-10514-cov-2.689741_pt1 | contig 10514 bp, 9 predicted proteins | sample MGYA00519580_ERZ827522 | MGnify/ENA primary metagenome ERZ827522 (study PRJEB31778, sample SAMEA3449340) | human gut metagenome | biome: human gut; feature: human-associated habitat; material: faeces | place: United Kingdom | collected 2010/2012 ...
AATAGGCCGCTATTTCGCGCGGCTCGATAACCTCATCACCCTTCATCAGCGTAAGCTCGAATTACTGCGGAATATTAAGAAATCCATGCTTGACAAGATGTTCGTATAGGGGTGTTCATGGCAACAATCACGTTATTTCACGGTTCCCCGCATGAGTCAGTGACCCCTGAGTACGGTTTGGGTAACGACAAGCATGACTACGGTCGTGGTTTTTATCTGACTAAAAGTGTCGAGCTCGCCAAGGAATGGGCCGTGTGCAGGCCGGATGAGTCCAATGGCTGGGTCCACCAGTACGAACTGGACACGAATGGGCTGCGCATCCTGGATTTTCAGGAACATAGCGTGCTTGCCTGGCTGGCCGAGCTGATGAAGCATCGTGATGCCGCCGATTCCAAGCGTTATCGCGTGCTTGCCGCAAAATTCATCGCTCAATATGGCATCGATACCAGCGGTTATGACATCATCAAAGGTTGGCGTGCGAACGCCTCGTACTTCTACATCGCTAAGGAATTCGTCCGAGACAATGTGGACGTCGATATCTTGGAGGAACTGCTGTCGCTTGGAGGTCTGGGAATTCAGTATTGCGTCAAGACCGAAAAGGCATACGGTCAATTGCGAGAAGTCAACGATGGTTTGCTTTCCGTCAGCTACAGCGAATTCAACGACAAATACAATCAGAGGGATGTTGAGGCGCGGCAGAACATGCGTGATCTCATCGATTCCGATGCCAATACGGTGACCAACGTGTTCAGCACGTTGCTCTAGGAGGTGGTGACAATGCGGGCATATCCAGAGGTCTACCGGGATGATGTGGTGGAAACTCAAGGCAAGCTCTTCGACTACGTGGCACAGTCGTTTCCGGGCAAGAGCACAGAGGATTTCATCACCGTATATATGGCGAGCAAAACACGCAAAAGCATTGATGAGGCCAAAGCCTACGTCAACACGATGGATGCGAAAGAGCTGTGGAAGTATTTCACCGAGACCGAGCACTACCAGTTGAAGGACGGCAAGGCGCTCGAAGGATTCATGCCTGATTGGATCGGCGAATTCTACGCCTACTACCAATGGTTCTACGCCATTCCCAGTGCTGAGGTGATCGCCAAGGTGCCGCTGGACTTCCTGAAGAAAGCCTATTTCGGGCTTCATGATCTCGATCTGGAACTTGCGGTGCGGAAAGTCGGCGAAGAATGACGGACATCATCTGCTTCCATAATCCCGATGAGGAGAACGGATACCTGAGCAACTGGTATCCATCGTGCTTCGTTGCGGATGATGTCGAGTTTTCCTCAATGGAACAGTACATGATGTACCGCAAGGCATGCTGTTTCAACGATGCCGAAACAGCTGCGCGGATGCTTCGGACCAGCGACGTGGCCGAGATCAAACGCCTTGGCCGACTGGTGGCCGGTTATGACGATCACGTATGGAACGGCGTTCGCCAAATCGAAGTCTACGAAGGATTACTTGCCAAATTCAGCCAGAACACCGAACTCGGGGCACAGCTTGAGGCAACCGGCAATGCGATATTGGCGGAATGCGCCGTCAAAGACCGCATCTGGGGCATTGGCCTGTCAATGCACGACCCAGCTAGGCTCGATCCAGCCCAATGGCGCGGCCAGAACCTGCTCGGATACGCTCTAATGCTCACAAGAAAGAAGCTCAACCGCGTAGATGAGCGATAATACGGCCGTTTTCCCGTATCAATCGCCCCCGCTTGGGAACAGCGTAAGCTGGGGGAAGTTGCCACATTTGGTGGTGGGCATACCCCATCTATGTCGGACTCTGACAACTATGAAGGTGGAAACGTGCTGTGGGTTACGTCCCAAGATGTGAAGTCCCACTATCTTGATGGAACCACAACCCAGATAACGGAAAAGGGCGCAAAAGAGCTGACTCTTTATCCTGCGGGATCTTTGGTGATGGTAACGCGAAGCGGAATTCTTCGTCATACTCTTCCGGTAGCTGAATTGCGTAAACCATCAACTGTAAATCAAGATATTCGTGTTATCTTGCCCCAAGAAAACTATTACGGACAGTGGTTGCTGCAATTTTTTATTTCACGCAACAAGGAACTGTTGCTTGAGTTTGGTAAGACAGGTACAACTGTCGAAAGTGTTGACTTCAGCAAGATGAGAGACATGGTTTTACTCACACCGTCCTTGCCGGAACAACAGCAAATAGGCCGCTATTTCGCGCGGCTCGATAACCTCATCACCCTTCATCAGCGTAAGTATTGTGGTGTTGCTTCTTGGATGTTAGGGGTTGCGCTCGTAAGATTGGGCTCAGAAAGTGACGGTGCGTTCGGGGAGATGAAACATGTTCTACGATAAGGAATCGGATTTCGAAGACGATCTGGTCGCGGTGCTGAAACGCCACGGGTGGACCGATGGTGTGTTGGAATACCCGACTGAACAGGATCTCATCGATAACTGGGCCAACATCCTATTCGACAACAACAAAGGCATCGATCGCCTGAACGGGCAGCGCCTTACCAAGGGTGAGATGGCGCAGATCCTTGAACAGATCGAAACATTGCGCACGCCATTGGCGTTGAACTCCTTCATCAACGGCAAAACCGTGTCCATCAAACGTGACAATCCCGCAGACACAGCACATTTCGGTAAGGAAATCAGCCTGAAGATCTACGATCGCCAGGAAATCGCCGCTGGGCAAAGCCGGTACCAAATCGCAAGACAGCCGATGTATCCGGCAAAAAACAAAATGCTGAACGATCGTAGAGGAGACGTCTGCCTGCTCATCAACGGCATGCCGGTCATCCATATCGAACTGAAGAAAAGCGGCATTCCCATAAGCCAGGCCACCAATCAAATCGCCAAATACGCGCATGAAGGCGTGTTCACCGGGCTGTTCAGACTCGTGCAGGTCTTCGTGGCCATGAATCCGGATGATGCCGTGTACTTCGCCAATCCCGGTGAAGGCGATTTCAACAGCAACTACTTCTTCCACTGGGCTGACTTCAACAATGAGCCCATAGCGGCGAACAACCATGTCGGGCAGGATGAATGGAAGCGTTTCACATCTGATCTGCTATCCATTCCCATGGCACACCAGCTCATCGGGTTCTATACGGTCGCCGATTCCGCAGACGGATGCCTCAAAGTGCTACGCAGCTACCAATACCAGGCGGTGAACGCCATTTCCGACCGTGTACGCACCTGCAAATGGGATGAGCCGGTGCCAAGCGGCACGCCGGGCCGTCCGGGCGGTTATGTGTGGCACACCACTGGCTCGGGCAAAACCATGACCAGCTTCAAGGCTGCGCAGCTCATCGCTGGCTCGAAAGATGCCGACAAGGTGGTCTTCCTCATGGACCGTGTCGAATTGGGCACGCAGTCGCTGCTGGAATACCGGTCGTTCGCGGATGATGCCGATGATGTGCAGGGCACGGAAAACACGGATGTGCTCAAATCGAAACTGGCAAGCATCGACCCCAAAGACACGCTCATCGTCACCTCCATCCAGAAAATGAGCAACATCAAAGCGGGCGAGGGGCATATCACCGAAGAGGAAGTGAAGAAGCTCGCCGGCAAACGCATCGTATTCATTATCGACGAATGCCATCGTTCCACGTTCGGCGAAATGCTGCAGGATATTCGCCATTCCTTCCCGAACGCATTGTATTTCGGTTTCACGGGCACTCCGATTCATGAGGAGAACCGTAAGAAGGGCGCGACCACATCAATGGTGTTCGGCGATTGCCTTCACCGATACAGCATCGCCGACGGCATCCGCGATGGCAATGTGCTCGGATTCGACCCGTACATGGTGTTGACCTACCGAGACAAGGATGTTCGTCAAGCGGTCGCATTGGAGAAAGCGAAAGCCGCGACGGTTGAGGAAGCCCAGGCAGATCCGGCGAAAGCTGAGGTGTTCTACCATTACATGGATCCGAAGCAAATGCCGATGGGACCCATGGAAACGCAGGCCGGAGAACATGTCAAAGGCATTGAGGACTATCTGACCGCAGCGCAGTATGCGCAAGGCACGCCACATGAAGACAAGGTCGTGGAGGATATTCTCGACCAATTCCCATTGCTGAGCAGAGGCAACAAATTCCATGCGATGCTGGCCACGAGTTCCATTCCCGAGGCGATCAGCTATTACCATCTGTTCAAGGAACGTGCTCCGCAGATGCACGTGACCGCGCTGTTCGACCCCAACGTCGACAATTCCGACGGCGCAATCCTCAAGGAGGATGCGCTTAAGGAAATCATCGGCGATTACAACGAACTGTTCGACAAGGATTTCATTATCCCCACATGGCCGAAGATGAAGAAAGACATCACCGCGCGGCTTTCCCACAAGCGTCCATACCTGACGGTCGACCAGCACCGTGAGAAACGGCTGGATCTGCTGATCGTGGTTGATCAGATGCTGACAGGTTTCGACTCCAAGTGGGTCAACACGCTGTACCTCGACAAAATCATCGACTATGAGAACATCATCCAGGCGTTCAGTCGCACGAATCGACTGTTCGGTCCCGATAAGCCTTTCGGAACTATTCGCTACTACCGCAAGCCACACACCATGAAGGGGTATATCGAAGCGGCGGTAAAACTGTATTCCGGAGACAAGCCGCTCGATCTGTTCGTGCAGAAACTGCCGGAAAACGTGCGCCTGATGGATGCGCGTTTCGAAGAAATCGCCTCCGTGTTCAGTGCCGGAGGCGTGGAAGATTTCATGCGACTGCCGGAATCTGTGGAGGCATGCCGCAAGTTCGCAAAACTGTTCGTGGAACTCAATGATTTCCTGGAATCCGCCAAAGTGCAAGGTTTCACTTGGGAACAGCAGGAATACTCCGTCACCCATGACGATGGATCCGTGGAGGTTGTGCGGCCGAAGCTTGATGAACGGACATATCTGATTCTTGTACAGCGGTATAAGGAAATGTTCAGCAGCGGCGAAGGTTCCGGCAGCGGTCCGGAAGCACCATATGAACTTGACGGCCATATCACTGAGATAGATACAGGATTGATTGATACGGATTACATGAACGCCAACTTCACCAAATGGCTCAAGGCGCTTGGCGGAGGCGATCCGGCCCTGTTGGCATCAGCCGAGGAGGAGTTGCATAAGTCGTTCGCTTCGCTCAGCCAAGAGGAACAACGGTATGCCGAACTGTTCATGCATGATGTGGAACGTGGCGAAATCGAGTTGGAGGAAGGCAAGACGCTACGCGACTACATCACATATTACGCGAACAGCGCCAAAAACAGCCAAGTGGAGCAAATCACCAAGGCGTTTGACGTGGATGGGGCGTTGCTCAACGAGATGATGCGGCTTGACCTTACAGAGACAACCCTGAACGAATTCGGACGATTCGACCGGTTGAAAGCGTCGGTTAACAGGTCTTTGGCAAAGGCGTTTTTCGATAAGCCGGATAGTCCGGTCTCCCAATTCACGGCGAATCTTCTCGCCACGAAGCTGCTGAAGAGCTTTATCCTTGAGGGAGGATTCGATTTGGACGATCGGAAATAGCGGGGAGAAGCATGGCTGTTGTTGACGAAGCGAAGCTGAGATACTTGGACTTCCTCTCCCGCGAGGATCGTGTTCGGCACCACCGGTACGTCGAGGAGATGAAACAGTACGACATGATGCGCGCCGGCGACATCAACGCCATCGCCGAAAGCACACGTCTGTGGGACTCCGGACTGTACGGCTACCTGTCGGACGATCCGCTCAAAAACGCGAAATACCGGTTCGTCACCACCATCACGCTCGCCACACGTTTCGCCATCGAAGGCGGTATGGACGAGGAGGACGCCTACAACGCCTCCGACCTGTACATCCAGAACCTGGAAAACTGCAAAACGCCCGACGACGTGCGCCGCCTGCACACCGACATGATGACATTCTTCACATGGGCCATGGCCGACATGCAGAAGGCGGAAACACATTCCAAAGCCGTCAACGAATGCCTGGACTACATCCACTACCATCTGCATGAGAAAATCACCGTGCCCATCCTCGCCGAGCATGTGCATCTGAATCCCACGTATCTGTCGGAGCTGTTCAAACGCGAAACGGGCACGGCCATATCGCAATACATCACCGACAAGCGTATGGAAGCGGCCGAGAACATGCTCAAATACTCGGAATACAGCTTCGACGAGATCGCCCAGATCCTCGCATACCGGTCGCAAAGCCACTTCTCGAAGGTGTTCAAAAAACATTCCGGCATGACGCCGGGGGAGTACCGCACCAAGTACGCGCAGAACGGCATCTGGCCGGAGTGATTGCGATCACGGCGTCTACCACGCCGGTTGCGGTGAACCGCCGGTGACGGCACCGCGAAATTCGGGTGTGCCAATCGTGAAATCGACGTGTCCGCGCGTGCGAAACACGCGCGAATCAGCTACGGTGGAAGCATTCAATGATGATGCGCGCCACCGGCCGAATGAACGGCGGAACAAGGAACGTGCGCGCAGGATGTGGATGAAAGCGAAGGAATAAACGAATATGGGAATGCCCCTTGATCTGTATGTGATCCGACATGGCGAGTCGGAGGCGAACGTCATCATCAGCGCCGGCGAACAGGGTGACAACTCGCTGTATACGCAGGACAACGTCACCGTGCCGGACCGTTCGTGGAGGCTCACCGCCACCGGACGCAAGCAGGCCGACTGCATCGGCCGTTGGCTCGTCGCGCAGCAGCCGCTGTTCGACCGCTACCTCGTTTCGCCGTACGTGCGTACGCGTGAGACGGCGGCCACGATGGCCCTGCCTAAGGCGAAATGGGAGGAGACTCGCGTGCTGCGCGAACGCTCCTGGGGTGAGATCAACACCATCACGAAGGACGATTTCAAAACCAACTACGCGCGCAACTGGATGTTCAAGAACACCGATCCGCTGTACTGGCGTCCGCCGGCGGGCGAGTCCATCGCCGACGTGGCCGAGAACCGCGTGCACAACCTGCTCACGTCCCTGAACCGCAAGTCGGATGCGGAATCCGTGGTGATGGTCAGCCATGGCGACCTCATGCTGGCGTTGATGCTCACGTTGGAGGACCTGTCCGACGAGGAGTTCATGCATCGAGCGGCCGCCGACGAATGGAAGATCACCAACTGCACGTGTTTCCACTATTCGCGGCGCGACCCGTCGACTGGGCGCACCCATAAGCGGTTCCGTTGGGAGCAGACGGCACGCCCGGTGCTCGACGAGACGGACGGACGCTGGGTGGTGAAGGTGGACGATTGGCGCGAATTCAAACGTCCTGTGTTGTCGAATGGCGATTTGGTGGACGTGGTACATGCCGTCGACCGTCATCTGTGACCTATCGTGTCCATAAGTATCCTGGCTGTGATGATTGCCCCCTACCTCACTTTGAAACCATACGTATCGGCGTAGTCGCTACAATGGCCTGTGATTGTGCGGCACGTGTTCGTGTTTCGTGCCGTGAGAGAGTTAGGAGACAATCGCATGTCCAATCCAATCGCGGGCCTGTTCACGTGGAAGCTCCACGGCAACGGCAAAACGCTGAAGCCCGGCGAGGTCGTCGAACCTGACGAGAGGCTGACCTGGCCGCGCACCGCGGAAATCGGCGCGCAGCACGTCATCGCCATGTTCGGCGCCACGTTCCTGGTGCCGATTCTGACCGGTTTCGACCCATCCACCACCCTGTTCTTCACGGCCATGTCGACCGCGCTGTTCCTGCTGATCAACAAGAACATGCTGCCGAGCTACCTGGGCTCGTCCTTCGGCTTCATCGCCCCGATCGCGGCCGTCGCCAGCGCCCACAAGGGCCTCGCCGTCGCATCCTTCGGCATCATGGTCACCGGCATCCTGCTGGCCCTGATCGGTGTGCTCGTCCATTACGCGGGCGCCAAGTGGATCGACATCATCATGCCGCCGGTCGTCAACGGCGCCATCGTGGCCATCATCGGCTTCAACCTGGCTCCGAGCGTGTGGAACAACTTCAAAGTCGCTCCCGACACCGCCATCGTCACCCTCGTCGCGGTGCTGCTCGTCGCGGTGCTGTTCAAGGGTCTGCTCGGCCGACTCAACATCCTCATCGGCGTGATCATCGGCTACGCGTACGCCTGCTTCCGTGGCCAGGTCGACTTCTCAGCCATCGGCAAGGCCGCATGGGTCGGTCTGCCGGAATTCCGTCTGCCGCAGGTCGACTTCACCATCCTGCCGATGTTCATCCCGGTCGTGCTCGTACTCGTTGCCGAAAACGTCGGCCACGTCAAGTCCGTCTCCCAGATGACCGGCCGCGACTATGACGACCAGATCGGCACCGCGCTGTTCGCCGACGGTCTCGGCACCACCATCGCCGGTTTCGGCGGCGGCTCCGGCACCACCACCTACGGCGAGAACATCGGCGTGATGGCCGCCACCAAGGTCTACTCGACCGCCGCATACTGGTGCGCCGCCGCGTTCGCGCTGATCCTGAGCCTGTGCCCGAAGTTCGGCGCCATCATCAACACCATCCCCGCCGGCGTGCTCGGCGGCGTGACCACCCTGCTGTACGGCATGATCGGCATGGTCGGCATCCGCATCTGGGTTGAGAACAAGGTCAACTTCGACAAGCCGGTCAACGTCATGGTGGCCGCCATCACCATGATCATCGCCGTCGGCCAGTTCGAGTTCGCCTTCAACGGCATCTCCTTCAACGGCATCGCCATCGGCACCGTCGTCATCCTCGTCGCCTACCACGGCCTGAAGGCCATCGGCAAGGCGACCGGCACCATCGCCAAGGACGATCCGGACATCCTGTAACGGATCGCATCTCACGCTGGCTAGTTCAACGCCCGTCGGCCAAAAAGGTCGGCGGGCGTTTTTCATTGCCGTTTTCGTCAATCGATTGACGTGTTGCGTCGCATACGTTTTATGATGGTATCTATAAGCGATTGCGCAATGTGGCAAAGGAGACAACATGAGCACTGCGGCAGGAAAGAAAATCGCGATTGTGACCGGTTCCGCGCTTGGCTTGGGATATGAGCTGGCACGTCAGCTGATCGGCAAAGGCTGGTTCGTGGCCGGCATCGATTTCAACACGGCCCGTCAGGAGGAACTGTCCCGCACGTTCGGCGCGGACGAATACCGCGCCTTCGTCGGCGACAGCAGCGACGAGGCGTTCGTGAAGGACTCCGTCGCGGCCATCAAGGAGATCGGCCACATCGACCTGCTCATCAACAACGCGGGACAGCCGTCGTTCAAAAAGCCGGTCGACTACGAGGCCGCCGACGTGGACAAGTGCCTTAAGGGGCTCAAAGGCATGATTCTGTGGAGCGTCGAAACATTGAAGGCCGACGGCGAGCAGGACCTCAAAATCGCCAATGTCATGTCCACCGCCGCCACACGCGGCAACGCCAACGAATCCGTTTACTGCGCCACCAAGTGGGGTGAGAAGGGGTATACGACGAGCCTCAAGGCGGCCTACAAGGGAACCAGTGTGAAGGTTGTGGGTGTGTATCCGGGCGGCATCGACACAGACTTCTACCATGACAGCCACGATTACGTGTCGTTGGACAAGCAGCATTCCTTCATGAGCGCCGCGGAACTGGCCGAAGTGGTGCTGTTCAACCTCGTCAACGACGCGAATCTGACGGTTTCCGACATCCTCATCGAACGCAACTACCGGTAGCGTCGGCCACCAGTCACAGCCAAGGCAAAAGTATCGGGCATGGGCTATTGTTAACAGGTTTGCGCAACGTGCGCAATGTTTGACATGAAAGGCCATTGTGCCCGATACCGCTGTGATTGAAAATGAAGATGCCCTCGCCGCCGATTTCGATGAGGCGGGCGAGGAGGAGGAACGCCCCCAGACGTTCGCCGAACTCGGCGTTCCCGGCCCGTTGGTACGCGTGCTCGCGGCCGATGGCAAGAAAACCGCTTTCCCGATCCAGGCCGACACCCTTCCCGATTCCCTGGCCGGTCGTGACATTCTCGGCCGAGGCCGTACCGGCTCCGGCAAGACCCTGGCGTTCTCGATTCCGCTGGTCGCACACCTAGGTGAGGTCGACGCCGACGAGTACGAGAACATGAGCCAGTTCCGCCATGAGGTGGAACAGGTGCGCAAGGGGCATGCCGAGGAACGGCGCGCCGACGATTTCCTGCCGCACCCGCGCGGTCTGGTGCTCGCTCCGACCCGTGAGCTGGCCAACCAGATCAACGACGTGCTGATGCCGCTCGCGCAGATGTACGGCATGACCACCACCACCGTGTATGGCGGTGTGCGCTACGCCCGCCAGATCCGCGATCTAAGGGCCGGCGCCGATATCGTCGTCGCATGCCCGGGCCGTCTTGAGGACCTGCTCGAACAGCATGCGCTGACCTTGGAGAAGGTCGAAGTGGCCGTGATCGACGAAGCCGACGAAATGGCCGACATGGGCTTCCTGCCGCCGGTCAAGCGCCTGCTCGGCCAAGTGTCGTTCGACGCGCAGATCATGCTGTTCTCCGCCACCCTCGACCATGGCGTCGACGAGGTGGTGAACACGTTCCTCACCGATCCGAAGATCCACAGCGTCGACTCCGCCACCGCGGCC